>JGI2172J19969_10000631_pt1 | contig 15265 bp, 15 predicted proteins | sample DeeMarSWOR230_32_FD_19969 | JGI IMG/M metagenome (IMG submission 19969)
CCCCCCCCTCGGTTTTCCGAGGCGACGTTGGTGAAGGAGTTGGAGGAGAAGGGAATCGGTAGACCTTCCACCTATGCCGCCATTTTGAGCACCATCCAGGAGAAGGATTATGTTAGGTTTGAAAAGGGAAGATTTATCCCGACGGAACTGGGCGGATTGGTTAATGAACTCTTGGTGGAGAGTTTCCCCCATATCCTGGATGTGGAGTTTACCGCTCAGATGGAGGATAAACTGGATAGGATCGAGGAGGAAAAGGTAGGGTGGCTGAGGGTGTTGAAACAATTTTACGGGCCCTTCAGCGAAAGCGTGGAAAAGGCCAGGGCGAACATGAGGGACGTTAAACGAGAGGGAGAGATGACCGATATTCCCTGCGATGCCTGTAGCAATCCCATGGTAATAAAGTGGGGGAAAATGGGACATTTCCTTGCCTGTTGCACCTATCCGAAATGTAAGAATACCAGGGATTTTTCTCGAGATGGAGAGGGGAAAATTGTTATCGAAGCCCACGAAGAGACCGAACACCGATGCAATCGGTGCGGCCGCCCTATGGTAATAAGGAATGGAAGATTCGGGAAATTCCTCGCTTGTTCCAATTACCCCCGTTGTCAAACCACAAAGCCGCTGACTCTCGGGATAGCCTGTCCCCATGAGGGATGTGAGGGTGAATTAGTGGAAAGGAGGACCCGTAAAGGGAAAGTTTTCTACGGGTGTAGCCGTTATCCTCGATGTGAGTTCGCTACGTGGGGAAGGCCAATAAAGGAAACGTGTCCACATTGCGGCGCCTCTTTCCTCATTGAAAAGTCCAGCAAGAGGGGAAAGGTGACCCTGCACTGTCCAAAGGGTAGTTGCGGTTACAGGGGAAAGGGGCCTCAATGATTCAAGCTCCAATCGTAAGTCCGGTATCGAACCCTTATCGCCTCTCTGTGATTCTCCAAGAAATCCTTCTTCTCGCCTGCATCTAGGTGCCGGAGGAGGAACTCGATAATCGACCTCTGGTTTTCCCCGAAGTCCCTGCGGTACCACCGGAATATCTGGGAAATCCTTAGCAAGTTCTCGGAAGGAACGATCTCCACTTCTGGGCTGTTAACGAAGCTAGCCGTTGCCAATTCCAACTGTTCCTCAATCCGCTCGGAGGTGTAAAATCCGATGGGCGGACATGATCTGGAACCACAGACTAGGGTGAAATGGATCCGTGGATCAGTGAGCGAGACGATGAACGGGAGCCGCGGGTCCCCTGACCCAAAAGGCCTGAAGAGCCTATAAGGAGGCCTCGAATTGCCCCTAAGGATCCCATGCTCTATGTCATTGAGGGAAAACAGGTGCCCGCCGATATTATATTTGAGGCGTGTGAAAAACCCGTTCTTCTCCTTGACACTTTCCCGGATATCCCAATCGATCACCCCGTGAATCACCATGGTGTTGTAGAGGTTGATCCAGAAGGCCAATTTTTCCTGCCGGTCTTTGAGTTGACTTAAATTGAAATTTCTCAGGAGGCCCGCCTTTTGGAAATAGGCATCGTATTCCGGAGATCCCTTCATGGCCTGGTAATTCACACGGCCCGCCTCAAGATCGAAGAATTTGGCCTCGAGATCCCCGATAGCCTGTCTCAATTGGGCCGGCAAGTCCTCGGGAGGCTTCTCCAAAGGGGCATCCCTCCTTTGGTTTAAAACCCTGTTAGCACCCTTGAACATCGGATAGCATCCCCCTTTCCCCTTGATAGGAAGTTGGTTTTCAGCTCCCTTCATCTAATTATACATCAAAGAGATGCGATCTTTCTCCCGCGGGAAGGAGCAGAATGAGCATGAGCGGATGGCTGTTGGGCGAGGATTCTTCGAGGTGACATTATCCAATAGCCTTTTGGAATTCCTCGTAACTTTTACGAGGATCATCATGGCGAAAGATTCGGCTCCCGACGCATGCGTAATCTACCCCCGCGGATTTTATCCTTTGGATATTATCCAGAGAGATTCCTCCATCGATGCCAATAACCGTGGATGGGAAGTGGGAGCGAAATTCCCCGATCTTCTCAAGGACCTCGCCAATGAAAGGACTTCCATAAAAACCAGGGTGAACCGATAGAAAGAGAACCGAATCGATCTGGGGGACGATTTCCTCGAACTGGGAGATTGCCGTCTCGGGGTTTATGGCCAGCCCCACATGTAGCCCTAAATCCCGTATGCCTGAAGCGACGGATTCGGGGCGGGGATCTGCCTCCCAATGGAAGATGACCCTTTTCAATCCGTCCCTATTGAGTGCGGAAAGGTAGTGGATGGGGTCTTTGAACATCAAATGGGCTTCCCAATCAATATTGATTTTGATCTCAGCCAGGTCTTCTGGGGCAATGCTTTTGGAAGGGACGAAGGAACCGTCCATAAAGTCGATTTGAACGAAATCGGCGAAGATCTCTGCTTGGGCAAGCATCCGCTTGAGGTCTTTTTTTCTATCAGTCAGTATTGCCGGAACGATCTTCATCCTTCTCTATCCTCGAAAAGAACTCGTATCACGAGAGGCTCAGTCGATTCGGCATCCATTTTTCCCTCGGTCCCCGTCATTCAGCGAAAACTCCTTACAGGATTTCCACGCCTACAGCCCGGAAAAGTAAAATGCACGTTGACTCTCCCTCATGGATATATAAGAATACTACCATATCTTGATTATTTCCAGAAAATCGTTATCAGGGGAGAAATTAGCCGAACCTCCCCCAGAAGGAACTGCCGCGGGAGGCCGCTATCTGCTTAAAGCCAATTGGGAACACCTCCTAGAAATCCGAGTAAGTGATTACACCGGTGGCGTCATTGGCGATAGAGGGCTCCTAGCATAAAAGTGAATGCTCAAAGTATCTTATTCTTACTATGGCGAAAAAGCCGCCCGTGAAATCGTGAGAAAGCCTTACGGAAATTGAGGTTGACAAAGGTCCTCCGGTAGATGATATATTTCGTTGATATATCAGGCCAATTTAAGCTTTAGATTGAATTCAATAGGGATGATTAGATGGAGGAAGATCACATCTTCTTGAGGGCCTGCCGAAGGGAGCCGACGGAATATACCCCCGTCTGGTTGATGCGCCAAGCTGGGCGTTATATGGAGGAGTACCGAGACATTCGGCGTAAGGTCACCTTTCTCGATCTGTGTAAATCCCCTGATTTGGCAGCCGAGGTTACCCTGCTTCCCGTACGGAAACTGGGGGTCGATGCCGCTATCATCTTTGGTGACATCCTCCTCCCGTTGGAAGGTATGGGAGTTGAGCTCGAATTCGCCAAGGGTGGGAAACCACTTATTCGAAACCCCATAAAGGGAAAGAAGGATATCCAGCAACTTCGCCCCATTGAGCCCGATGAGGATGTTCCCTTTCTCTTAAAGGCCATTGAAATCGTCCGGCGAGAGCTCGAGGGAGGGATCCCGCTCATCGGATTCTCAGGGGCCCCTTTCACCATGGCCAGTTATCTTATTGAGGGGGGACATTCGACGGATTATTCCAAGACGAAAGGGTTGATGTTAGGAGCCCCATCCTGGTGGCAGCTTCTCATGGAAAAACTGACCGAGGTCACCATTCGATACTTGAGGGCTCAGGTCCATAGGGGGGCCCAGGCGCTTCAGCTTTTCGATTCATGGGTGGGCTGCTTGAGTCCCTGGGACTACGAGGCCCATGTCCTTCCTTATTCTAAGAGGGTGATCCAGGAGGTAGGGGGACAGGTTCCCCTCATTCATTTCTCCGTAGGGACAAACGGCTTTCTCCACCTCATCAAGGAGGCGGGGGGAGACGTAATAGGAATCGACTGGCGTACGGATTTGGGTGGGGCATGGGAACGGTTAGGGCATGATGTGGCTATCCAGGGGAACTTGGACCCTTCAGTGCTCTTGGCTTCATGCCAAGTGATCGAGACCCACATCCGAAAAATCCTGGAATCAGCGGGGAATCACCCCGGTCATATATTTAACCTGGGACACGGGGTCTTGCCCCAAACCCCAGTGGAAAATGCCATCTTCATGGTGGAATCCGTCCATCGGTTGAGCAAGAGATAGGGGGAAATGGCCAAAAGTCAGTCCTCCATCGGAGTCCTTCTTATGGCCTTTGGCGGGCCCAATTCGGCGGAGGAAGTGGAGCCCTTCCTTCAAAGGATCTTGGGTCGTGAGGTTCCCGCCCGAAGGCTTCGTGAGGCAAAGCGCAGATACCGGCTCATCGGGGGATGTTCGCCCCTTCTGGAGATCACCCTTCGACAGGCCCGAGGCCTCCAAGATACGCTGAACGCGCGGGACCATAAGTTCAAAGTATATGTGGGAATGAGACATTGGCACCCCTTCATCGATGAGACCTTCGAGGAAATTCAGCGCGATGGGATCGACCGTGTTGTGGCGCTCAGCCTGAGTCCTTATGAGTCTAAGATGAGCACCGAGCCATACGTGCTTGCGCTGCAAAAGGCGATGGCCGCTTCGGAAGGGAAAGTGGAAGTCTCGGTAGCCAAGGGATGGCACACGCATCCGCTGTTCCTTCTAGCTTTGGCAGAAAAGCTTCAAGAGGGACTTCTTCAATTTCCGAGTGAGGCACGGGGGAGGATTACCATCATCTTCAGTGCTCATAGCCTACCCAAAAGGGCCATCGTCGGGGATCCCTATGTGGAGCAGATCGAGGCAACGATCAGGGGCGTGATAGGCCTTATGGGTCCCTTCCCCTGGCGAATGGCCTTTCAGAGTAGAGGGAGTGAGAGGAGGGAGTGGCTGGATCCTGAGGTGGGCACGGTCCTGCGAGAGCTGAGGGGGGAGGGTCATCGGGATATTCTAGTTGCGCCGGTTGGATTTGTGAGCGACAATGTGGAAACCCTTTATGACATTGATATCCTCTATCGGCAAGAGGCCGAATTGATGGGGATGTCCTTCCGACGGTCTCCATCCCTAAATAACTCCGGTAGATTCATCGAAGCCCTTTCCCATATTGTGTGTGAACACCTTGGGGACGCAATGCGGAGCGCTCATGGTGAGGTGGAGGTGGAGAATTGAAACGAGCAGTTGTTATAGGAGGTGGGATCTCAGGACTCAGCACAGCCTATTACATGCAACAGGAAGTTATCCAGTCGGGGCTGGATATTGAGGTAATCCTGATTGAAAAGGGGAAGCGGTTCGGGGGATGTATCGTTACGGAAAAGATTGACGGCTTCACCATTGAAGGCGGCCCCGACTGTTTTCTATCCGAGAAGCCATGGGCCATACAGCTCTGTGAGGAACTGGGCTTGAAGAATCGGCTCCTCTGCACCAATGAGGAGAACCGCAGGGTCTTCATCCTTTCGAGGGGAAAGCTGCACGAGCTGCCGGAGGGTTTCATGCTCATGGTCCCAACGACTCTTACCCCTTTCCTCAAAAACTCCCTGATCTCTCTTCCCGGGAAGTTTCGCATGGCCATGGATCTCTTTCTCCCGAGGAAGCAATCCGCGGAAGAGGAGAGCCTGGCCCAATTCGTCAAACGGCGGCTTGGAAGGGAAGCCCTCGAAAAAATAGCTGAGCCTCTCGTCGCAGGAATTCACGCAGGCACCCCGGAGACCATGAGCCTCAGCAGTACATTTCCCCGTTTTATCCAGTTAGAAGAGGAGTACAGGAGCCTCATACTGGGGATGTTGGCTAGAAGGAGGAAAGCCGCGGAATTTGCCCAAAGGCGTTCCGGTCCGAAGAGGACGATGTTCATGAGCCTTGTGGACGGCATGATGGAATTGACCGATGCCATTCAGGGGAGGCTCGACGAGGGGTCGCTTCTACCCGATAAGAAGGTAGTCCGTATAAATCATATCGGAAAGGCCACTACTCGTGACCACTCTCCATATGAGGTCCACCTGGAGGGTGGGGAGACCATGGGGGCTGATTGTATCGTTCTGGCCACCCCCACCTATATTACGGCAGAGCTTCTCCAGGAAATGGCCGGGACCCTATCGGAGGTGCTCCTGTCCATCCCCTATGTTTCCACAGCTACTATTTCGCTGGTCTACCGCGGGTCTGAGATTCACCATCCCTTGGATGGATTTGGATTTGTCATTCCCCGAGCTGAGAGACGGAAGATCATGGCCTCCACCTGGACATCGGTGAAATTCCCTCATCGATCCAGGCCCGATTCCGTACTCTTGAGGGCCTTTGTGGGAGGCGCCCACAACGAGGATTTAGTGGACCTCGATGATGAAGAGATGCTGGAGGTGGTGCGGGGGGAATTGATGGATATTATGGGCATAACGGCTCAGCCCATAATCACTCGAATATACCGTTGGCATAAGTCAATGCCCCAATATATGGTTGGCCATGCTGGAAAGTTGAGCCGACTTGAAGAAACGCTTATTCGTTATCCAGGCCTTTACCTAACGGGATGCGCCTACCGGGGTATAGGTATTGGCGACTGTATCCATGAGGGACAATTGACGGCGGAAAAGGTCTTGAAATTCTTGGAAAGGGCCGGGATCAAATATCAAAAGGGAGGGGGAACGAATCACCGATAAAGGCCAAACCCTACGGAAAGCTACGATAAGGTAGAGTCTTAGGCGGGATTCCCCCTCCCCCCAGTAAGATTCCCCTTTTGTTATCGAATCAATAGAATCATTATATTACCAACTAGGCTCATATTGTCAATAATTAATAATGAAATTTTTGGGAAAGTCCCTCTGAGTAACTCAAGACCGTTATTCCACCATTCTAAAGCTTACGTATCAGGGAGCTCGGGGGTGGAAAGGGCCGGAGCCTTCCTGGCGTTTATGGGAATGATTCCGACAGACCCCGTCTGTTTCAACAATTCATTACTGGTCTTTTCCCGAACAACCCTCTGGATTTGTTTTATGACATAATCGGATTCAACCCCCCTCCTGGGTCGGCCCTGTATTTCCATCGCCGAGGTTTCGTAACCTTCGAGGTGCACCACGACCTCCCAACTGTTTTTCTTGACTTATCAAAGGATATAGTGTAAAAACCAATTGTTATCATTAAGGTTTTCAATTCGAAGGGTAATTGGGGGTTTCCTTCAAAAAAAGGGGGGGGAATATGGAACATTTTGGATACGTGATAGCCTTTACATCGATGATCGTGGTTTTATTTATCGTGACCAATATCTACTGGGATTCCAAGAGTAATAAGGTTTACAGACGGTTTGAAAGGCTTCTGGAGGTGGCAGAGATCTCCCACAGGGCCTACATGGAGGGGAGATTGAGGGAGATTGAGAGGACAATAGACCACATGAAGAGGGAAATGGAATCGGCAAAGTTAAGAGGAAGCCCATCGAGGTCGTTGGAAGACGTGCCTCAGGCGAGTCTAGATTCTACGAAAGCAAACGAGGATAGGGAGACGATGGTCGTTTTTAGGAGGAAACTAAAAGACGAACCATCACCGTAGAATCACAAAGTGAAGGCCCTCGCTCTCCTCGTAGCCCAAGTTTGTAACCTTTTGACTGAAATGGATTCTTGGCTAACCATTGGGCTTCGGCAACCCGAGAAACGGTAGTCGATAGGCCTATGAGGGAGCCTAACCGTAAGATTTTCTTTCCCTTTTTGTTACTATCTGTTCCTCTATTTTCTCAAGCCACTAATTTTTAAACCACCTGAATCAACCGGGTTGGCTAGGACCCTGCTTTCAATTAATAGGAACTTCATCCTCAAGGTCCTGGAGAAGAACCGGTTGAGGCAAAAAGAGACGACAAGAAGCCTCGGCATCCCCTTGAGCACCTTGAAATACAAGCTCAGCAAATTACATATATATAATTTCTTAAATAGCGAGAATGGAGGGACCGGCGGAGTAGAAGACCAATTTCTTGGCCAATAGGGTTAATTTTTTGACCGTATCTCAAAAAATCCTTAGAATGCAAATGGTTACCCGTGCCATCTTCATAACTACTCTTCATATGGCCAACTTTTTGGCCCTGTTGAAGGCAAAAAGATTCCGAGTCTTTTTCCTGTCTAAGAAACGAGGAAGAGAGCGTCCTGCCATTTTCTTTTTTATCGCTAGCGGTTTTTCCTTTATAAATTTGGTATCTTAAGCCAATATTCAGTCTTTTGGGCCAAATTCCCCTCCATCCCGGGAAGGTAGTGACTCACGTCAATCCTTTCCAACCGATTAACTGGCATAACTCTTGCGGGAATACTGAGATATACTTCTTAGTTTTCGCTCTCAAATACTGCCGCACGAAACGGAAATCAAAGTAACCAGACTATTCAATCGAATATAGGTATGCCCAAATTCATACATTACATTCTTCTTTTTCTTTTTTTAGGAATTCTTGTAACTATTTACTGGTTTTCGGAAACCACATTTTATTATCTAATTATAGCCTTTGTAATTTCCATTATTATCATTCTATTTACTAAGTACAGATTTTTTGCATCGGACAGGTTTTTTAAAGGATGGGTAAGGATGAAAAATAAGAAAGAATTTAAAGTATTATTGGTTGAAGACGAGCTTCTCCATGCTGGGTTGATTAAAAGTGAATTGAAAAAGGCAGGATACGATTCAATAGATTTAGTGCACGTCATTTCCGGGGAAAGTGGTTTGGAGGTTCTCCCAAGCAAACAGAATGGGCCATTTTTATCATTGTAAAATTGCTACCGATTTAGGGAGCACAAAATGAAAGATAAAGATAAAACCAAAGACCACCTCATACAGGAATTGGTAGAACTGCGCCAATGGGTTGCTGAATTGGAAGCATCAGAAATGAAGCGCAAGCAGGCCGAGCAGGCGCTGCGGGAGAGTGAGGAAAAATACCGCCTCGTTGCGGAATCCTTGCTTGATATAGTATACGAATTTGACCTGGAAGGGAAATTTATTTACGTGAATGAAGTAGCTACCCACATGTTTGGTTATTCAAAGGATGAAATCCTCAGTGATATTCGGGTACAAGATATGATGGCTGAAGAAGACAAGGTTATCTCAAGTAAAGCCATTAATGATATCCTAAAAGGGAAAACTACTGTGGGAGAAAGAACATTTATCCGCAAGGATGGGTCAAAATTTATTGGAGAGATCCATTCCGGCCCCATTCATAAGGGAAAAGATGTTGTTGGGATTAGAGGTATTCTTCGAGACATCACCGAGCGTAAGCAGGCGGAGGAGGCGCTGAAAGAATCGGAGAATAAATACAGAACTATTTTTGAAAATACGGGGACTGGCACAATAATCATCGAAGAAGACACAACCATATCGCTGGCAAACAAAGAGTTTGAGAAACTCACGGGTTATTCCAAAGAGGAAGTGGTGGGTAAAAAAAGTTGGACAGAATTTGTTATGAAGAAGGATTTGGCGAGATTGAAGGAGTGTCATGATGTCCGAAGAATTGATCCGAATGCTGCTCCAAGGAACCATGAACTCAAGTTAATTGACAAGCAGGGTAATGTTAGAGATGTCTACTTAACGGTCGACATGATTCCAGGAACAAATAGAAGCGTGGCATCTTTATTGGACATCACTGAGCACAAACGGGCCGAGGAAAGGCTGAGGGAGTATGAAGCCCGATACACCCACCTGTTGGATCACATGCCAGACGGCGTGGCCCTAACGTGCCGCGGGCAGATAATCAGGGTTAATCCCCTCATGGCCCAGATGTTCGGCTTTCCATCAGCGGAAAGGATGGATAAGAGGCTCTGTATCTGGGACCTCGCTGCCCCTGGGTCGAAGAAGATTATGAGACAGCAGTCAACCCCGAGAGCCCTGGGACAACATGGGGAGAACCGGTTTGAATTTCTGGGGCTTCGCAAGGATGGATCGACCTTCCCCGCCGAATGCACTTTGACTATCGACCAAAGCGAACCACATCGCTTTGTTTTAGTCATTATCCGTGATGTGACAGAAAGGAAAGCCTCGGAGGAGCAACGGAAACTCTTATCGGAACGGATCATGACGGCTCAGGAGAGGGAGCGGGCCTCAATCGCTCGAGAGTTACATGACGAACTGGGACAGGCCCTGACGGGGATCAAGATTGACATGGCCTGGATCAAAAGTCATATAAAAGGCACGAATGAAGTTGTTTCCGATCGATTCGAGGCGCTCGGAAACTTGGTCGATACAACCCTCGAATCGGTACAAGAGATGGCTGCCTCCCTTCGACCAAGTATGTTGGACCGGCTCGGCTTAAGAGCAGCCATTGAATGGTATGCGGGTGAGTTCGAACGGAGGACCGGAATCGAATGTATCATTGAATCAGAATCTGCGGATTTGAACCTCAACAGCAATGTGGCCATCAACGTCTATCGCATCTTTCAAGAGGCCCTGACAAATGTTGCGCGTCATGCGCGAGCATCACGTGTCGATGTTCGAATAGCTCAGGATCAGAGATACCTAAAGATCTGTATCTCTGATAATGGCAGAGGCATTCCCTCACAAGAGCTTTCAGGGCCGATGTCCCTGGGTATGGCAGGCATGCGCGAGCGGGCAGAGCTGATTATGGGGAGGCTTGATATCCAAAGCCGAATGGGGAAGGGCACGAGGGTAACCGTGTATCTGCCCATCTCCCCTTAAGAGTTAAGGTATGATCAAAGTGCTTATTGCTGATGACCATGCTATTGTTCGCAACGGGATACGCCGCATGTTGGAAGGCCAGGAAGATATCCAGATTGTGGGGGAAGCAGCCGATGGTCAGGGAGCCATTCAGAGGGTACTGGAAACTGCTCCGGATGTCATCCTGCTGGATATTAGCATGCCTGGTATGGATGGGCTTGACGCTACCAAGCAACTCAAGACAATAGACCCGAATGTTCGTATTCTCATTTTGACGATGCATGCCGAGGAACAATATGCGCCACGATTGATGAGGGCGGGGGCCATGGGGTATGTGACCAAGCACGCCGCACCGGAGGATCTGGTCAAAGCAATCCAGGTAATCCATTCGGGAAGACGGTTTATCAGCCCAACTCTGGCCGAGAATCTGGTCTGGAGGTATTTAGGGGATAAGGCGGACCTAACGCCAGTCGAATGCCTTTCAGACCGGGAGCTCCAAGTCCTCTGCCTTCTGGCAAAGGGCAATACCAATCAAGAAATAGCCGAATTCCTCCATCTCAGCGTCAAAACTATTGATACCTACCGTGCCCGTGTTTTGGAAAAGCTTAACCTCCGCAATAATGCAGAACTGACGCTGTTCGCTGTTCAAAATGGCCTCATTGAGAAATAGCTTCACAAAAGCAACCCTCCTTTTTGTAACTTCCCTGAATTACATCCCCCTTATCCCCTTGATGCAACGCCCGATCGAAAATTTTTTCAAATAAATTCAGAAAATTTCCTACACGAAAATCAAAAATAGTATCACTTTCCGTGGCCCACCAATTGCAGCCTTAAACAAATTTATCGAAACCTCTTGCCCAAACCCCAAATGAACCCGAGCGGAAGGAGGGACTTTCGAGGAATATCACGGGGGGAGATGAAGAGATTGGACAAGGCCTTTGATAACATTGAGGAGGAGGATATGCATTGCCCTCATTTGGGAGAAGGAAAAATTTCCACATGCCACGCAAATCCCAGGACGGTGACCTCCCGCAATGAGTACGAGATCAATTATTGTGCCTTACCTGGAGATACAAGGATTGTCTAATATAATGAAGGAGAAACTGATGCATGACACTGGGATTGAACGGAGAAAACATCAGCGGTTTCAGGCGGAGCTCCCCGTCAATATCGGCCTGATCGATCTAAAAAGCGGAAAACCCACCCAGGCCCAATTCAAGGGAATAGGCAAAGATATATCAATGGAAGGGTTGGGTCTGGAGCTGAATTGTCCGAGACCGGATATATTTTCCTTTGGAACTAGATTGATGGGGGAAAACAAGAAGTTCGACTTAGAGCTCAACGCAAACTTGGGAACAAAAGGCGTAAGGGGTGTTGGCGAGGTCAGATGGGCTCGTATACATCTCCCCTCCGTCTTAAGAATGGGCGTCTTCCTGAAGGAAATGAGGGACGATGAAAAGGAGAAGTGGACCAATTTTGTGATGAGCCGAAGCAAGGGTGTTTCTGAGGATGTTTCATACCGGCAAACCCACAGCGAGCATAACTTGATAAGATCCTTAGGCCAAGCCATGCGAGATCTGATTGAGTCCCATTTATCAAAAAATTACATCCTCCCTGTTTTGTTTGTAACCAGTTCTGTAATTATTTACTGGTTGGTGGAAATTAGATATTACCACCTAATAATATTGTGGGGGATCACCATTATCATACTGTTATTAAGCAAATCTAGAATCTTTTCCGGGAAATACCGAAAGCCTAAATATAAAATTTGGCGCTGGTTTCTCCGCAAACTGGGTCCAAGCCTGCGGAAGAATGTACCCGAGTAGCTCTCTAAAATGAGTAATATCGGACTGCGCTCAATTCGGAATAAATTCATTGTCTATATTAGAAAGGAGTGGGAACATGGCCTTAGATATTCCCAAAATTATGGCGACAGATCAGGAGACCGCAGAGATTGCCACCAAGGCTATAGACATAGGCTCTTCTATTAATATTTCAAAATCAGAGATCTTAACACCAAGGCAGGTCGCAGCCATATTGGGGGTCACCTACCAGACGATCAAAAATTACATCTTCAGGGGAAGACTCAAGACTTATAAGACGCCGGGGGGACATCATCGCATCCGCCGGGAAGACCTCATGCACTTAGGTTGCCTGGAGGATAGGCCTTCCAGGGAGGAGATGGCAGACAGGTATAATGAGCTTTACCATGGTTATATTAGCACGCTTCGTGCCCTGACAACGGCCCTCGACACGAGGGACGGGATTGCCTCCGGCCATTCCAGAAGGGTGGCCAACTATACAGTCTCATTAACCGAGGCTTTGGGGATTTCTGAGGAGGAGCAGGAAAGTATCAAATTGGCGGCTCTTCTTCATGATATAGGCAAGATCTTCGTTATGGAGCAGATTTTGAGTAAACCGGGCAGATTGACGGATCAAGACCGCTATGCTATTCGGCGACACCCGGAGATGGGCGAACTAGTCGTAAATGGAGTGGAAATGCTGAAGAGGACAAAGCCTGTTATCCGTCATCACCACGAGCGATTTGACGGAAAAGGGTACCCGGATGGCTTATCGGGCGAGGAGATTCCCCTGGGAGCAAGAATGATCGCTATTGCTGGGGCTTTCGATTGTATCACCTCCGAATGTACATTTCAGCCTACGAGAGACCTTGAAGAGGCGATCGATGAGATAGAGAGATGTGCCGGGACTCAATTCGATCCTGAGATCGTTAGGGTATTTTTGGAGAATAGAGATGAAGTGGTTCGAGGGAATCACCACTGATTCCATGAGGAGGATAAAGTGGAGGGCTTCGGCGTTTACAAGATCTTTGGTGGATGGGAGGAAGATCAGATTGGAGTATAAATCGTCCAATGCACACAAAGCTCACAAAGGAAGATCCTACAAATGATGTTGCTGCTAGCTGATCCTTTTCAAATAGCCATTCGGGTTAAAAGTCAAATAGAACTTCTCCTGATCCATATCTATCACGAATGCTTTATTTGAATCGCAAATAACTATGGTTCACCATAACAGTTTACCTTCGAGCGTGAAACTTGGACCAGGAAGAAAACTGTGGTTACTCAAAAATCCGGGTTATCTCATCCTTCTCGGACCATTTGAGATCCTCGCTTCTTCTATCTTTGATGATCTTTATCCCAAACCCCCTCTCTTTTACCCTTCCGATCACCGATGCCCTGATTCCGCTTCTGAGGTAGGCCTGTAACACCTTCTTGGCGTTTTCGGGATCGGTGGCCAATACCAGGGACCCTGAGGTAATGGTTCCCAGGGGATCGAGGCCGTATTCGACACAGAGCCTTTTGGAATCGGAAAGGAGATCGATTTTATCCACATAAATGGCCATACCAACGGCCGACGCTCTTGCCATCTCGTACAGACCTGTTGCTAACCCTCCCTCCGTGGGATCATGCATGGAGTGAATTTCGAATTGGTTGGCCAAAAGAGCCTCCTTTACCACCGAGATCCCCGGCTTGTAAAGGTATTCTATGCACCTTTGGATAAATTTCTCTTCGTATCCCCTTTTTCGCAGATCTTCGTGCTTTTCCCTCGCAATGATGGCCGTTCCCTCGATGACAATCCCCTTGGTGAGCAGAATATCATCCCCTGGCCTTGCTCCTGAGGTCGTTACCAGCTTTCCCTTCTCTACTTCTCCGAACATAGATCCCACCACGATTGGGCGGTCCAGTGAGTGGGTGATCTCCGTATGTCCCCCCACAATGGTAACTCCCAGATCCCGACACGCTCGGGATATTTGGCGAAAGATCTCCTCCACTAGGTATTCCGTTGAACGTCCCTCGGGCAGAAGAATGGCTGGCTGAAACCACCTCGGCTTTGCGCCCCTGATGGCGACATCATTGGCATTGATGTGGACCGCATACCAGCCGATTTCATCCATGGCGAAGGTGATGGGGTCGGTTTTCGCTATCAGATAGCGATCGGGGAAATCGATAACCGCCGCATCCTCGCCAACCTTTGGTCCCACAACCAAGCGTTCATCAAGGATTCCGGGGTATTTCTCCAATAGTTTCTCGAGGATATCGAAGTTCAATTTGCCGAGGGGAAGTTTCTTGCCCATCGATCAGCTCCCTTCGCCAGGATTATACGAGATTTTTGTATTAATTTAAAATTTTTTAATATGTTTAGAAAAAAATAAATATTAACAGCTTGTTGCCCAAACCCCCTTTCGCTTCCCGGAAAGAATTTTTGACCATTCTAGAGTTCGCTTCACTGCAAATCTAAAACTCGCCCTTTGGTCTCAAACATTAGATTTGCGGCCGTTTCGCTTCACTAAGAATGATCAGCAAAAATTCTTTAATATTCGCTCCAGGAGGTTTGAGCAACAGCCCCTTAATGTGTGACAATCATTCAAAAAAGGCTTTGATTGTTAATTCGTTTATGGTAATAAGGAGCAGTTACCCAAAGGCTAACCCATCGGTGATGGATGGATGGGAAACCCTGAGTTTGGCTATGGATTGGAACTACTACCAACCCCACAGCTTCGGTTGAAAATTGAACTTTCTTGCCGTCGATAATTCTTGATCCTCAGCTGCTTCTGAGATTCGTTAAGATGACCTTACACCAGTTTAAAAATAGTTCGGCCGTTGATCATTCCATTTCTCTCCTTCTTGAGGCCCTCCTGCGGTCGATGAAAATTGTTGCCCTTTCCGGGTTTTTCATTTTATTCTCTTTCTCCCACGTTACCTTTGGCCAAGAGCGGATTCTCATGGAGCCGGTAGTAGTTACGGCGACCCTATTGGAAGAACCTATTAGCCGGATTCCGTCTTCGGTGACGGTCATAACC
>JGI2172J19969_10000632_pt1 | contig 15261 bp, 16 predicted proteins | sample DeeMarSWOR230_32_FD_19969 | JGI IMG/M metagenome (IMG submission 19969)
ATTATTATTAGAGCTACAGACAATAAAACCTTTAAGATCAACTTTCTACTTTTCATTACTACCTCTTGAGACTATTTTCATAGAGGCTATTATACTGCTATCTAAGAAATAGTCAATAGTTTTTTGTATGGTATTCAAGGCATACTCGCAAAACCCTATTCCTGAACTAATTCAAATGTAGTCCGCAAAAAAATGGGTCTCAGCGAGCGACACCCCCGACGCCCTCCGCAATTCCGCACTGCACGTATCCACAGGCATACAAACAGCCGATTATTAACCCTAATTAAATTATCACAGCCAGTAAAATTGGAGGCAGGCAATTAAGTGGCGCGAACCGCTGTGCCATTTCGTGCAGTTCGGTGTTGCACACGTGGCGGTAGCCATTTTTGTGCTTTTTATAAGGGGTATCCCTGCCCTCTGCGGTGGGAATACCCTTTTTTGTGTGTGGCTAGGGTAAGAAAGGAGAAAATATACTGCTGAGATATATAAGATCCGAAGAAGGAAAGGCTCTTTGTCTCCCCAGTTCGCCTGCCTACCTCCGTTCTTTCTTAAAGATGATAACAGCCCCAGCTGTGCAGGCTATGAATATGATGATCGAGAAGATGACCCACGAGACCTCAATCCATGGCTGGGATATTGACAAAAATATAATGACAACGGCTACAGTGGCAAGACCCAACAGCATCCATTTCCACGGCCAGCCGCGCCGGTATTTAAGCTGCCCGTTGATGGTCTTAGTCTCTTTTGGAGGTACCTTTGCCCCGGGAGATTTGACCAGTACCTGGAAACTGTACAGCTTCCCTCTCTCTCCCTTCTTTGGGCGTACCTTTAGCGTTATCAGGGCGCTCTCTCCCGCCGGCACGATCACCTTGTCATGGCTGAAGGTGTAGTCCAGGGATTCTTCAGGGTCTTTACCCTGGAAAGTGAGGGTTATATCGGTATTGCCTGAGTTGCTGGCGGTAAGCCGATAGGTACCGCTTCTTCCGGTGGCTTTGGTGGGCGACATCTCCACATCCCAAACCAGAAAACCACGCAACATAAGATACGCTTCCTCTTCACTCATTTCCTCAGGATTAGCCTGGGAGACGGCTCTTACCTGAAAGGAGTAGCTGCCAGCCTTGGCCTCAGCTTCCTTGGGAGGGTGGATAGTCAGTTTAGCTTCGCCCTGGTCTCCTGGGAAAAGGGAGACACTGGAGGGAGAAAGTGTCCACCAGTTAGGCTCCAGCCCCTGTATTCTGATGCCAAACTGGTCTACAATCTGGCTCTGGTTGCGAATAATGATTGTAGCCTCTACCGATTCACCGGGGGCTACCTCTAATTTTGTTGACGATAAGCTCAAAACGATATTAGCAGACACTTTGCTCCTCCTTGTCGCTGACGCATGCCAACCTCTGTTAAAGCTATATTTTAGGCCTTCGTTCGCTTATTTGCAAGATATATGTAGTATGAGCTGGCTTTTCCGACTCGATAATCGACCGGACAATATCCGCGTCGATTGTCGAAACATCGGGAACTTCTAGAATCACGGTAAAACAGTGCGCCTGCTCTTCTGTGCCTCTTGTCTTAGCAGTATCTGGATTGGTGTTGGTCTCCGGCTGTGTTGCTGGAGCATGTTCAAGGATTTGAGGCATAATGCCAGTATAAATTCTCAGATATTCGCTCAACCCCCGCTTTGTGCCCCACCATCGGTAAAGCTCGGCCATTGATTTGATTAACTCCCGCCTTTTGGCTTCAGGCCACCTTTCATCAAGAACCAGTCCTACCCATGAAGCCAGCCAGGGCAAGAATGATTGAGGAGTAGTCCCCGGGTCGAAATAGAAGGCAAGATTATCTACAACACTCTCTATAGGCTTAAGGATATCCTCGAAGATATTGAGGAACCGCCCGGTAAAATCATCTTCTCTATAGAAGGCGGGTAAGTATTGTAGATAATTACTATATCGTTCTTCGCTGTCATTCTCAGAGTCTGTCATATTATGTCACCTCTACCTTGTGCTGGTAAGAACAAGGCAATTGCCCGGGCGATATAGTTAATATAGTCGCCGCCTCACCCCGCTCCCCCGTCTCGATGTCAACCGGGAAAAGCTTGACCTCCTCCACATAGCCAACTGCGGGCATTCCCTGGATGAGCGAATGTATCTCTGACGTCAAGAGGTCGCGGCCAAAGGGCCAGCCAGTATTCTCGGTGCCGCCGCTAATAGGATTGATGAATTGATACAGCTTCTTCTCGATGTCACCCCTAAGCCGTTTAGACTCAGTCTTGGCTTTTATCTTCGCCTCTACAGTGACCCAAACGTAATCTGGTTCTGTAACTACCAGCTGGGTGGTCAGCAGCCGACGTTCGTCGAGATGATTTGTCACTTCTCTGCGTAACTGCTCCGGAATTAAAAGCTGCTCCCTGGGGATCATGCCATCCCCAGCAGTTATCAAAGGCACGATAAGCAACTGTACTGTCCCCGGAGATACCGTGCCCTTTTCGTCAGCACCTTTCGGCACTAAACACTTAGCTCGGGCTACTTCAGGAGAAGCTTCATAAGCTAGATATTCGAAGTCATCAGCAGTGACTGCCCTGAATCGTGCCTTTAGCACCTCTGGAGCACGCAGCTTGGCACGTTCCAGACTCTCCGATTCGGCACCACCAATCGCTGCTTCAAAGTTCGCCACCGAGGCGACGTAGGGGATAGATGATTTGAGCACGGTCAATGTTCTCTCGCCCACGTTGCCTTGTACTCCACCGCCACATCTGTAGCTGGAAAAGCGTATTCGCTTGCCTTCAGGCGGAATGGCGCCGAACTGCTGCTCGCCGCCGTCAGGCTGCCTCAGACAAGGGCCAAACCCGACTTCGCCACTGACGCTATCACAGGTAAAATGAAGGTCACTGGGGCCTGAAGCTGAAAAGTCCATAACTTCTTGCCAGGCTTCCCAACCACCTTCTTCATTCTCCACTTCTATAGTTTCTTCCTTATACCGGGGCAAGACGGGGGTATTTTGCAAATAAAAGACTTGGCCGGGGCTACCCCTGCTCCGCCCCAGCACCTCAGCCATTACCCGGAAGGCATGGCTGGCTGGTACAGTACCGCCGATACAGTGTGAGGCAACACTACCTACTTTCGGGGAGGCAGTGTATTCAGGCTGCCGTGGCCGGGCTTTAACAGCCCGGCATCTTACCCAGCAGGCGGTCCTGCCATCTACTTCTGTAAAGTCACAGGTGTAAGGCACATGAAGGATAACCTCGCCATCCCGGTTAAGTCCACCGGTGGTATCGGATTCCAGTCTAAGTCTCCCCCATTTGCTCTCCTCTCCGTCCCAGAATTCCCACACGAGTGGCGGGTCACGGGGGTCTACACCGATCCCCTCTATAGTGGTTTCAAAGGTAAGCCGTAGAGTGTTGTCGGCGAGATTTTCGCTGTGGCCTACGTAGAATGCATCGTTCTCCTCAGGCACTTTCTGAAAGATATCCATCATATCTCCAGCCTTCAACACTGGCATATAGTCGTGAAAGACGGTGCCAGCCCGGCTGATGAGACAGTGGGTCATGTGAGGCACCACAACCTCGAGGTCTCTATCCGTAGTAAAAGTAACTGCATCCTGGGTTTCGGTTCGCACTGTGGCTACCTCCGTCCCCTGGGGTATAGTTACCGGTTCAGGCTGGGGTGCTGACAGCCGGAAGGTGATGTCAGCCTTCGCCGGCTGAGCCGGGAGCAACCTCAGCCCAATGAGCTCGAGAAATTTAATGTAACTTTTTTCCGGAACCCTGTTAAGCCGGTAAAGGAGAATGTCCACCATCCAGGCGAAAAGCTCGATAAAGGTGATGCCGGGGTCGCTCAGATTGTGGTCAGTCCACTCCGGGCAATAGCGGGGGATTAAGCTTCTAGCTTCTGATACTATATCCTGAAATTTTCGGTCATCCAGAACCGGTGCTGGTAATGCCATTTTTGCCTCCTTTCTCAAATCTAACTAGACAGGTAAAAAGGATAGATGAGATTTCGTTCATCATTGGTCGCCTTGATTCTGTATCTAATATTTATCAGCAACTGGGATGTATCGCTTAGGTTCGGGCTAACATCCACATCGGTAACTTCAATACGAGGTTCCCACCAGCCCAAAGCCTCTTCCACATGGTGGGTTATCAGGCTCCAGGTAGAGGCACTATTTGGGGCGAAAACAAAGTCGTGGATTCCACAGCCGAAATCAGGCCGCATACGTCTTTCCCCTTTAGCCGTGCCCAAGATAACGCGGATAGATTCTTCTACGTCTCTTTCGTGAGGAGACAAGCCGAGTCCACCACGACCATTGACGCCGAGGGGAAAACTCCAGCCACTGCCTAAAATGTCATTGTTATTATTCATCTTCAACATATAGTCATCCTATGTACCAGATTCTTCATATCAATAATCGTTGTTAACAATCACTTAGCCAATCATCACAGTGGGACACCCCATTACAATAGAGTTAGGTGGTCCGCTCTCAGTGATAACGTCCCCTTGTCTGGCTGCAGGCAATTTATTGATAAGTACTGTTGCGCTCCCCATGGCGACCACTCCACCGACATGCGGAACGGTTCCTGTCACCAGGGGGCAGTTATGAAGGTCAGAGGTGGCCCTCCAGGCAGGCATACCACCTATTAAAACATTAGCGCTTCCCGGACCCGGACCCAAGGGGGTCCCGTGGCTGGTCATATCGCCAACTCGAGCCGCTAATGGCATCTTTCCTCCTTTAATTTATTTGAACCATAGCGCCCTGAATCGTAAGCGTAGCTCCGGCCTTCAGGGTCATCGTTCCTTTAGCGTTAAGCTCAATCACTTGAGCATCTATGTCTAATTTCATAGCACTGGATAGCGTGATAGAATTTTGCACTGAATCCATTTTTATAACGTTTTTACCAGTCTTATCCTTGATTTCAATCTTCTCCTGCCCTGCTGAATCATCCAGTAGGATTTTGTGTCCAGCTTTGGTATGAACCTCTATTTTTTCCTTTCGTGCTGTACTGTCATCATTGAAAATAATCTCGTGCCCGCTCCGCGAGCAAATCTTGCGGATGTTGTTCTTGCCGTCTTTGTTCCCTTCCGGGGGTTCATCCATTCCGTTCCAGAGCGCCCCCAACACGTAGGGGCGGTTCAAGTCGCCATGCTCGAAAGCCAGCAGCACTTCGTCATTTACCTCTGGCAGAAAAACCATACCCCGGTTCTTCCCTGCCATAGGGCTAGCTATGCGAGCCCAGTGGCTCTCCGTATCTCCCGCAAGCCAGGGGAATTTCACCTTCACTCGTCCCTTCCCGTTAGGGTCCTGATTGTTGGTAACAATTCCAACCACAACGCTGTGGCTACCACTGCCGCCGCTTTGGCGGCTGACCAATTCGGCAAGGGTATTGTCATGTCGCCCGCTGATGGTAAATCGGGTAGCATAGCCTTTGGCATCATAGTGGTGAAGAGCGTGAGTAATCCGGTAGCGCCCCTTGAAACGGTCACTCAGTCCTTTAAGTTCAACCATCGCCCCAGCGCACACCGCCGGGTCCCCGGCACATACACCCTCTGCCTGGATGAAATCACCCCCCATCTCCTCACATAGTGACTGAGCCAAGGCATCAGCTTCTGCCTGCGTACTAACTACTCGATTAACCACGATTTCCTTACCGGCAGTGCCGAAAGCTGACCCAGCTACCTGCCCGCCCTGACGGCTCTCGCCGACTTCAGGCATGTCTTGAGCTCGGTTAGCTCTGCCGACTATCTCTCTCTTTGCTTGAGGATCCCAGCCCCGGACTTCTACCTCAGACGCCTGTCTCGATGTGGTTAGACCAACGTTGAACTCTAACAGGTTGACACCCCACTCTAAGACTGGCACTGCGGCGCCTCCTTCGGGAATACGCTTAAAGGAAAGGGTATCTTTTTCGACAAGGACGCGAAAGCCGATTCGTTTGGCACGGCTTTCTAAGAATTCCAGATTTGTCTGGTTGTCCTGAAGAACATACTCGTGCACCTCGGGCGTGGAATCAACTGACACCTTTAACCCCAATTCGCGGGCGATTCTGGTAGCGATATCGCTGTCGGTGACCTGGACAAAGGACTTGGTCTGCCTGCCGCGATTAAGGCGATGGGACTGGTCGTAGCCCCGCGCTACCATAGTCGCCCCAACACCCTGCTTGAAGTTGGTCTCACAGGCAGTAATCTCTCCGACTATGAGCTTGGCTCGACCACTCTCACCATGCACTGAGATTTCGATCTCTTTGCCAATACCCAATGTATCGGAATCTGTACACTCCATTTTGGGGTCACGAAGGTGAATGGTGAACATATCGGGCAGATTGAGGCTATCGTCTACCTCGATGGAAATGAGATTGTCCATGATCCCCTGGGGTGCTTCAGATCCATCGATCTTTATGTAAAATTGAGAGATAAGCTCGGCTGCTTGCGGCATTTTTCTCCTTTAAGGCGCCGGTGCTATGGACAACTTCTGCCCTGGACTCAGTTTCATAGGGTCCTCCAGATTATTGGTTTCGGCTATAAACCTCCATAGCGCGGGATCGCCATACTCTTCTTGAGCAATCCAGTCAAGAGACTCCCCCTCCTTTATTATTCTCACTTTATAACCAGGCGTGCTGCTGGTGGTGGGATTCTGAAATGGATACTTGCCTGGTTTTTCAGCTTCCTTGAAAGTGACGTTTAGTGTGGCACGCACCGGGGTGCCATTGGCTTTGAACATGGTGAACTTTTGAGTGATGTTCTCTATCACCGCTTTGAAGGAAACCACTGGCCCCCACTTGAACTGGACTATAGGTGGTCTGCCCTTTTTGTTAATCTTGTCGGTAAGGCTATCGTCAATTGCCGTCAATCCCCAAATCTCGTTAGTGTACTCCTTACGGACATCCCCTCCACTTTCATAAGTATCGAAAAAGAGTTCCATGGTTAAAGTAGATGCCCCACCACCGCTAAATTCCAGCTGGGGCACGTCTTTGCCTTTGACTTCTTTCATCTGCCAGCTGTTCCGTTTAGTGATGGTATATTCCTTGGGTCGGAACATGCAGGCGACAGTGTTTCCGGCTTTCTTGCCATCCACCACTCTGATTTCTGCCTTGGCTAATTCCCCGCTTGGACCATTCATATCTCTTTTATACCTCTACGCTACTGCTGACGTGGTCCGTTCCTTTTCCACAATCAGACGGCGCTTGAGAATGCCGTAGACTTCCGAGGCCAAAGCCTCGGAATCGAGAGCCGGCATGGTTTCGCCGACTGACTCCGATGCCCCTTCTTGCCCTGCGCCTACGGCACTGGAAGTGGCAGCCGGGATATTTTCCCGCTGCCGACCTACAGGGGCTAGGGCCAGTCCTACTTTTGTACCTCGGCTGTAACCGCCAAATGAATTACTCTTGATAGTGGAGGCAACAGCTTTCGCAGGTGCGCTCGTCTCCTGGCTTATTCCCTCTCCTGTCAGGCTCGGTGAAATGTGCCCGGTGGACCAGTGCACTGGTGACGGCTGCCCGTGCCCCAGGGTCCTATCCACAGGTGCTTGAGAGAATAGACTTCCGAAGTATCTGATGTCGACACTGGTCATATCTGTAATCCCGTCACGATTAAACAGAGGGGATTCTTCCGGGAGGGAGACATCAGTTGCACCTGTCTTCTCCGCCAGAACAGCATCGGATGCCACCTGTGGTGGCCCAGACAGATATGAAGGAGAATCAGCCAATGCCTCCTCCATCAGGTTGGTGCTCGATGCCACGAGTGGGGTGCCGAATAAGCTTTGAAGTCGAGAAAATATTCTCCTTACTAGGATATTATTCGATATCATAGATGGAGTCTCAGAAAAATGTGAGGGAGAACCGATTCGGGCTTTGCTCAAAGGTTGCCCACTTATTGCTGCCTGTAAAGCCCCAGACCGTTCAAAATTAGAACTCATTCTCTCCGAGGACGGAAGGAAGGGATATACCGCCTGTGGCGGTGTCCTCTCCGCCAGTGAAAATTCTCCGGATACTGCCATTGGCGCCGCTCCGATATATTGCTCCGAAACAGGATGGAGCCCAGGTGGTGATAAGTCCGCCGGACCGGAGGGATAAGATGTCTCCTCCAGATGACTTAAGCGTTGGCCTGCAATTGTACCCATAACCCTAGCCAGTAAGCTATCATTTGCAGCCATCCCCGCGTAATAAGGCATGCCAGGGGCCTCAAATGGCGTGCGCCACGGAGCATGGAAACCTCTGTTGGCCAACAGCTCGAGTCTAAGGGCAATTCTCTTTGCCAGCTGCTCTGGCCGAGTAAACTCCATGCTACCGGCTGATAAAGTCATCGGTGTTGTCGCATTTAATATATTGTCGTTGGCAGGTTCGGATTGAGTGGATTGAAGCTGATTAATTATGTCCTCATCTGCACCTTCCTCAGAAAAGTACTCAGGAACAGCGGGCATTTGCCTGTCCTCATCTTCTTCGCTTACTGATTGCCTCCAAAATGACCGCGACTTTTTCCTGCGATCAATCCATTTCCTGTCGAACCAGGCATAGGACAGTGGCAAAAGCTGAAGGTCCGAACTCCGACCAAGCAACAGCGCTGAGGTAAGAGGCGAGTAAAGTCTGGACAACAATCCGTCCACCCAGTCCCAGTATCTGGGGTAGAGTCTCTGGCCCAGAGGCGGCAGGGCTGACAGTCGTCTCCAGACACGGGTAGCTAACAACCCATCCAACAACCTTTTAACTCGCCCGGTTATCTCAGTTGCTAAATCGTTTGTCATATCTAAGTACCTTTATCGTCATTGGGCTCAATTTCGTTCTTGTTCGGCGGCATTTACTTCTCCTTCAGTAGCCAGCAACCTAGTTCCATCCCCTCGTGGGCCAGCTCCAATGTTTCGATAGCTACTGAATTCTCATTAGCGTTAAGACTGGGGCCGGTCCATTTTGTTGGGTAGGCACCATCAAATGTCCACCTCCTTACTTCTTCACCTTTTGCATTACATAGTATTATGTGTACGGTCTTGCGCTTAATCTGGCCTTGAATCCCGCCTGAAAACCATTCCCATAAATCCTTGGAGTCCGTCACTCCCCGCTTTAGAGTTACATTAGGAAACTTGGCACGTCCCGGCAATTTGTGAGGGTGGTCGTTAACACCTCCCTCTTCGTAAGACAAGACCTCTATCTCGCTTTCCAGGCCGGAACATTCCCTGAAAACAGCTTCCTGAATACCGTCAATTTCCACGTTGAAATAACAGGTGATATAAGGGTCAACTCTCCTCGCTGTCTCAGGCATGGTTTCTTATTACCTCCTAACTCGGTCTCTTTCCAGCAACAACTCCTGCTGCATTAACCGATAGACTATCCCGGCTATCTCTTCAGCGTCCACGGCTGGAGTTCGGTCCCTGGCATTGTCCTCTTCTTCACGCCGCACTGCCTGCTCGGCTGTTTGTGCTGCTGCCTCCATCTCTCCCGCGGCTGAACTCCCCCCACTCTGAAATGAGCCTATGGGGGCAAGCTGCAGCGCCGCATGCGGCAGCCCGGCATTGCCGGCTATTTTGGACAACCCTTTTCCTCCAGATGCCCAGACGCTTTCCGAGTTCAAATTATCGAAGCTGCGGGGAATGGGTGAAGGATGAGTTTGCTGGATAACATGGGTAAGCTCATGGGCCAGTAGCCCTCTATTCTCCCTGGTCGGAGCATTTAGCTTCCCTTCGCCAGTGAAAATATCAGCGCCGATAGTGAAGGCCTCTGCTTGGAGCTCACGAGCCAATTCAGCAGCCTGCTTCGTCTGGTGGATGCGGACATTCCTGAGCTCATAGCCTAGAGTAGACTCCATTTCCATCCGAGTCATCTCATCAAGAGCCTCTCCACGACTCAGCAGGCTGCTGAGCCCCCGACTAACTCGGAAAGATTCCAAAATCTTCGACTTGAGCTTAGCCCAATTCAAGGCATCTGCTCCAGCTATGCCTACCCTATAGGCCATCGCACCTCCTTTTCAGAGCGTCACAGGCTTTGAGCCATTTCTGCCAGCCTCTGATTGATACCGGCAATCTCCTCTACCCAGCGCCGCCGCTCGGCATGTTCCAGCTCGAGAATCTCCATAAGCGGCCAGTGAAAGTAATATGCTATGTAGGCTACCTCCTCGTAGAGCTGGTCGAGGGGGTAGCCAGCTATTCCCCCGATTGACCTAGCTCCACTCCAAAACTCTTGTTGCATTCCGGACAAGTGGCTTCAATCATCGCATGCCCATCCTCATTTATCTGGCGATAGAAGTTCTGGAGATAGGCCAGGTCTGCCGAGAAAAGCCCCTCAATAACCTTGGTATTGATGTCGGATAAGTTGTCCAGCTTAGTAATAACTCTAGAGAGCAAGATGACTACCAGATAAGCCTGGTTAGCCTTTACTCTAGGGTCCCTTAGCGGCAGAATTTCATCGGCTGCCGTGGCCAGACGCATTACCCCATGTTTGTGCAAATTACCTTCGCTATCCACATAACCTCGAGGCAAGGTGAATTCAAACTCGGTCTGCAGCATCAGTGTGTCACCTCCTTCGACTATTGTTCGCGGATGATACCTTCGTGGACAATCTCGAGCTCCTCGACGCCGATTTCATTATTCTGAGCATTAAAAGTTGGCCCCGATACCTTCCGTGGCCAGCCATCCTTGAAGTTCCATAGAGCGATTGTCATACCATTCTGGTCACACATACTGATGGTGCCATTCTTTCGAGCGTTGCTGACATCGCCCTGCTCTACTTCCTTGCGCCATTTCCAGATATCCATAGAATCGGTAATGCCGCGCTTGAGGACAATGTTCTCCCACTTGAGTGCCCCAGGTACCTTCATATATATGAGCTTCCCTTGCTTTGATTCCTTGGTCTCAATAAGTTCCGTCTCGGAACCCATCCCAGTGCACTCCCGGAAAGAGCCGACAACGGTCCCTTGGATATCGACCTTGAAATTAAAGGATGCCAACGGGTCTTTGCGCATTCCTGTCAGTGCCATCTCTTTTTGCCTCCTTTCTATTTAGTTTGAACTTATTCCGCTACGGCGCCACCGCCAGCCCACTGGCTGATGCGGAAAATGACGAACTCTGCGGGTTTCACCGGCGCCAATCCAATCTCAACGATAACTTGACCGGCGTCTCTTATCTCTACAGTGTTGAGCTCTTCATCACACTTGACATAGAAAGCTTCGTCAGGCGTAGCCCCGAACAAGGCCCCGTCTCTCCAGACTCTGGTCAGGAAAGCCCTGATGTCTCGCTTGATGCGCTCCCACAGGTCAAGGTCATTGGGCTCAAACACTACCCACTGAGTGCCCAGCTCGATGGACTCCTCAATGAAGTTGAACAGGCGGCGGACATTGATATAGCGCCACAGGGCATCACTGGATAGAGTACGTGCTCCCCAGACCCTGATGCCTCGCCCGGCAAACGGCCGGATACAATTGATGCCTACCGGGTTCAGAGAGTCTTGTTCACTCTTGGTGATCTTTGTTTCCAGCCCCAGTGCTCCCCGCACTACCTCATTAGCCGGTGCCTTATGAACTCCCCGCTCGGTATCGCTGCGGGCATAGATGCCGGCCATGTGTCCCGAAGGTGGCACCAGTACTGTCTCTCCATTCCCAGAGACATTGGCTACCTTTATCCAGGGATAGTAGAGCGCGCCGTATTTGGAGTCGTAGCCCATCTCTTCCATCCGCCAGTCCTTGATCTGCTGGGGGGTCATCCCCGGAGGACAGTCTAAAATGGCGAAGCGGTCTTTCATATTGGCACAGTGGTCAAGCATGGCCTGCTGCACCGCTTTAACTCCCTCCATAGACAAATTGCCCGCTTGGTACAGAGCCATAAGGTCAGGGCAGCAGACCATGGTCACATCCTCAGCCGCCTCGAATCCGGCCACACCGGAACGAGCTGCGGCATCTCCGACGATTATTTCTGGCGTGACAGCTACTACGGCTGTGGTTGGAGCGGCCGCCAGCGGATATGTTCCTGGGGCTGGCACTCGCTCAGTTAGGTTCAGTGTCGATTCCTTCTCAGCTACCTGGACTAGCTTCGATTCCTTGTTGACGACTTCAACGACATTGCGTGCCCCTTTTGCTTTTCTCAAAGTGACGTTCTCAAATAATTCCTGTGTTCCCCCGCGATTTATAATGAGAGTGAACTGGTCTTCGGGGGCGCCTTCTTCGGACGGCGGTGCTACTTCGACAGTTATCTCACCTGCCGGAACGCCTGGCTCCAGGGCAGTGATCACCAGAGACTCTATGGATGGTTGAGCTCTGGCAGGCAAAGAAGCCAGCGCTGTTGGCACCTCAGCTTCTCCTTCAGCACCTGGCAGCCTGGTGACGTAGCAGCTGCCGCCGCCGTTGTTGAAATAGCCGTAGACGCCGTGAGCTAGATAGCCGCCCGGGATAAAACCGCCAAAGGTATTAATAAATTGCGTCCAGTTGGCGACGAAAGTGGGTTGGTTGACCGGGCCACGCTCGGTGAACCCCACGAAAGCGGCGACTGCTGTGCCCACACCCTCGATAGGCCTTGCCCCTTTTTCCACTTCTTCTACATAAACACCGGGAGAAAGATATTGTGGTGACATTTTTCTCCTCCTCTCTTTTTAATATTGCCGGGTCTGCAAAAAACAATCATTGGCTCGTGGTTACCTCGCACCCGGCTCGGCAAGGTTAACCCCGGCTTTTATCTCAAGCCTTTTCTCACATTCTCACCCCCTTACCAGTTCAATATTGTAGTTATCACTCGGCACGACCATCCGAATTTCCTTTGCCATCCAGCCTGGCGCTGATACCTGGAAGGTGTATTTGCCTTGCTCCAGCTTGGCAAAGGAATAGTGTCCTTCGTCATCCGTTTTCGCCGTCATCCTTTTTTCTTTGACAAGCACCATAGCATTAACAATTCCTGCCTCCGGCTTACCTTTCTCGTGGACAATCCCACCGATTTGTACTATCTCCTCCACCTCTCCTTTTCCTGCTTCTTTGACTTCAAGGGTCTTAGTCCAGACTACAGGTGCCGTTAAAGTTATATCTAGGTCTACAGGCAGAGTGACCACATAGTCGATATACGGCTTCAGCTGGTTATCCAGGGCACTCCAGAAATCCGCGGGGTTCTTAACCAGACCGTCGGGCTGAGCCGTCGAGGCATGAACAGGATACTCCAACCCTTTTAACGCTCCCTGCATAATCTCATCAGGCAGGAAAGTGTGACGGCAGAGTACCGCCATGATATGTCCCAGAAGGCTGTGCTCATCCCCCACGTCCTTTGTCCATACGGTGATGAGGTAAGAAAAGTCGACCCGCAGTGGTGTTTTCTTCTTGGTAGCTGTCCTGTTGTTATTGCGCTCCACGGTCCACTCATAGCCGCGTAACTCGTGGTTCTCGTGTATATCATAGAGATATATGTTTATTGCCGGCTTGGACTGGGAGGCTGCCCAGTCCCTGCTCGGAGCTTCAAAGCTGATATTCACCTCGGTTGAGTTCAAAGCCCCCTTCTTTATCAGTAACTGCTTTATTGATTCGTCCAGGTCCTTTATCACAGAACTATCTCCTCAGGTGCTTTTTCCAACTCTATAGACTGGAACCGGATGTCACGGCTTACCCCCGTTATTACTTTTTTAATGGTTTCCAGCCACCAGGACCAACTCGCCATTTTCGCTGTTCCGTTACTTTTCAGGACCAATGGATTAAGTCCTCTGGCTGTGTAGCACCGCCACTGCCTCCAGATTTCCGGCCATGCCTCTGCCGGCACTTCCCTCCTGACCGTCTCCAGACAGACGTAAATATTCATCAGGAAATCCAGAAAGGGAACAAAATTCAATTTTGGTAGCTCGGGCTGATTCATCGCCATTCTGCTCCAGCTTCCGACTATGCGGGCGTAAATGGAGAACTCCATATCATGGCGTCCCAGTTCCTCTCGCCAATAAGGAAAGTCAAGCTGCTTTGTGTCCCAGGCTCCTTCGGGACACAAAGCCCAGGGCTTGACCATTACTTCCTTGCCAATAAAGGCCAGAGGATAAGCCCGGCAGGCGATGGGACGGAACGGGTAGATACCGCAGCGGACCTGATTGTTTGGCAGGTCGAGGGCAAAAAGGCAGCGGCGGTTGCCGTCGGGCAGTTCTCTCATGCGGAGTGCCAGACAATATGCTTTGTCTGAGCTATCCACCCTGAAGTTATAAGGGTTTTCGTCATTTAGTTGGGCGAAGGAAACAAAGTCGGTGGGTTCGAGGTGCAGGTTAGCGGCAATCGCCCAGACGTCATAGCCACACAGGTTGATCAGGTTTTGCCAGCAGCAATACCCGGGACACCCCAGGCAGGGGTTTTGTTTTGTAGCCCCATCAAGTATGGTCACCATGTTATTCTCCTAATACTTGTCACCTTTGAAAGCTCCATTTGTCAACCTCGTCCTTATGCTGGCCTAATTTCTCAATTCCTACGGTTCTTCCCACTTATACCGTTTGGCTCTTTCACGCATTTGTTGCCCTTCCATTCCTTGTTCGCTGAAGTTTCCTCTCAAATATATCCAAAACTAATTTCTCCTTCTGGGTTGCTGACGAGGAAAATTAGTCACAAAATAGGCATATACTCTCGGACGTAGCTGCTGCAACACTGTTGGGCTGGTTATGTACAGAGAGAAAGATTCGGCGAAATACTCCTGCCACCACTCATCACTGGTCTCAATGTTCGGATAACTCGTGGGGAACCCAGCGCCGACTCTCCTGCGGGATGGCGGCCTAGCGCCGTCCCTGAATGCCGCCCGTCTGAAATCTGTGTTTCTTGCGCCCCTGGGGAATTCTGCAACCTCCCATGCACCGGCACGTAGGCGCCAGCGAGCTCCCGATGCTGAGCGTGCCCGGCTCCGTGCCAGCTGCGCCCGGACGAGTTGACCATGAAGCCTGTTCCACCTGGCTTGCTCTGTGTTTGGAAAACTATATTGTTTCGATCCCCGGGGCTTTTCGAATTCCCGAAAGGCTGTATGTAGAACGTCCTGTGCCTGTTCCAGTGCCTGCCAGGCTCTCCGTAGTGGAAGCAGATCAATGGCATGGCCGATTTCATGGACGATGTTGCGCACAGCAGCCGTATGTATGCCAGGAGCGGCTCCCGGGGTGCCATAACGTGTAAGGGAAACATCAAAGCAGCGATTATACATGATAATCGTATGCGTCTGCGGATTGTATTTCCCTCCTGTATCTGGATTGTCAGGGTCGGCGGGGGCTCGATTGAATGTCAACCCGCTAACCGGTGCAAGAATGCGATCAGGGACTTGGGCTATTGCCGTCAGCAGGGCTTCGAATTGAGAGGATTCCCATCCGTCGCCTCTTTT
>JGI2172J19969_10000635_pt1 | contig 15228 bp, 17 predicted proteins | sample DeeMarSWOR230_32_FD_19969 | JGI IMG/M metagenome (IMG submission 19969)
CTGCTCTACACGCTGAAAACAGATCCTTCTAAGGCAGAAGAAATCATCAAAAAGCTGAGCTGCGAGATCCGAGAAATCTAGCAATTCTGGACGAAATCCGCAACTTTTTGAGCTACTTCCTTTTGCGAAGGTAGATCAAGCCGTCGCTGTCCTGTCCGACCCATTCAAATCCATGCATGCGGGCTACTCAATGTCAGAAATTCCAGCAAATTTCTTCAAGTCGACGTGAATTATTGTAGAAAGGAGTGGAGAGTGAAATGAGGAAGCAAACACTAATCATAGTGTCCACTTTGATAGTGGTTTTAGGGATTTTGGCGTTTATCGTAGTATGGCAGAATCTTCAGATGTACATCTTGGAGGACAAAAACAACGAGGTTTCTCTTACCCTAACGCAGAGAGAGCAAGAAATAGACAACCTCGAAAGCCAATATCAGAGTTTGCTGGAAACTTTTCAGTTGGTTACAGACTCTCTGAACTTGTCGCTTCAGAACGTAACAGGGCTGTTGGGTTCACTGCAACTAGAAATGTTTCAGCTACAAGATGACTACCTATTCCTACTCGAGGAGCACGATAACCTTTCGGATTACTATATTGGTTTGGAGTCGAATCTTTCGTCTAAGATAGATGATCTGCGGACTTCAATTGCTTGGCTTTCCCAAGGACTTGGGGGATATGATGGCGTCTTCATCCTGAATCATACTTACAGCTGGGGTACGGTTGGCATGATAACAACCTATACCGTTACCATGGAATTGTATAATGCTCTGGAAGACGCAAATGTAACGGTTAGGCTGTATGGTGATCCTGGAGGCTCCAGAGTCTTCATCTATCAGATACCTGGATTCACCAAGAGAGCACTTGTCGAAGTCTGGCAGGGCGGAGTGTTCTACGAAGATTTTTCGCAGATTGCTGTTGACAACGTAGAACGATAGCGCACAATCCATGCATATTGAAAACAGGGAGTTGCAAAGATGGAACTTGTGGCATTTATTGCGGTAGTCTTCACAATCGGCTTGGTGATTGGTTTCCTGAGTGGCCTGGTATATGGATGGATAATTTGGAGAAACAAGGGGCAGTCNCTGAAGAAATGAGGTATTTCCGGCTTATCGCATATATGCACATCAGACTATTGTTCATGTGTGCTGATAGTGTGCCACGATCTCACTATCACAAGGACTCCTTCTATTTCTAATATCAGGACAGTTGGTTTATGCGTGTCTTTGGTTCCCACAGTGGGTGGGGGTCTGTAACTTTTTAGTTTGAATACTATCTATTATGTAACAAACACATGGGGAGGTGAGAAAGTGTCTGAAGACGTTCCGATTGCTATAGACAAGCTGCTAAAAAATTGGGTTGAGGGGTTGAAGCGAGGTGACATTGCATCTGTAAACACTCTATACACTGAAAATGCAATCCAGCTGCCACCTGATAGCGATATGATTCGAGGAAGACAGAAGATTAAGGAATTTCATAGTGCAGGAGTTCAAATGGGATTCGAGGATGCAGTTATGACTGGGAGGGAGTTATCTGTAAGCGGTGATGTAGCCTATGAGGTTGGCAATTATATCGAGAAATTCCACCCTAAAGGAAAGGATCCTCTTGAAATTAGAGGGAAATACCTTATCGTCTACAAGCGTGTGGCTGATGGCTGGAAAATAGACAGGGAAATCTGGAATATTTTGCCACCACATAAATAGCACTCATTGCAGGCGATAATAAGGCAAGCACACAGTAGGATAGAAGAAAAAAAGGAGTTTGCGGGAATAATTCGGGTGATGTCTCCACTGTTAGGCAGATTCCGAGAAATCTAGGTGCACTTTCACGAAATACTCACCTTCTTCATAAGATTTCGTCGAGAACACGTCTGGCTTGCCACGATGCTCTTAGGCATATCATCGAGGTGCATTGCTTCCATCGGCATCTTTAAGAGAGATGATTTACTACTGAGTTCAGTTGTTTGGAGAGAGATCTGAACCTATGTCTGAGAAAGAACCGTCCAAAACTGAAGAGCTAGTTAAGGTGAAAGATTTAACCACGGATTCAAAAGCCGTAAACACAATTGTGAAAGTGGTCTCTAAAGGGGAAGTCAGGAGTGTCACCGGAAGAGACTATAACATACGCAGAGTCGCAGATGCATTGGTGGGTGACGACACGGGATGTCTCTACTTGACGCTCTGGGAGAGCAAAATAGACGAAGTAACCGAGGGAACCACGCTGCGTATCGTTAATGGATACATAAACCTGTTTCAAGGAAGCATGCGCTTGAACGTCGGGAAATACGGTAGCTTTGAAACTCTTGAAGAAGCTCCAATTTCAGAGGTCAACACAGAGAATAATCTGTCTGACAAGCGGTACGAAAGAGAAAGACGTTTCCGATCATATGGCGATCGAAGAAGCTCCGGGCGGAGAAGCTACTAAACACATGGAGTATTCTACTTCGAACTCGGCTCGATTTCTCTTGAACCTCTTCTTGCATTTGACGCTGCAGGAATAGTGGGTTTACCCCTCACGACTAATCCTGTATCTGGACGTCTTTTCGTCCAGTGCAGCGCTTCAAACAATGTCCTTTGACGTTCTGCTGACACCCAATGCAAGGCAGGGCCCTATTATGCGTCTGCGAATGCATGCGCAAGCGTTTCCCCAGACTTGAACAGCAACTAAAACACTCCGTGGCTTTTCCGTGCGACAAAATCTTGCAAGAAAGCCCCTGTATGTAAGCTCTTTCCTAGGCCCACAGAAATTGAAGCGCAAGACCCCCCCCACTCTCTTGGAGGTGATTATGTTTTCAGAGAAATCATGCACGTAGCCTCAGCTTGGAGAAGTGAAGAAGCCACTGTTTCTCTATGTATCTCTCTTTGGTTTCCCAGTGAGGTGGGTTTTCTGATATTGCAGGTTTTTCCTTTCTTCTTTCGTGAGCAAGAAGGCTGGCAGTCGTTTCTTCTTTCTCTTTGTCCTGTCTCCCCACAGAGGAAGCTGGTAGATTTCTAGATCCCTCACCAAAGTCTCTCCTCCTCAGGCTCTTCGACTATTGTGCAAAGGCTGCTTTTAACTTGTTGCATGCTCGTACATGATATGCCTACGTGTGCTTGAATACTTCTACCCATGAAGAATATCGAGGAAATGGGTCTAAAAAGGGAGGAAATCAACGGAAACGCTCAGGGACAGGAGACGCGCGCAGAAGCATTGCATGAAAAAAAAAGATTAGGGTAGGCGGTCAGCCTTCTCCAATAGCTCTCATTTCTTAATGGTGATTTCCATTGTTGAGACGTTTCGGGGGTTTCCGCCTTCTCTGGGTGCCACTTCTTCAGTGCCGATAGCGATGGAATGTACTTTGGCGTCCTTGAAGAATCGGTTCCGAGTGATTTCGGCAACGTCAACAGCTGTGCTTATGGCACGGCCTCGCGCTTTCAAGATGACTTCATTCGTATCGTGCATATTGAAGGCTGTTATGAGTGCCATGACGTAGCTCATTGGGGGTTTGTTTCCAATGTAGACTATGTTTTGCTCTTTGCCAGCTTTGGGAGGTGCCTTGGGTCTCTCAACCTTTTTTTCCTTTGCCGGCTCTTCGCTAGCGACTTTTTCAGCAGTGGCCTCGTTTTCGGTTTTCTCAGTTTCTGACATGTCGTTGCACCGTTTGTCGTCAGGCCTTTCATTAGAAGCATGTGCCTTAAGTCTTATGGTGTAAGAATTCAACATGACTGGTCACGCATATGAGTACGAAGGATTCACAAAGAAGGCCCGTGCATGATGCATGCACATTCCAGAGATACTGGCTGTACCGATAACGACAGGGAGCAAGAGCTATCTCAGCTGGCTAGAAAGCGAGTTCAAGCAGAGAAACGAATGAAGCCGGCCTAACGCCAGGCGCACGGGCAGGTTCTTGCTGCCTAACTTTTAAATCTGGATATCCTTCTATTAGTAAGGCTAGAAGAGGTTGAAGGAGAAGAATCTCGTTGAAAGAAACTAGAACTTCCAGAATATTGAGGAGTCTTCCCAGAGAGAAAGCGTTCTATTTCTTCACTTCGATAGGCAACTACACCGGAGAAAGCGCCGATTCGCTAGAGGAGTTCGTAAGAAAGATCTTGGACATTAACGTCAAATCATTGGAGTTCCACCTTTACAGAGGCGATTTCGAGAAGTGGATTTCCGGAACGCTTGAAGATGAAGCTTTAGCCAACAAGATCAAACAACTCAAAGCCTTGAAGCCAATAGGGATAGATCTCAGGGATCGTCTTTACCTTATTGTTTCTAAACACTACGAGGACCTCAAAAAGCCAAGCCAAACTTCAACAACAACGTATACAATCACCAAGCCTAGAACCACTACGATAACATTTGGGAAACCGCAAACCGAAGAAAACGTGGAAACTCGCGCTCAAGAATGAAAAGCCGGCTTAATCCCAGACGATAGTTTCACAGACGCCTTTCCGATTGACCAGGACAGCCAAAAGCATAATCTCAGTAAATTGGCCTAGGTTGTCAGAGGGNGTTTTGACATTCTTTGTTGGCAATCTGTAGTACCTTGTTTCGTCATCTTTTGGGTAGTAGTCTAGTGTGGCTCCATAGTCGTGACTTTGCTGGTTTATTCTTTCCACGGCGGCTTCGATTGTGTACGGGTTCTCTGCGAGTAGGTACTTGAGCAGCTGCAGCGTTGAAGCGTCGGTATCATCTAGAAGCACTCGTTTTGTCCACCCTACAACNGCCTTGGCTCCTCGCCTTACCTAGTGCCTCCGCCATCGTGGTTTTGTTTAAACTGTCGCAACCCATCANAATAATCAAGCTGTTGTCGAAANTTCCTTTCATAACNAACTCCACGAATGATGGGCCAACAGCGAAGTATTCGTTGTAGGGGTACACGTCAAACACTGCCTTGCTGATGTGACGATACTCTACCAGGTGGGAATATCGGCCAAATGCGAGGCTTTCCTGGTAAATCTCTGAAGTGAATAAGTCAACGCTATTCGTGTTCTGTCGCACGGCTGAGTGGGCCCTCATGACTATCACTTTCCCTCCTCTTGAGAGAGAGTTTTCATAGAAATCTATTGTCACGTCTTCGCCCTCACAATATTCGACCTCAAAACCGGAATTATTTAGGAGAGACGTGCAGTTGGCGATGAAGGAATAGCTCACGCAATTCTCTTCAATGCTTAGTTGGTCTATTATAGTAGACTTCCACGCGTTATCTGGCTTGGGCATCATGAAGAAGTAGTAGCTGAGTAAGAAGGCTAGACAAGTGGAGGTAGCGAGGAAAACGCCATATTGCAGTTTCCTGCTGGACACTTTCTTTTGTTTGTCGTCTTTTCGGGCTTTCGTCATCGACGGACCCTGCAGCCTGCAGTATCTTCTATGGGTGGCGTGGTTCTTTAACTTCTCGCCACCGTTCTTGACAAGTCAGTTTGAGCTCAGTTTTCTGAGTTGGATACGATACATTTCCGCAACTTCATTAGTCGTTGTGGCGTCTTCGGCGGACTTGTCGAGTCTGTAGTTTCCAGTGAATCTTGGAAATCTTATCGCCAAGCCACTTCCTTTGCGGATTGCATCCATTGCGCAGGTGTGGATAGGACTCAGAGTGATTTCTGCGCCTAAGACTTCAATGACGACGACGGGTTCGAACCATGCTTCTGCTTCAAGCGTTGAGTTCACTCTTGCATGTCTGTGGAGGATCTTGTGCTTCTTCATCATTTTGGGCAGCTTCTTCAAGTCCTCGTCCGTGAAGCCAGTTCCACACTTGGTTAGGGTTTCGAATATGTCTCTCTCAGGGTTGTACGCAGCTAGGAGTAACGCTCCGTAGGCTCCAGCTCTCTTTCCTCTTCCGTGAAAGGCTCCTACAACTACTAAGTCCACGGTATCGGTCATCTCGCTCTTGTATTCTCGTTTGTATTTTATCCACATCCAACCTCTTGCACCGGCTTGGTACGCTGATTTCTTGGACGTGGATTTGCATATGATTCCTTCGCAGCCGTTTTCCACAGCTTCTTCGAAGAAGGCTTCCAAATCCCCAATGTTGTCGACGAGTAGAAACCTTGCGGCTCTCACGCGTTCACTCTCTAGGATCAGTTGGAGCAGCTTTTTGTGCCGAGTTGGATACGGTTTCAAAGTGTAATCTTTTCCGTCAGCGTACAGCACATCAAAAACGTACAGTGAGACTGGGTTTTCTTCCATGGCTTCCTTAATTCCATGTTTTCTTCTACGGTGCATCAGTTCCTGGAATGGCTTCAGTTCACCAGTATCCAGATCAACGGCGACGCATTCAGCTTCGATTATACAGTTCTCTGCTTTGATGTGGGTTCTGACGAGTTCCACGGCGTCAGGGTATTGATCTGTGATGTTTTCCAGGCGACGGGAAAACAGAATGATGTTCTCCCCTTGCTTGTGGGCTTGGATGCGCTCCCCATCATATTTGAACTCTGCCATGCATTTGCCGCCCATTTTTTCCACTATCTCTTCAGGCAAGCTAAGCCGCTCAGCCAACATTGGGCGTATAGGGTTTCCAATGGTTACTTCGAAGTCTTTGATTCCCCTCAATCCTTCCTCTACAACAATCCTAGCCACCCTTCCGAGGTCTGAGGAAATGTTGTAAGCTCTCTCCAAGGCTTCTCTTGATTCCTTTCCTCCTCCGTAGGCGATTGCTAGGGCGTCCAGAACTGTCATATCTGCTATTCCTAGTCTTAGAGTTCCTGTGACAATTCTTATGACGTACTTTGCCTCTTTCGGAGTTGCTCCAGTCAAGAGGCCGGCAAGGGAGCTAAGCTTTCTATCCATTGATCCCGCGCCAGATGTTCTAGCCATCTTNTCGAGGGTGTCATAGACTTCTTCAACCGTCAACACTGTTCCTTGAAACAGCGTTGCTTGAGACTTTCTTGAGAGGAACTTTCGGGCTGTTTCGCCAATGTCCCCTGTTTTCGCAAGGTCTTGCTCAATCTCCTTCTCGCTCTTACCAGTTGCCCTCGCAACCGCCTGAATAGCCAGCTTCTCAGCTATGCCCGTTTGAACATCAACAAAGTCGGGATACAGTTTTCCCTGAGTCAAGTAGACGACTTTGCTCATTACTTCTTCAGAGGTCGTCCTGAGCAGCTCTACCAGGTAATCGGTCATCTCAAGCCTCTTGGTTGTGGCTTCGATTTTCTCGTAACAATCTGCAATTAGGGAGAACTTCAACGGTTCAACCTTCTGTTAACTTCGTGTTACAGCTATTAAGCCAACCTGTCTAGCGTCGCTGCGACTGCGCTATGACAAGTCAAAAAACTTCCTGATGGACAATCTCTTCGAATGGCCTCTTCCTTCGAGAGGCGGGCTTCTCACGCGGGTATCCAACTGGGATTATTGCTATCGGCCTGACACTTGAAGGAGTTTTCAAAGCTTTGCTTGCCATGTCTTCCTTGAACGCTCCAACCCAACACGTGCCAAGTCCCATTGCGTGAGCAGCCAGCAACATGTTCTGTATCGCTGCAGCAGTGTCTTGTATGCAGTAAAGGCTTACTCCACGCTCCGCGTAACGCCGGCCTGATCGCGCCCCGTCCGCGCAGACAACCACCACGACTGGAGCCTCAGCAATGAAATCCTGGTTCAAAGCGGCAAGCGATAGCTTTTGTTTCATCTCGGGATCTCTAACGATGATGAATTCCCACGGCTGAATGTTGCCCGCTGAGGGCGCGTTGATGGCAGCTTCAATAAGCCTTTTCACCTGCTCTTCCCTGACCGGCTTTTCAAAGAAAGCCCGTATGCTCCTTCGATTTTCTATAGCTTCAAACACATCCAACACGTTCTGCCTCCCACGATGCTATTCCAGACATGAGTGCGACAGTGCCCGCACTTACCCGTAGTCTAAGCATTGGAGTAGATATATAGGATTAGCTGCAGACATGTACGTGAACGAGCAGCGTGCATGGGGGAGCTGGGTCGATGGTTGACTGGGGCCCAGGGCACAAAACCCTTAAGTTTGAAACTGACGTCATCCTTGTGGATGATGAGCAAGAAAATCCCTTGAGCTTTGCTATGATAGCTCTTGACGGGCGAACTGACAAATTTCCTCCTACAGCTAGTCACTTGCAGAAAACGGTTAATAGTGACACCTGTGAACCAAGTACGAATCACTATGCTTAAACATTGAGAGGTGGGAGAAACTTGTTAAGAATTCCCATTGAAATCTCTGAATTGCGCAAGGGTGCAGACGGCGACACGGTAAAGGGGCTCGCGGACTTTCTGGAAGAAAAGCTAGACAGAATTGAAGTTGAAATGACAGGCAGCGAGATAGCAATTAGCTATGAAGAAGAGGACAAGCGGCTTTCGAGACCTTACTTGCGCGTTCTTCTTCGGAAGTTTCTGCACAGAGAAGACCTTAAGGAGTTTCGCGTGATTAGTGGAAGAGACAACGCCTTTGTCATAAAGAGGAAAAGGCTCGCTGCGGAAGAATAGCCACAAGCTCGGTTCACTAGTCTCGTGACGCTACAGCAAAAATCCCCGCCAGCACAAGTGCTGCGCCTAGAACGAAAGCCGGCGCGGGGATTTCTATGAAGAGGATGATGCCGAGAAGTGTTGCTCCCAAAGGCTCAAGAAGCGCCATTGTCGCGGTCTCGAAGGACTTCAAGTTGGACAAAGACGAGAAATACAATGTGTGAGCCGCTGCCGTTGGCAGGATGCCGAGACCGATAAGCGGCAGGAGAATCTCCAGCTTGCTGGGAATCATAAAAGCCTTATTTGTGGAGATCATCGTGGCTCCGACAAGGAGTGTTGCTGCTGAGTATATGAAAAGCATTGTCGGTAAGATTGGGAGTTGGCTGCGTTTTTGTTTGCCATAGTTAAGGTAGAAGCTTCCTGCAACGGCTGCCAAGATTGCTTCCAGATCCCCTANTAAGCTGGCTGGGTTCGCCNTTCCNGCGTCTGTATAGGCTATTAANCCCGCTCCAACAAACGAAAAAGCAATCCCTCCCAGGGCAAGTTTTGACGGTTTNATCCGGTACAGGAGTGTAGAGATGATCATGGAGAAAATGGGCGTCGTGTTCACTAATATGGTCGCATTTAAGATTGTTGTGTCCTTCACGGCCGATATGAACAGAACGAAGTGAATACCCAACAGCACACCTAGTATGAGGAGATGCCCAAGGTTGGAGTGAATCAGAGCTGTGCTTAGCCCTTTTCTGAAGGGCAGCACAACAAGGATTAGCAATGCTGAGGCAATTATCAGCCGCCAAAGGGCGATCGAGAAGGCGTCTACGTCAGCAGAAAGACGGATCAATATTGCTGCGGTGCCAAACAATGCGCCGGCTGTGATTCCTTCTAGTAGCGCGAATCGTCTACCGTTCGCGTTCATGTGGAAACGCCAGTCTTATTTCTCAGCTACGACTCTGCTGGCATTAGCCTCCTTCTCAAGTCTTAACACATGTTCCGCCTTTTCCGCGAAGGCTTCGTTATGAGTAACTGCGATTATTTGCTCGATAGCTTTCAGACGTGCAATTGCTTCTGCTAGGCGGTCAACTGAACGGTCTTCTCTACCGAGGCTTTCCGTGGGCTCGTCAAGCAAGAGCATCTGTAAGCCGTGTCCTGTCCGGGCCTGCATGATCAGCTGGCCTAAGGCAAAGCGGTAGGCAAAAGCCAGAAGGGTGCGTTCTCCGCCGGAAAGATAAGAAGCTTCCAGTTCGTAGCCTTCTTGGCTTCTAATGTAAGGGGTATAAGTCTCGTCAATCCTCGCGATTAGTGCTTGCCCCTCTTCGCCTGCAAGGCTGTCCAAAACCTGCTGAACCATTCGTTCCAAAATTTTCACGAACTCTGTGCGCAGCTTGGGCTGGATGCTTCTGTAGGCGTTGCGAATGCCATCGACAATCTGGAGAAGCTTTTCTATGCTTCTCACTCTCTCCATCTTCTGTTGAGCGCGTTCAAGACGTTCACGAAAGTCTTCAATCCTTGAAGCTGCATCTTTCCTTCGGGTCTCGCTGAATTCGATCTTTGTTTTTATCGTATGATACCGCTCGGTGGCGGCTTCGTGCAGTTTCCTTGCGTTTTCCAGCTGTGAAATGTCGAATTTCGAGGTTTCGCTTCGAACTTCTTCAAGTTGAACCCTCAACGTCTTTTCTCTGAACCTTTGTTCTTCAAACTCTTTCTCAAGCTTCTCATTAGTCTCTTGCTCTTCAACAAGCCGTTTTTTCGTGTCTTCGATCCTCGGGGTTATAGATTGGAAGTCTAGCAACGCCTTGCTTATTGTCCCTCTAATTCTTTCCAGTTCTTCGGCATCCTTCTGCAGCTCCGAAATTCTTCTGCTTCTCTCCGCATTTCCTTCTTCTATGTGCTTCAAAACGTGTTTCTTGTAATCCTCTGTCAGAGGTTGCAGGCAGACAGGGCACTCGCTCTTCTCGCCGGCTAGGTCTGAGACTCTTTCTTTTGAAGCTTGAGTCTCTTTTCTAGCCATCTCTTGCTCGGATCTTATGCTTGTGATTTGCTCATCAAATGAGCCAAGCTGGTGTCTTAATCCTTCAACGGTTGAATCTGGAGGGAGGTTGATCTCTTGAAGTTGCCTTCTTTGCAGATTCAGTCCTTNCTCAAGGCTCTGCAACTGCTTTTCAAGGTGCTTNATGGTGGCTGTTTTTCTTTGGATTTCGTCNGCGATCCTCCCGCACATATCCTCTGTGTTCACGACGTTTGTCCGGAGTTCCGCTTCCTTCTTTGACAAGCTTTCAGTNTGCTTTCTNAGTTGTTCAAGGNTCTTCAGTTTAACAGAGGCGTCCTGTAATGCNCGTTCCGCTTCTTGCAACGTGTCGCCAAGGGTCAGNATTTCGTTTTCAAGCGCCGAGAATTCTTCAACAGACTTATGATAATCCCCCTCCAGCTTCTCGATGCTCAGCACGTCAAAGTCTTTCTCAAGNGCCTTCTTTTCGCCCTCGTATTCCCTTTGGATCCCTCGGACGTTGTTCCATGCGACCTCATAATCGCTGAGGCCGAACAATTCGTCAAGTCGTTTCTGTCGTTCGCGAGGAGCCACATCTAGCAGCTCTTTCAGATGCTCCTGTCTGATCCAGACAACCTCACGGAAGATTTCTTTGTCCAATCCTGTTATCGTTTTAAGCTGTTCAGCGACAGCTTCATTCCTCATGCTGGCGATCAAGTTGTCTTCTTCAAAAAACTTGAGATGCTCAGCGCTTTGGCCTATCCCCTTTCCCCTTCTGGTCAACCCCCTCTCTACACGGTATGACTTGCCGTTCAGCAGAAACTCAACAACAACTTTCCCTGCATCCTCTCCTTCGCGCAGAAGATATTGATAGCTTCTGGACAGAGGATCGCCGAAAAAGGCGAAGTCAATGGCGTAGAGTATGCTAGACTTGCCGGTTCCCAAGCCCCCGATGAGGCAGTTAAACCCTTTCTTGAAGTGGGTCTGAGTTTTCTGGTGAGAGCGTATGTTTTCCAAAGTCACGGTGCTAATCCGCATTTAGATGCGCCTCTAATGCTTCCTTTACTCTGTCTTCGTTTTTCCGGGTCAGTGGCTCGATGATGTTCACTGCTAGACGGGCAACTCTGTCAGCCTCGTCTCTTGAGTAGCGCTCACAGAAAATCTGGAGAAAGTATTCAAAGGCTTTTGTCTTCAGATCCTTAAGCTCTCCCTCGAAAATCGAACGGACAACCTCCTCTGGCACTGCCGTCTCTCTCAGGCGCACGATTGGATGAACCAGAAGGGCTTTTGTGGCGGCACTCCTAATCTGAGTAACATCCACCTCGCTTCGATTAGCTTCTGCCGGCAGCACTCCCCTCAGAACAGGCACTATAATGACTCCTTCCTCATCGCTCTCCTTAACCCGTTTAGTAGCTGTGTCGCCTATCTGGACTGGAGCCATGCCACTGTAGTCATTCTCCAAAATCACAAAGCGACGGGATCTCTCCAATTTGACATGCCGGGATTTGGCCTCGCCCTTCTCGTCCACTGTCACGTAGTAGAACCCTTTCTTGAGCTTCGCATCGTCATAATAAACCGTCTCTGTAGAGCCGCTGTATGCCAAAATGCCGCCTTTGAAGTCGCTTTTTGAGGCTTTGTGCACATGTCCGCCTGCGTAATAGTTGAATCCGTCTGGCAGAAGTTCAGGGGGAGCTTCAGCTTCCATCTGTGGGGGTTTAACGTTGGGCAGATCCAAGGCCATGTGAAAAACGAATACGTTGAATAGGTCTGGGGTTGGCGATGGCTTGTTCTCTTCATAGAATAGGGGGAGCTGTTCCTCAGTCTTTCGTCTTGTTCTGTAGTTTCTGACACCGTATACGTAGCATCTGTCGCTTCGCCAACAAGAGCCTTCGTGGCGGGGGAGGTAATACAGCAAGCCCGCCGCATCTAGGGGGTTGAGAATGGTGCTGGTAATGATGTTTGGCGCAGAGTCGTGGGATCCATCTACGGCTAGGACCGGAATGTCAGCGTCTCGAAGCCGTCTGAAAATCTTAATCGCAGCTTCCAAAGTGACATTGCTAGGCCTCGCGTGATGAAAGATGTCTCCAGCGATTATCATGAAGTCTGGCTTCAGTTCGATGGTCCTGTCCGCAACTTCTTCAAATGCCCTGTTGAAGTCTTCGCGTCTAATTTCCAAATTGTATTGTGTGTATCCCAGATGGACGTCGGCCAGGTGAACAAAGCTCAAAGGCTCCAGCTTCCACTCTCCTCCTTGCTTTCAGCTTCTAGTGATGAATGTCTCTTTTAAGTTTGAGACCAAAGCGAAAATAACTTCTCATCTACTCAGCCATCCGTAGGGGGGAAAGCTCCCAAATCTTTAAATCCATTTTAGCTGATGTTAAGGATGCTTGACGCAGAAACCTAGGTGAACTTGAATGTCTCCAAGCTTGTTTAGAAGGGGCGAGAAAGAGAAGCCTCCAGATACGGAACCCGAGGAAGCTAGAGTGACAGAGCTAGACTGGATCTGCGGGGAAGACAAGGAAGTGTGTCAAGCCCTGCTGCATACTATGTTCCTTGACCCACGGAAAATCAGCGTGACAATAAAAGACGCAGCCAAGAAAGCCGCGGACTTAGAAAAGAAAAAAGAGAATGAACGAGCAAGAATGTGGTACCACGTTGCTGGCGGGTTGGCTCTCTGGGAAGGGGACACAGCAAAGGTTAAGCAATACTTCGGCAAATGCGAAAAGCTAGCCCCCAAAATGGGCTACGAGCTGATAAACAAAATCCCCGAAAAGGCCGTAGCCAAAGCTCAAGAATACTACAAGCATCATCTCAAATAAGATTCTCTTTCTCCACGGAGTAGACCTGTAAAAAGCTACTGCTTTTAGCTTGTGCCGGGGTGGCCGAACGGTTCAGGCGGCAGCCTGCAGAGCTGCTCTATGTGGGTTCAATTCCCATCCCCGGCTTCCAGACATACATCCCCATAGTTTTTTCCATGGGATGAACCTGACCAGTTTTGCACAGTGGGTAGCGCTCGCACTATGCGTTAGCTAATTTGAAGAAGTCGCGCTCAGTAATTATGCCGACCAGTTTTTCAAGGTCAACAACAAGCATGCATGCAGAGCAAAGAGCAATGTATCGGCATGCGCTGCTGTGAGTATGTTGATTGACGTAGTGAAACAGCAGCAGCAGACGTTTGAAGGGCTACCTTCTTTTAAGTGTCTCCTCAATTTCTGTCTTTAGTTCGTCGTCTCTAATGATGGCAAGTAGTTGAAGAAGTCTTCCTTCGACACTTATTTCCTCCTCTCCTACAAAGTAGGAGGTCTTCTTCCTTTTTAGCCAAACTAGCAGCACCCTAGCCTCAGCCTCAAAGTCCGGAGACTTTGCCATCGGTGGAAAGATCAACTTACCGTGTTCCACTGATCTTTCCATGAACCTCTCGAACGCTCCGGTCACCGTATATGAACTATCATGAGCCACCATTTTGAACTGCTCGTAAAGCCTTGGGCTGAATCTGAAAGCCTTGAATTTCTTAGCCATTTGCTCATCACCAACCATTGTATAAACATAATGTTTAAAAAAATATATAAACGAACACTTGGGGGGGGACCTATTCTACATTAGCCTGATGGATCTCAGCATTTCCATGCATGCGTTCAGAGGAATGAGGGACTGCGAAGGAACGGAAACCTCAACTCTCACACACCCACACTCTCCACCCTGTCTCTCAATCAGTGTGCGAATTCAACTCCCAAGCCCCAATAGCCTTGGAGGCTTATGCATTCTCTCGCGTGCATGGGTGATGGTTTAGTCTAAGCCTCAAACCCATCTATCGCATCATCAATGGCAAACTTGCAGAGTACTGGAACGTCACTGACAACGTGAATATCTTCAAACAAATAGGTGCTATCGAAATCACAGAAAAAGGAAAGAAACTCTTTCCAGAAGAAGCCAAGCAACTGCCTTAGCCAACATTTCAGCAATCCACATTACTCTATCGAGTGAGTAGCAGAGCATGTTTTTTGAACCGTAAATCTTATCTGTTCAATCACAGGTCTGCATTTGAAGTAATAATGGAGGAAGTGATAAGATGGCTGAGAAAAAACCTATCATCAGATTACTTTTCGCCAAAATCAAGGAAGCATTTTATGACCTATCTGAAGAGGAAAAGATGGAGTTCATGCTTAAGGATCGCAAGAATTGGGAAGAACTCGGGTGCAAAGTCTTGATGATGATTGACTGCCGTTGGTCTAACGAAGAGTGGAATTATGTTGGAGTTGAGGAATGGCCAACCACAGAAGCTCTTGAGAAGAGAGCCAAATTCGAATATGAAGAACTGGAAAAATACAGGTATGTTGAATCGAAGACTTATTTGGGTACTCGTGAATCCTTTGCTGAATATGGCAAAGAATGAAACCTAGATCAATTCTCAGATGCATTGTAGAATTATTCCTATTAATTCAATATTCCAGTTCTTCTCTGTACATCACAACCATGTTGGATCAAGTCTTTGTTCTAAAGTGAGGACTCCAGTTTGATTTCTCTGGAAGCTAGTCGCACTTGCTAAATGCTAAGAACTAAAATTTAATCCAACCAACCAACCAACTGCTTCTGATAGCTGACGCCTGACTTGAAGAAGTGAAGATGGCGTCAGCGTATGATATTGATACTGCAACACTCCGCTATGCTCCGTGTTGCAGGTATAGGGGCATACTGAAGAAGCAGTATAGAGAACTCAAAGGGGTAAAATCGAGAAAAAATTATACCCCTCTCTAACGGGTTCTTTGATTGGTTGACTAAGAGAATATCCAAAGAGAATAGTTTTACTTCATCTTGTTCGATATTCGTATTCGATTGAGATAATTATTGTA
>JGI2172J19969_10000639_pt1 | contig 15192 bp, 15 predicted proteins | sample DeeMarSWOR230_32_FD_19969 | JGI IMG/M metagenome (IMG submission 19969)
AGCTTTGGCGTTCAATTTTTATCTAACTAGCTACACCCTGCCTCTTCAATGAACCTCATTGCAAACGTTCTTGGGCAGAACGTCTCTTCGCTATTGATATACTTTGTAGGGCTCTGGCTGGGCGTAGTGTCAGACTTCTTGTGGCGGAGAACAGGGATAAGCAAGTATGAAAAGCGACTGGAAGTCTTCGAGCACTATCATTGGGGCATAGCGCTGTTAATCTTCATCAAGGCTCTTCCCAGATTCGGTTCAGCTTCCTTCATCTTGACCGGAATAAGCACGGTTTTCATCTTCACTGAGACGACTCAGAAACACCCTTTTGCCCTGAGATCGAACCACGGATTATCATCCACGACAATCGGAGCAGTTCTACTCATTCTACTGTCAGTTATCTGGCTTGCAGCATAGTCCACACGCACACACTCTGGTTTCCTCGTGGTGCACGCCGCGAATCAATTGCCCTTCTTGCCTACGAAATCGCATTGTGCGAGGCAGCATGCAAAAGTTACTTATCTGGACTCCAGCGAACTTCTGTACATACTAGAAAGGACAGATCAGGGAAGGGTGAGAACAGTGAAAGGGTCGTTGTTTAAAATTGGGTCGTCAGTCATGGGGGCCATGGCAGTCTACGCCCTTGTCATTTCACTTCTGTGGATATTCCAGACAGAAGTGTTGTTTGTGAGCATTTTTGAAGGCTATACAGGTCAGAGTCTGTCTGATGCCTTGGCTGCCGGCTCCAAGTCTGCAGAGCTGTGGCTTATCACGCAAAGGCTGATCGGGGTTGAATTGCTACCACTGAGCCTCCTCATGATCTTCATTTGTCAGAAAAGCTACCGCAAAGGCGAGAAATGGTCTTGGTACGCCCTTCTGATAGCAGGCACAGTAACTTGGGGAAGCTTGATAGGCTACAAAGTCGTAACCGGATATTTCGAGGCGACTCTAAGCAGCTTGACCTTCATAGTTGGCCTTATACTTTTCGTCATCGGCATAACGCTTCCAGCCAAGGCAATCTTGGGCGACAAATCCGAAAGACTGTCCGAAGCATAATCCGCAGTAAGTCTCCACACAAATGTATTCTAGTGTTCGTATTGTAGATGCGCGATGTTTGCAAGGGAACGGGCTACAAAAACAGTTCAGCGGATTAGTGAAAACTGCTCTGCGCGTGCGTTAACTGCCATATGCAACTCTTAGAGTCTACTTATTCTTGCTGAAATAGGCAATGACGTCCTCCGCGAAGAGCCTGCAGGTGTCTTTCATTAGCTTGGCGGAAACGAAGAAGGGGGAGATGAAATGGCGAACACCGGCTTCTATGTAATCCTCTATCCCTTTGATCACATCGTCTGGGGCGCCAAATATGATAGGTGACTTGTCCACGACTTCGTCAGGGATTTCCTTGGCGACTTCTAGTAGTCGATTCGAGATTTCAGGGTTGAATACTAGGCTTGAGGTCATGTCAAACTCCTTTGTCGGAACAGGGTAGCCTAGTCGTTCGATTATTCTCGGTCTTGAAAGCAGATAGAGCTTGGCGGGCAAGAGCACGAGCTGCCGCGCAGTGTCATAGTCCTCCGCCACGACCACATAGACGAAGAGCGCAGGCTCTATCTCCGGAGGGTTATCCCAGCCCAATCCGTCCCAGAACCTTCCAGCCTTGCTTGCTTCTTCAAGCAAGTAACCTAGCTTCTCGCTGTATTCTTCTGGCTGCATAGAGGCCGGAACCCAGCCGTCTCCATATTTGGCAGCCATCCTCATAGTTCTAGGGGAATTGCCTGCAACGAATATCGGAACATGAGGCTTCCGGAATGGCCTAGGTTGAAGAAAAGCTTGTCTTAACTTGAAGAATTCTCCATCGTGATTAACCACGTCTTCGGTCCACAGCCGCTTTATAACGTTGAGGGCTTCTATTGTTCTCGACACTGGCTTGTTCCACTTGATCCCATATGGATCTAGGTTCATGGCTTCTCCTATGCCTATTCCGAGAATAGCGCGGCCGCGAGAGATAATGTCACAAGTGGCAGCCATCTGAGCTAGGACAGCGGGGTGATGCCTGTAGGTGTCGCTCACACAAGTCCCGAGAAGTATACGCTTCGTTATTGATGCTATAGCTGATAGAACGGTCCAAGCTTCCAGTGAATCCCATCTTCGTATTCCAAAGCCGACCGTGTGGTCTGGCATCCAGAAAGAGTCAAAGCCTTGCCGCTCAACGTAGACAGCCAGCTCACTTATGGTTTCCCAAGGATATGGAGCACTTTCATATCCAAACTTGATTCGAGAGGACAGTTGCTTTGACATTTCATTCGACCGAGTCCAAGCTTTGAAAAAGAGGCAACCTACATGTTAAGTTGTTTCTTTGCCCACTCTGGAAACCATTTGTAGTGGTCGAGTGGTTTTGACTGTTTCAATCCCTTGTATGAGGCTTTTGCCAATGCAATTGCTTTCTTTCTATCTCGATAGAGGCTGACAAGGCCTTTAGCTTCTAACGCTGTCAAGATGTTGTCAAGTCTCTCATCTGTCACGCCCGTTAGGACTTCCTTCATGTCACTGCGAGCCATGTAAAGCCCTGGGTTAACTCTGTAGTCCTCCGCCAACATCTCAAGCACGGATTTCTCATTAATCTCATTGATCGATGCCGGGTTGGCTGTAGACACTGGGATTCCCAACGTAGGATGTATTCGCCTGTGGGGCATCTTAAGCTCCTCGGCCATAGTTCTGATTCCTTGTCTGAATAGAACCATTCTCATCACTTCGCTGGTTCCAGCGCCGAGCTGATTGACTTTGGCGTCTCTCATAAGAGGTTCAATAGGGTAGAACATAGTCCAGCCATCTCCACCCATAACCTGCATGGCGTCAATCAATTGTCTCTCGTAAGCTTCCGACGCGTAGAGTTTAGCATTCGTTGCTTCTACCACGGCGTCCACTTCCATATCCATAAGATGGGCCGAGTGATACACAAGCAGCCTTGCAGTTCGGAGTCTGGCAACCATGTCAGCTATCTTGAATTGGTTGATCTCCGAGTTTATCGTCGGTTGCTTGAATTGGATTCGCCTTTGCGAATGGCTGACGGCATATCGAATGCCTTCGCGCATCGGGCCGAGCATTCCAGCCGCGAAGAGATTTCTTTCGAAGTTTAACCCATCTACAAGAACTTTCCAGCCGTCGCCTTCAGTGCCCAGGCGAGAACTCACAGGCACTTGGGCGTCGTTGAAGTCTAAATATCCGTTGGGAAGCCCAACCCATCCTCCCAACTCGTTGATTCGCTCGAGTGAGAACCCTGGTGTGCCTTTCTCAACGATGAAGGCGCTCAAGTGCTTATACTTGGCCACATTCTCAGGACGACTACTTGTCTTGGCATATACACAGTAGATGTCCGCCATTCCCGCGTTTGTGATGAAACGTTTCTTCCCGTTGAACACGTAGTGGTCTCCGTTCAATTCCGCCGTCGTTTCGATGCCTGCAGCGTCCGAACCTACGCCGGGTTCGGTTATACAAATGCCGCCGAGCATCCCCTTTGAAACTTTGGGCAGCCACCTGGCTTTCTGTTCTTCGTTGCCAAACTTTATGAGCTGCTCCACACCGCCAAACATTGTTACTGAGTAGGCTGCAGCCAAGGCAGAGCATATTCGGCTGAGCTCCTCTGCTACAATACAGCACCCTGTGACCCCGAGTTCTGTGCCGCCATGTTCTTTCGGGATAGGAGCTCCGAACCAGCCCTTGTTTGCTACGTCGGCAATGAGGGCTGAAGGGAATTTCTTAGTCCACGCGACTTCTTCTCCTTTCGACAGGTTCTTTTCGGCAAAAGCTTTTGTCTCTTCAGCCAGTTTCCTATGCCTCTCACTCCACCATGGAAACATTTCCATCAAACTGAGCACCTTTTGGACTACTAGAATGAACCGAAGCCACACTTAAGATTTGCTAGATACGCCGAGAGATAGGTTGCGCTAGGTAGGTGGTGGTGGCGGCCAAATCAGATAGTTAGCATAAGTGAAGGCGACGATATCTCCCCGATGAAGTATGTGCCTTGCACATGAATAGTTTGGAAGCACCCAGATTGAGTTGCCAGGATCCCAGTACCAATAGAACCATCCATGTGTGGAGTTGTTGGTGACATGATTTAATGAAGTCACCAGTATCCCCAATTCCCCTCCATAGTCGGTATAGTTGATTTCGCTGACTAGTGAATATACAGCTGTGAATGCTGTTGAGCCCAGCGGAAGCACTGTACCGTTGAACCAAGATTCTGATCCATTACCGTAGCTCAGAAACACGTTAACCCTGACAGAGATGCCCTCCAAAACGTTTGACATGTCGCTGACATCTTCGCCAAGTTGTCCGACTGCATTGTTGAACAACGCGATCTGGTCGACTAGATTTGTGTATTCGCTGTGATAGGTTTCATATTGAATGAAATAGTAGCCAGCAGTGATGGTTCCCATAATGGCCCAAACGAGCACACTAAGTATTACATAGGTAGAAAGCCTTCGTTCCAAGCATTCTCACCTCCGAGGAATTGCTTTAGAGCTTTTGTCAGGGGGAAAAAGGCGGAAAGAAAGACTATGGAATTCGACAATACGTGGATCAGTGAAAAGGGGGATCCGAAGATGAGGGCGCCGAGAAAGGCCGGAAAAAAGGGCACACCAACCAGCGTGGATGACACGGCAACCCCAAGATTGGTGATAATATCATAAATAAGAGTGAGAGAAGCGCCCAGAACCATTGCTTCACCGCAAGAGCTCACTGTGTACTGTCCCTTCTTGGCCTTCCTATAAATGCCGCCTACGATGCCAACTANGACCATTCCGGCTATCTGGAAAGGCAGCAGAAGTCCGGCGAATCCCCATGATGAGAAGAACCCGTTGATGAACATGACTGAGNCTCCAAGCAGAACTCCGGCGAGAGTTCCAAAGAGGGCACTAACTAGGAAGACGATTAGAGAAGTTGATTCAACGTTTGGAGGACGCGGAGCCAGCTGGATGCCTATGCATAAGGCAGCGAGGGCTGTCCACAGAGCAACGGTACGGGTTCTCATCGGACTTGGATGGATTATCCATCCATATAAGGTTTTCTTGCGGGTCTCATGAAAGCTCGTAAGAAGGAATCTTAGATCCCCATCAACTGTATTTGTGTGCAGCAAATGTGCAAGAATGTTTATTAAGTATCAAGATTAGGGATATGCTCTAGAATCGAACAAAACAAAGAGGAAAAAAGCAATGCCCAAGAAAAGTAGGCGGAAAAGGCATGGGTTGGAAGTTGACCGCGAAGCGGTAAAGGTCTTAAGGACGTTGACAGAAGAAGAAGCCTTTCATTTTTACGCTGCAGTTGATAAGCCAACAGGAGAAAGCGCTAGAAGCCTCTCTGACTTCCTTGGCAAGATGAAGCACGTCAACTTGGAGAGCCTAGAGTTCCATCATCAGAGAAAGGACTTCCAGAAATGGATCAAGAGCACAATTGGCGACTCTAGGCTGGCAAGAAGGATCGGAAGAATACGTCCTTCGATTACCGACGAAGCCAGAGCGAAAATCTGCACAACTGTTGAAAATCGAATCAAAGAATTGGAAGTAGCACCCTTAGNATTGTCGGTCAGCCAAGACATGGTTGTCGCCACCTAGAGTTCTACATATTAAACCTCGAAGCCTTCTCCAGCGTTTCCCTTTCTAGTGGCCCAGTCAGTTCGTCCAAAGATAACTTTTTAGGCTGTAGGGCTTTATCTATCCTAACTCTGACAGAAGGAGTTCTACGATTATTGGCAATCGAAGAGCAGGAGAAGCGTCGTGAGGTCGTGAAGGAGCAAGAACGATGGGAAAAAAAGACCCTCCCAAACTGGTTGGAGCGACATCCAGAAAGGAAGAAGGAGTTCCGCAACACTTCAGAGATTCCCATCAAAAGGCTCTACACACCTAGAGATACCAAGACCCTCGACTATATACGACACTTAGGTTTCCCCGGTGAATACCCCTTCACTCGTGGCGTCCACGCCACAATGTACAGGGGACGCCTCTGGACGATGCGTCAGTTCAGCGGTTTTGGCACGGCCGAGCAGACGAATGAACGCTTCAAATACCTCCTAAGAGAAGGCGAAACAGGCCTAAGCATAGCTTTCGACTACCCTACCATCATGGGCTATGACTCCGACCATCCCATGTCAGAAGGCGAGGTGGGAAGATGCGGCGTCGCAGTAGCCTCCCTCAAAGACTTCGAAATCCTTTTTGACGGAATTCCACTGGACAAGGTTACAACCAGCATGACCATAAACGGGCCAGCCGCCATGCTTTTGGCAATGTATGTCGCCATAGGAGACAAGCAAGGCCTACCGCGAACAGCAATTGGAGGCACGACCCAAAATGACCTCCTCAAAGAATTTTTCGCCCAGAAACTATGCATATTCCCTCCGCGCCCGTCAGTCAAGCTGGTGACCGACATCGTCGAATACTGCTCGCAGAATCTGCCCAAATGGAATCCTATAAGCATAAGTGGCTACCATATCCGAGAAGCAGGCTCAAACGCCATCCAAGAACTTGCNTTCACGCTTTANGACGGGATTGCATATGTTGAGGCAGGTTGAGGCAGCAGTCGAAAGAGGACTCAAAGTGGACGATTTTGCACCCAGACTAAGCTTCTTCTTTGCCAGTCACAATGACCTCTTCGAAGAGATCGCCAAATTCCGGGCAGCACGCCGGCTTTGGGCAAGAATCATGAAAACAAGATTCCAAGCTCAGAAACAGCGCTCGATGTGGATGCGCATGCACGTCCAAACTTCCGGCTGCACATTAACAGCCAATCAACCCCTCAACAACATAATCCGCGTCACAATCCAATCTCTCGCCGCAATACTTGGTGGAACACAGAGCTTGCACACAAACAGTCACGACGAAGCCCTATGCCTCCCGAGCGAAGAAGCCGTCCGCATAGCCCTGAGAATACAGCAAATAGTCGGACACGAGAGCGGCGTCCCAGACACAATAGATCCTGTTGGTGGAAGTTACTACGTGGAAACACTGACAAACCAAATGGAAGAGAAAGCCATGGACTATATCGAAAGAATTGACGAAATGGGCGGCGTGTACGAAGCTATTGAAAGAGGCTTCTTCCAAAAAGAGATCGCTGATAGTGCCTACAAGTACCAGCGTGAAATCGACAGCAAGGAGAGGACCTTGGTGGGTGTAAACAAATACTTTTCCGAAGAACCGAAATGCCCCATTCCACTGTTACGCATAGACCCTAAGGTTGAAGAACATCAGATAGATAAGCTTCAGAAACTCCGACGAGAACGGAACAGTGACGCAGTGAAGAACGTTCTAGGAAAACTGCACGACGCAACTGACAAAAGTGAAAACCTAATGCCAGCAATAATCGAAGCCGTAAAAGCTTATGCAACCCTAGGTGAAATATGTGGTGTCCTTCGAAACGTGTACGGTGAATATAAGGAGCTTATAGTTGTTTAGGAGGAGGGTTGAAGGATTGCAGGATAGAAAAATTCGAGTTCTTGTGGCAAAGCCCGGCCTAGATAGCCACGACAGGGGCGCAAAAGTCGTCGCAAGAGCTCTCAGAGACGCTGGGATGGAAGTAATCTACACAGGGCTACGACAAACACCGGAACAGATAGCTGAAACAGTCCTCCAGGAAGACGTCGACGTCCTAGGGATCAGCATACTCTCAGGCGCTCACTTAACGCTCTTCCCAAAGATAGTCGGTTTAATGAAGCAAAAGGGATTAGACGATGTTCTCGTGTTTGCCGGCGGCATAATACCCGAAGAAGACATCCCACATCTCAAACGACTTGGAATAAAAGAGATTTTCGGACCCGGCACCACAACCGAAACCGTAGTCAATTTCGTCAAAGACAACGTACAAAGCCGTTGAAGCAATTGGCTGCCGCCCACCAGCTTGTCACAGCCGTACTGAAAGGAGATCGGCGAGCCATAGCTCGAGCAATAACCTTGGCAGAAAACNGCAACAGAGAAACACGAAAAACCGTNTCCCTCCTATATCCCCACACTGGAAAGGCGCAGATCATCGGCATAACTGGGCCTGGCGGTGTTGGAAAGAGCACGTTAGTGGAAAAGCTCGTCAAGGAGCTGAGGAAGAGAGGCAAAACGGTGGGCGTCGTAGCTGTTGATCCCACCAGCCCATTCTCTGGAGGCGCATTCTTAGGAGATCGCATACGCATGCAAGACCTCAGCACCGATGCCGGAGTCTTCATTCGAAGCATGGCGACCCGGAACAACCCTGGAGGCCTGGCTAGAGCCACAAAAGACGCCGTACACATACTAGACGCTTCGGGCAAGGATGTAATCATTGTAGAAACCGCAGGGGCCGGACAGTCGGAAGTGGATGTCATTAAAATCGCCCAGACAATCATCGTAATCCTAGCCCCCGGCTTTGGCGACGAAATCCAGGCAATCAAGGCCGGCATCATGGAAATCGGCGACATCTTCGTAGTCAACAAGGCTGACCGGGAAAATGCAGACAGAGCAGTCATTGATATACAGGCCATGCTGGAACTCAGCAATGATGAGGGCAAATGGAGACCTGCAATAATAAAGACGACAGCTACAACCGGAGAAGGAACAGCTCAACTCCTAAAGGAAATCGAGAAACACAAAGACCACCTTGCCAAAGGCGAAGCAGAGTTAAGGCAGAAAAACATAGTTGAAACCGAACTCACTGAAGCAATCAAGCAAAAGTTCACTGAACACCTCATGGGAGAGTTGAGGAAAAGCGGCAGAATGGAAGAATTGGTTTCAAGGGTTTTGGCAAGAGACATCGATCCCGTTGGCGCCGCTGAGGAGTTGTTCACCGAGCAGACCGGGAAGAGCGGCAGCAAAGCCGAGTGAACCCATGAAAAAGCCTGGACTGGAAACAGGGCTTATACAAGTTTATACGGGCAACGGAAAAGGAAAAACTTCCGCGGCCTTCGGCCTAGCCTTACGAGCCCTCGGCCGAGGGCTCCAAGTATACGTGATTCAATTCATCAAAGGCGGTTTCGACTATGGCGAACTCTACTCAATCAAGCGATTGCCAAACTTGAAGCTGAAAGCCTTCGGACGGGGCAAGTTCGTAATCGAGAAGCCTCCAAGAGAAGAGGATGTGAAATCTGCGAAAGCAGCTCTCAGACTAGCCGAGAAAATCATCAGAGATGGCAATTACGATGTTGTGATACTTGACGAAATCAACATCGCCCTAAACCTGGAACTAATAAAGGTGGAAGATGTTGTTAAACTCGCCAAGGAAAAACCCAGCCATGTCGAACTGGTTCTGACGGGACGCCAAGCACCTCCCGAAATAATTGAAGCAGCAGATCTAGTTACAGAGATGAAGAACGTCAAACACCCCTTCAAGAAAGGTGTGCCTCAGCGAAAGGGTATAGAATTCTGAGAATGCACAGAGAAAGAGAATGCGCGCGCGCATAAGCGACTGACCTGACTAGCTCTCTAGAAGATAGATTGATTATCTGCCAATGATTGGCTATAGNTCATAGAAAAGTGATAGGATGCCTCGGTTGAAGTTAAGGGTGGAAACCACACTGCACAGGTATCTTAGTGGCGAACTAGGAGATGAAGAGTTCAAAAGGGAGATTCAGCTGATTCTAGATGAATTCAAGGGGAAGAATCTGCTCCATAAGAACATAGGACAATTGACTTACAGAATGGAAAAAGAGAACCCAAACCGAAAGGACAGGTTTGAGAAGATTTGGATTCTGCTTGATCAAATCAGTCCGAGAATAAGAGAAGACTGCAAGCAACAATGGAATGCATGATGCTTTTAGCTATTGTTAAGGCGAGTACTGACTGTTGTCTCTAATTCGTCGATCAATTGCTGAGCATTGCTCTTGTTGAAGCACATCGGTGGCTTAATCTTGATCACATTTTCATAAGGTCCATCTGTTCCCACCAGAACTCCATTTTCTTTCAGCTGATTCTTTACATACTCTGCCAATTCGGTGTATGGTTGCAGTGTATTCAGGTCTCTCACAAATTCAATGCCCAAGAAAAGTCCAAAGCCTCTGACGTCGCCCATCTCAGGATAGTTTTCCGCAAGTTTCCATAATCTCTGCTTCAGGTAGTTGCCCGTTTCCAAAGCGTTTCTCTGCAATTCCTCCTCCTCGATTACTTGAAGGACGGCAAGGCCGACGGCACAGGACACTGGGTTTCCACCGTACGAACTGAAGAACTCCATGCCATTCTCAAAAGAACGTGCTACCTCATCGGTGGTCACCACGGCAGCAAGGGGATGGCCATTACCCATAGGCTTACCGAGAACTACAATTTCGGGCACGACGCTTTGCATTTGAAAGCCCCAGAAGTGTTCTCCTAAGCGTCCGAATCCTGTTTGAACTTCATCGGATATACAAATGCCACCGTGTGCCCTGATTGCCCGGTAAACTTCTTTCAAGTAGCCTTTGGGTAGTGGCACTTGGCCGGCACAACCAATCACCGGCTCGCAGATGAAAGCACCGACACCTTTGCCATTCTTATTAAGAAGATTAATTACGTCATTGGCGTATAGTTTTCCTGCTTCCCCGTCACTGTTCTTGTATGGTCCTCTATAAGTGTCGGGAATGGGCGCCTTGAGGATGTAAGAAGCTTGACCTCTGCCTCCTTTACCTTCGAATTTGTGAGGGCTAATGTCAATGCCTATTTTCGTGTTGCCATGATAACCATGTTCAACAGCCATGACATTTTGACAACCAGTGTGTGTGTAGGCTAGGCGGATGGCAAGGTCGCTTGCCGCACTGCCAGAGTTCACGAAAAACACTTTGTTTAGCGGCTCTGGAAACTTTCGGAGCAGTTGTTCAGCGTAATCATTCAATTGATCGTATAGGTAGCGGGTGTTTGTGTTCAGCAAAGCCATCTGCCTTTGACCGGCTTGGACCACTTTGGGGTGGCAGTGGCCTACGTGGGGTATGTTGTTTCGGGCATCAAGATAGGTTTTGCCACTGGCATCGTACATGTATTGAAACGCGGCCTTCACCATCTTGATGGGCTGTGAATAGCTTATCGAAAGCGACTTGCTGATGTATCTCCATCTTCTTTTCAAGTCTGTTTCAGTGTCTCGTTGGATCTTCGCTTTCAGACCTGTTGAGCTTTCGAATTCGTTTGTGGCGTGTATGGGACTTATGGAAATCCATTTCTCGAGCATTTCCCATGCAGGCTCTTCGCTGATAGTGATGTATTCGTTGTCAGGGCTTAGAATCTTACTGTATGCCGAATTGCATACACTGATGCACAAGCGTCCGGCGATTAGATAATAGAGCAGTTCGATCTCTTTCTTCTCCAATGGTAGTGTCTCGTTGTATCCTCTTATCACATAGCAAGCCCACTCGATGGGTTTGGATTTTCCCAATATAGCATAGGTAACTGCGATCGCCAACTCGTGAATCAAGGGTGAATAAGCCACATCGCCGAAGTCGATAATCGCAGATACCTGGTCATCCCGGACTAGGAGGTTCCAGTCGTTTGCGTCCGAGTGGATAACGCTTCTCCTCAGATTTGGCATCTCCGGAAGCACGGTTTCACCAAACTGAAGGAGAAAATACTCGACTAGTCTTCGCTGCTGCGGCGTTTCAATGTATTCGACATATTTTCGGTTATTGAGGCAGTGCTGCAAGTCCCAATCTAGTTGTCGAGCTCCGATTGCTGGATGATAAAAACCGAGCAATGCTTGGTTCATCTGGGCAAGGAATCTTCCAATGGATTGAAAAAGCTCTGGTGAATGCTCAACTTCCGCCAGAAATTCTCCTTCAACAAAAGTGAGCAGTCTGCCTAATTGCGTACCATTTTCAACAGAGGAAAGAGACTTGCCGTTTAGGTTTCTCACGGGAGCAGGATAGGAATTGGGTAACTGGTGCGAAAGCTTCTGAAGTACTTGATTCTCTGCACTCAGCAGTTCATATAGTCCCGGTTCATTTTGGTAGTGTTTGTAAACGAACTTCTCTCCTTGAGCAGTTTCTACTAGGTAATTGGCGCTCCTCCCATAGCCTTCTAACTTCTTCAAAGCAGCGTTTTCGATTCCAAAATGCTTCTTCAGCAATTCTATTACTTTCTTCATGTTCTTCAATGCTCGAAATCGGTTTCTGAACCAGTTGTCTCAGCATTTCCTACTGTACTCCGTGCGCATAATTAGGCTTTAGATGTCAGAAGCCAGAAGAAAGGAGGGGTGCCCAGGTGATCTCTCCATTCGTCGCTGCCTGGAATCTCAGCGGACGCACCGACTTCGATTCTCCTTTGTATGCGAACGTCCCCTTCTGAGCATGCATGCATGCCAGAATCCTTTTTCTCAGTTAGTACAGAACTATGGCGAAAAACTTGAGATAAGCCTAGAGGACAGAAGATTTTAAAAATATCCAGAGAACAATTAGAATTAAAAGGGGAGTTCTATGCCGAAGAAGAATCCTTTTGAGTTGCCTAGTCTGTATCCCAGTAAACCTAAAAGAGATTCAAGAAGGGCTTTTACCAGAACTCAAAAGAATGAAATCCTTCATCAACAAGACAACAAGTGTGCAAAATGCCATAAGAAACTTGACCCTAGAGCCATTCAATTTGACCATGCTAAACCGTGGGCTTCTGGTGGAAGAACAATAACTCAGAATGGAAGAGCGTTATGTGGAGAATGCCATGACATTGTTACACACGCTCAACGCCTAAAAAAAGTTGATAAGAAAAGAAAAAGAAAACAATCCAGCCCTTTTGATTTGCCTAAAATTGACCTTCCGAAAGGTTTCTGAAAAAGATAGAACCTATTTCTAGTTAGCCTGAAGGGAAAATTAGAATGGAAAAGGGTTGAAATGGGAAACGGGATGGCGATATTAGTAGGTGTCGCATGCATAATTGTTGGCTTCATCGTAGTTGCCATTACAGCGTTTTATACTATTGAACAGGCGAAACTATTCGAATTTCTTCCGGCATTTTGGGGCTATCTTATAGGTACAGTCGTGGCAATTGCCTTTATTGTTACTGGTTTTATCGTATTGGTTCTTGGTTCTAGAGATTAGTTCCATAGCTGTTTAAAATTTTCAGTATCCTAGTCTCTAACGGAGAACAAGAAATTTCCCATGTGAAGTCCGACTTCGGGAGATATCTCCGTTTTGGGCTATTCTACTCGGGACCAGGGTATGTTTAATTTGTCGATTATCGTTCTGTAGATGTCCAGTGTTTCTTCTTTGCTTTCTGTTCCTTCAGCTATCATGATGCCGCTCTTCAGGATGCTCACTAGAATTCCTTCCTTTGGAGTGAAGGTTGCGCCGAGGTTTGCCTCAACCGTGAATCGAACTCCGTCCCCTTTTAGAAGGCCGATTAGATTTCTTATCTCCAAGTTTAAGTTCTCCTTGGGGAGAGTGACGAAAAGTCTTTTCTTGTTTCTTCCGCAGCTTTCTTCCACTAAGACGCGTTTTAAGGGCTTGGGGCTAGTTTTCGGTTGAAGTCCGCAGACGGGACAGTTTTCGGCCCTTGCGAGCTCGATTTCTTCAAAGCGTGTTAGGCTGATGTCGCAGTATAGGAGTCTGCCTTCAAGGGCAGGTCGTTTCCCTAGGATTATCTTGACGGTTTCAGCAGCTTCTACGCTAGCCACGACTCCCAGCACTGAGGGATGTATTCCTACTGTTGCACATGATGGCAGGCCTCTGTCGTCGAGTTTACCGTAGAAGCATTCTAGGCATGGAGTTTTTCCGGGGACTATTGTGGACGCATTTCCATAGGTCGATATTGCTGCGCCGAATACGTAGGGCTTACCTAGCTTTACACAGGCTCTGTTTATGGCGTATCTGCTGCTCATGTTATCCAAGCCATCAGCCACAACGTCGACCTCACCAAGTATTGTCTCTGCGTTGTCGGCATTGAGCGAAAGGGGAAGCGGTTCAAACTCCACATAGGGGTTCAGTTTCTCCAAGCGCTTAACCGCTGCTTCTACCTTTGGGAATCCTATGACGTCGAAGCTGTACAGATGTTGCCTCTGAAGGTTTGATTCCTCAACCACGTCCCTGTCAACGAGCTTCAAGTGTCCCACGCCCATAGCCGTCAACTGAGTGGCTATCGTGGAGCCGAGGCCTCCTAGACCTACGATACAGACCTTTGCCTTCTTCAGTTTCAGCTGCCCTTCGTGTCCTACATCATCCAGCATTACCTGTCTCGAGTAGTATCGCAGTTCTCCGTCTGAAAGCTTCTCCTTTTGCTTCGCAAGCAAGCGCTTGAGACGTTGTTCCATTCTCAATTCGTGGGCGTGTTCTTTTGGGGGAGGCGGTAACTGCTTCAGATACTCCTCTATGTCCGAACTCTCTGCCTTCGACTTCTTTCGACTTGGCTCTTCTTCGGGCATGTAGCCTTCCCTCATCGTCTAATGGATCTAGATTCCTTAGCTTGCTGAGTTCCAAGCATAAGTCTTTCTCAATAGCCTGCATTGAGCGCGTTGGCTAGAACTGATGAATATACGGCAGAAGCTTACTGGCATTCTCTGGTTTGAGCGATAAATCGAATTCCAGGTATGCAGCTGAAGAATTGAAGTAGGGCGGCCCCTTTCGTGAAAACAGTGTTAAGATTTTTCCGTTGTGGTCGATCTTGAAACCCTGTTCAGCCGGCTCGTGTCCCCGGATAAAAACCTTTACGTTCAGCATATTCAGAAATTTCTTGGTTACATTCTCCCCAAAAAGGTTGCCTGCTCCTCTAGGCGAAGGATACACCCCATTCCCCTCCTCAGTGGGGTCGCTCCAGAGCATTTCTTCAAGGTGAGGTTCCCTTGGATGCTTCGCGTGGGCAAACATCAGATCCTCTATTGAAGACGCTTGACTCGGAACCCCTCCATGAATCATGACGCAGAGTCCTTGCACAACAAGAGCATTATACAAATGGGGGAATAACTCACGAATCTTCGAATAAACGGCCGGGCCTTCTTCGCCAAACCTTTTTTGCAGGTTTTCCGGTAGATCGTGAGGATAGGGCAGCAGGTCGCCGGGGCCTTCATGGTTTCCTCGCATCAAAACGATTTTCTGCGGAAATAACTGTTTTAGTTTTAGAATAACGTAGTAGACCTCGGGGGAATAGGGGCCTCTGTCTCCATAGTCCCCAAGAAAAAACAAGAAAACCTCCTTGTCTTGTGCTGCCATTTCCATAAATCGGCTGGTTTTCAATATATGGATGAGACTCTCCAGATCACCATGCACGTCGCCGATTGCAATCGCCCTTCCAGAGGGTTTTACTTCAACCAGTC
>JGI2172J19969_10000643_pt1 | contig 15126 bp, 15 predicted proteins | sample DeeMarSWOR230_32_FD_19969 | JGI IMG/M metagenome (IMG submission 19969)
CAATGGTGCTTCATTCTTTCCCACCAGCGGGAGTAAGACGCTATGCTAGCGGTGTTCTCAAGAGGAAAGAAGTAGCAATCATACTCACGTGCCCAGAGCTCAAATATCTTTGAAAGTGAGTCACATGTTAGTTCCGCTAATAGCACCGTAGGTTTGGGCAATCCCCCCCATGGGGCACGCTCTGGATTGTGGTCCATAGTACAAGCCAACGGCAGGCAGCAGTAGCGACAAAGGTTTTTTTGGTAGCCCCGCTCATTCATCAAATCGAAGTAATAGGGAGATAGTCGCTTGGCAGCGATCACCGCTGACCACCATTGAACCGGCACCACCGGTATATCCATGGCAAGGAATATTTCATGAGGGGTATCAGCTTGTGCGATAGCAAAGGGCTCACCTTCGCTGATCCTCTCTCTCATCTTTCTGAACCACTCTTTCTGGTAGGTGGTGGCCTCGATGGAGCTCTGCAACTGCTTAACGCTCCTCTCTCCTTGCCTGCTATCAGTCTTGGGCTGATTATCAACACTTCTTACTTCACTCATTTATCAACCTCCCTCTGGTATTCTACCAAGAACCTACTCTACCTAAATACCCCATCCCGCCATAGCTCTGCAAATTCCTCGTCAGACATACCCAGAAGCTGAGTACACACNTACTCGGTGTGTTCACCNAAACACGGGGAAGTCCTCACCTGTGCCTTGGTTTTCAGCAATTTGTAAGGAGGAGTTGGGTGACCAAAAACTCCCATTACCGGGTGCTTCAGCGGCACCAGAAACTCCCTCTCTTTCAGTTGAGGATCATGTTCCAACAAATCCTGCACAGTTTGCACCACGCCTGCCGGCACACCAACTGCCTGCATTATTTGCATCACCTCCTCAGCTGAATGCTGCTTGGTCCATTTTGATACCAACTCTTCCAGCGAGTCTTCGTTCTCTTTCCTGGAGTTTAAGGTGGCGAACCTCGGTTCTTTTGTCCAGGGCGGGTCTCCTATTGCATGACAAAAGGCTTCCCATTCACCATCAGTAAACACCGTGATGGCGCACCACCGGTCATCTCCTTGGCAGGGAAAGACGCCATGAGGAGCAGCATAGGCGATGCGGTTACCGTTGCGAGTCTGTAAGTGTCTGTTGGCTTCCCAGTCGAGAAGAGCCGGACTAATTTGATGAGTGCAAACTTCAATCATGCTGGCGTCTATATATTGTCCCTCCCCGGTCCTGCGCTTATAGTCCAGGGCAGCGACAATGGCTATGGCAGTAAAGGATGGAAGCACAATATCACCATAGGGCAGATTAGAACCAACCGGTCCCCGGTCTGGCCATCCCGTGAGATCGAGATAACCTGACAGAGCGGCACCAGTACCATCAACACCTCGTTGGCCTGCTAGGGGACCTGTCTGGCCATAGACGCCACTTTCAGCCATAATTATATCTGGCTTTATACTTTTACTATATTCGTAGCCGAAACCCAATTTGTTCAATGTCCCGGGACTGAAGTTTGCATTGACTACGTCGGCCCAGCGAAAAAGCCTATCCACAACCTCCCGCGCTCGAGGATGCTTCAAGTTAAGAGCCATACCATATTTTGAGGTATTGAAATGGGTAAACCATGGTTTATCATCCGGGTTGGTTGTGGAAGACATGGAGACCGTCCGGTCAAATCTGGTGCGGTCTGGGCGCGTGCTAGATTCAACACGGACTACCTGGGCTCCCTGGTCAGCAAGATGTTTACCGGTTAGACTGCCCGCTAAGGCCCAGCCAAAATCCACAACTTTTACTCCAGCTAATGCCTGCTTTTCCATACTTCTCCTAGTTCACCTAATTTGTTCTTCCTTTTCATATAACCCCTGTCTTCTTAAATGTCGTACTTTCAGTACTTGACAATCCCATCTCTTTCACATAGATATCTTCGTTGTGCTCACCGATAAGCGGCGCCCGACGCTTCACAAAGTTCTCCGTCTGATTACTCAAAAAGAAATATTTTGGGTAGGTAAGTGTACTACCTGACTCGGGATGTTCCAAGTCTACCCAATAATCCCGTGCTTTGAGTTGGTGGCTTTCAAGCACATCGGCAGGACAGTCTATCGGAGTTATATCTATCTCTCTCTTCAATCCCTCCTCAGTGAGTTCTTTCTTAGCGTAGTTCAAGAAGAGCCTGGCTATCGACTCTTGGTGAGCGTCAAGTTCCTCTCTGGATATTGCAGCAGGATCAAATTCTTCCCAGTTTGTCACTTTGTTCAGTGGATTTTCTAGTCCATCCTCGTCAATCCATTTTGACAGGGCGCGATTAGTCGCTGCTCCAACCTGACCGCGGATATATTGCCAGTGCACATACCCATCCTTGCACTGCCAAATCCATTGGAAGGAACGTGCACCAAGTACTCGCACATTACCACTCCGTTTTAACAAACGCTTATCAAACTCCCAAATCACCAGATTTGTTGAGGTTCTGCTGGCAGTTGTTTCCTGCAGGGAAACATCAACCTGTTGTCCTTCACCGCTGATTTCCCGGTGGTAATGGGCAATTACTGTCCCTAAAGCAGCGGCAGCACCAGCGTGGAAGTATATAGAATCAAGCCCCTCCCGAACCGGTGGCCGGTCTGGGTCTCCTGTAGTTAGCAAAACCCCGCCCATCGCAGAGGCGATCAGATCACTCCCCTTGTATTGAGCATAAGGGCCTTTCTGTCCAAATGGGGTTATCGAGGTCATAATAATTCTCGGATTTACTAGCTTTAACGCCTCATAACCAAGTCCCAGGCTATTCATATAGCCTGCAGCAAACGACTCCAGTACAAAGTCAACCTTCTCCACCAGTTTACGGAACAGGTCTTGCCCCTGGTTCACCTGGAGATTAAGGGTTATGCTTTGTTTGTCCGTATTAAAAGCAAACCAGTATAGACTTTTTTCAGGGTCTGGTGTGTTGTGGAGAAACGGGGGAATGCCTCGCGCCGGGTCTCCCCCGGGTCTCTCAACCTTTATTACCTCAACCCCTAAGGCCGCCAGAATCTTACCACAGACAAACCCTTTCTCATCCGTTAGATCCAAAGCCCGAAAGCCGCCTAATAAACTGTCAGCCATTGTCTACCTCGCTTACTTATATTTTATTTTCAACAAATCGCCCAAGACTGGTTTTTATCTGCTTCTTATCAGTAGCTGATAACTGGTATTTCTGCATCTCAAAACAAATACTAGGTATAACTTTCTCCTCCAGCGCCTTACTCTGGTCAGGATATTCCCAGGCTGGAGCATTATCCCACTCAAGAAAGAAAAGAAGTAACCTGCCAACTTTCCCCCTCTGTCTTTCCATTCCCTAGCAGCCAGGTCACGCTGCTGGTAATGCTTTTGCATTGTCTCAAATAGGCCTATTCTTCTCGTCATTAGTACCCTTTCAAGACTTCAGGCCAGTGAGCCTTCACAAGGAACCTGTTGCCAGAGGTATCCCTTTATCTCCACTTTTCTGTAAGCTCTCCTTTTCTGGTACATCCCCCTCTGCTAACTTGCACTCGGACATGTCGGCCCTCTACGCTCGGGCCGGCAGCACAGGCTTCGGTAGTTACTCATACAAAAAACAGGCTACCTGGTAGTCGGGGCGAACCTCTTTTAAATTTGGCACAGATTGGGAACAAACCTCCTTAGCATCTTGGCATCGTGGATGAAAAGCACATCCCGCAGGTGGGTTCAGCGGACTTGGCACTTCCCCTTTGACAATACTTCGTGGCCGCCTAATATCAGGGTGGTGCGGAAGACTCGCTGCAAAAAGCGACTTGGTGTAAGGATGCATCCCTGCCTTGCATAGCTCGTTACTGGGGCCACTCTCAACTATCTTGCCCAGATACATAACATGAACCGTCTGACACATATACTTCACAGTGGCTAAATCATGCGTAATGTACAGGTAAGCAAAATCCTCTATCTCCTTCAGGTCTCTCAGGAGGTTCAATATCTGGGCCCGAATGGACACGTCCTGTGAAGATAGGGGCTCGTCCAGTAGGATAAGCCTGGGATTAGAGACCATGGCTCGTGCAATTGCTATTCGCTGCTTTTGCCCCCCGCTAAACTCGGTAGGGTTTTTCCTAGCGTCATCTCGACTGAGTCCAACGGCCTCCAGTGCTTGATAGGTTCTCTCCTCGGTCTCACCTTTAGGCAAAGAGCGGTCTACCGAGAGCGGCTCGCTCACGATAGCTTTGACCTTCATTCGTGGGTCAAGGGAAGAGAAAGGGTTTTGGAAGACGGGTTGAACCTCTTTGCGGTATTGAGCTAGCTCTTTTGGACTGCACTTGGCGATGTCCTTTCCCCTATACAAGATGTGCCCGTCGGTCAGGTCCTCCAGCATTAGAACTAACCTCATTATCGTTGTTTTGCCACAGCCAGACTCACCAACCAATCCAATGCTTTCTCCGGACTGAATCGACAAATCTACCCCGTCGACCGCTTTTACCCATCCGTCTATTCTTAACCGGACTATTCCCTTGGTCACAGGGAAATACTTCTTGATTCCTTGAGCCTCTATGATAGCTTCTTTCATCACGCTTCTCTTGGGTACCAGCATCTTACATAGTGACCGTTGTGTATCGTCACGAGCTGTGGCTCCTCATCAACACATTTGCTACTGCGCTTGGCACACCGGGGAGCGAATTTGCAGCCCACAAATGAACTATCCAGTCCACTGGGTGGTTGTCCTGGAATGGAAGCTAACCTGTCGATATCGACCTCGAGTTTTGGCACGGATTTTAGTAGAGCATCTGTGTAATGATGGCACGGATGATTGAAAATATCCCGTGTTGAAGCCGTCTCAACAATCCTACCGGCATACATTACTGCGACTCGATCGCAAATGGTAGCGACGATTCCAAAGTCATGAGTAATAAATATCAGGGCCATGCCAAATTGTTTCTGAAGGTCTTTTAGGAGTTCCAGGTATTGCAATTGTATTGTCACATCCAGAGACGTGGTGGGTTCATCAGCAATGAGTAAGGTTGGCTGACACGATATGGCTATTGCACCACCTACTCTTTGCTTCATGCCCCCACTGAGCTGGTGTGGATAATCGTTCTTCCGCTGTTCCGGTGCGGCGATCCTCACTAGTCTCAGCAATTCTATCACCCTAGCCATAATCCCGGTTTTTTCGAGTTTGGTGTGGATAGCCAAAGCTTCCCCTACTTGGTTCCCCACCGGAAATAGGGGGTTTAAGGAGCTTTGCGGATCCTGGAGAATCATAGATATTTCCCTGCCTCGAAGCTTGCGCACTTCTTTCTCTTTCATCGATACAATATCCCTGCCTTTGAAGAGTATCTTACCACCAACAATTTGTCCCGGCGGCGGCACCAGCCTTAGGATGGACAGACCGGTAACGCTCTTGCCACATCCGGACTCACCAACAAGACCCAGAGTTTCATTCTCATCTACCGAAAGGCTTACTCCATCCACCGCCTTTACCGGCGGGTCCCCTATCATGAAATATGTTCTTAGGTCGATTACCTGTAGTAATGGTTCACCCATAAGTATCCTCTTTTGATCCCATCAAACAGGAGAAGCGATGCCGGCTGCCCTGAGAAGCCAATAACTGCTGACTCACCTGACGGGTATCTTTGTTTGTATCTCTGGATTAAGATACTCATTGAGCCTATCTCCCATTATATTGAAACAAAGAACGACCACGAGGACAGCCACGGACGGGATTATGGTAACCCACGGGGCTCTAAGCAGATAATCCCGTCCCATAGAAATCAAATTGCCCCAGTCGGGGATAGTTGTAGGGATACCAGCGCCCAAGAAACTGAGTGTCGATATAAAAAGGGCAGTTCTACCAATGTTTAATGTCCCCAGCACTACAATAGGGGTCATTGCATTGGGGAATATATGTCTCAACATTATTCTGAACTTGGAAACCCCCATTACCTTGGCCGCATCTATGAACTCACTGTTCTTCACCCTTAACGTTTCGCCCCTGGCCATCCTGGCAAAACCAGCCCAGATAGTCAAGCATATGATGAGAGAGACTGTCATAATGCTGGGACCCCGGATGACAGCCAGCATCAAGGCGAAGAGAATAATTGGAAATGACATGGTCAGGTCCACTACTCTCATTATGATTGTATCTACTCTGCCGCCCAGGTAGCCTGACATGATGCCTAAACTTGTGCCTATAGCAGCCGCGATAAAAACAAGTAGTACACTGAGCAAGAACGAAGTTCTGGTACCCCAAATAATCCAGCTTAGTATGTCTCTCCCTACAGCATCAGTTCCCAGGGGATAAGTGCTGCTCCCTCCTTCCATCCACGCCGGAGGAAGCAACCGGTCACTCAGGTGCACCTTTAAGGGGTTATGTGGACTTATGTAGGGAGCACCAATGCTTAGTACCAATAATACCGCTACAATAACAAGGCCAACAATGATAGCCGGGGACCGCAACATCACTTGACACTCCTATGTAATTGTCTCATGCTTATCCTTCCCTACCTCTATTATTCCTATTTCCAGAACCTGATACGAGGGTCGATCCATACATACAGAATATCCACAATAAGGTTAACGAATACCAGAGCGGCACACAAAATCAAAACTGTGGTCTGAATCACGGGGAAGTCCTTGCCAATCGTAGCATCGAAAGCTAGCCGCCCGATTCCTGGCCAGCCAAATACCACCTCTATGGCGAGCGCTGCGGTTATCATGGTTACACTGAGTGGGCCCGCATAGGTAATGACTGGAATGACGCTGTTCTTCAAAGCGTGTTTCAGAATTACTACCCTTTCCTTCAACCCCTTTATCCTTGCCAACCTGATATAGTCTCTCCCCAGATTATCCAGCATACTACCCCGTAGCAGGCGGGTAATAGCAGCTACGAAATAGAAGGACAGCGTTATAACTGGTAATATAAGGTGGCTTATCCCGCCATACCCTGCCGCCGGCAAGAGCCCTAGTCGCAGTGCGAAAAAGTACATAAACAGAATACCTACAACAAAAGAAGGTGCTGATTGTCCAAGTAAAGCCAGTATTATGAACAAGGATTCAAGAAAAGTACCCCTCTTAACTGCCGCCAGAATGCCAAATAGAAATCCAAGGGCGAGGGCCAACAACAATGCAGAGCCACAGAGTTGTACCGTTGCCGGTAGGCGCTCAAGGAAGACTTCAAGGGCCGGTCGGTGACTCTTGAGCGAAGCCCCAAAATCCCCTTTCAGGACGTTGGATAAGAAGATTCCATATTGTTCAGGGAGCGGCTTGTCAAGTCCCAGTTTCTCTTCCCAGTACCTGATATCTTCTTGTGTCGCGTAATCAGGTACCATTAGAACGGCTGGATTTCCGGTCAGCCTGGTCATGCCGAATACGAGTACACTCATTAGAAACAACACAATGACTCCCTGACCAATACGCATCAAAATAAAACGTGTCATCGCGTGTCTCTCTATCAAGCTCGCTGGGTCAACATGCACACCCTGATATGTATGTAATGGTTTGGCTTTCGCAAAACGTAGAGTAGACTGTCAGTGTATCATCTGCTCCCTGCGCTGTCAAAGCTTTGTCGGCCTTGTCCAATCGTGTGGAAATAGCTACGAGGTGATACAGACCCCAGGAGCATTCTTCTCCAGCAAACATCAACATCCCTCAGGCCGCAAGACACACATTTTAGCATCCTGGTCTTGGTGCGGCAGCCTTCCGCGAAGCTACTGTAGTATGATTATCAAAGAGGAAGTATCTCGATTCACGAGACATTTCGTCTTCACCAATCTTTGGGCTACCTCACCTCTCAGGAATTTCCTAAATATTACTGACAAAATGTAAACAAAGCGGGTAATGTGTTGCTAGCGCACTGAACGAGGGCACAGCATTGAAGAGGCGTTTTGCCTGTGATAAAGTACGGGGGTGATTCACCACGCCAGGGAGAATCCCCGAGAGATATTAGCGCTTTGACATAGCGCCGGAATTCTGGAAAACTAAACTATTACTTGTGGAATTTGCAATGTACAAGGATGATTATGGCTTTATCGAGGAGGTAAGACATGGCTGAACCAGATAATTGTGAGTATTGTGGGCGTCTCATCAAGGGAGCCTCCGAAATCAGGACACGCAGAGGCAAGAGGCATGTATATTGTTCTGAGTTCTGCTTCAGATTGCATTTCTACGACGCTCCCGCTATTTCATATGACGACCTGCAGAATATGTACAGGCTTCGATGTATTAGCCTCAAATTAGACTAGATTTAGAAAATAAGCATGAAAAGAGGAGCAGAATGGTTACAAAATTAGACAATTTGGTTGATGGTACTATTGAAACGGACTTCTTGATAATCGGTGGCGGTCTAGTGGGAAGCATGGCTGCCCTTCGTGCCGTACAGAGTGGCAAGAATATTGACGTTACCGTAATTGATAAAGCTCGCATGGAATATAGTGGTGACGGAGTGGGCATAGATAATTTCCTTCAGCTTCCCCTTCATAAAGAAGATATTGGTAAAGACGTTTCTGGGTCTGATGCCAGGAAGGCTACATTTGGCGCTGACAGAATGAAGGGGCTTAAAAGCGCCAGGTTAGATGCTATTGCACTTAAAAATGCTCACATATCGTTGCCAATACTGGACGAAATCGGTACTCATGTCCGAGAAGACGATGGCTCCATCAAAGTAGTTCAGGGCTATAGGAAAGGAACTGTCTGGGGACGTCTTGAATATGATGAGAATGGGAAACCTACAGACCCCTTATTCGGAACCTTCTCTAGAGGCTCGGACCTTAAAGTGAAATTGGGAACTGCAGTTCGCAAAAAGGGAATTCGGGTCCTAGATAGAACAATGCTGACTAGCATAATAACAAAGGATGGAAAGGCGATTGGTGCAACTGCACTTAACGTCAGAACGGGGGAGTTCTTGTTCTTAAAGGCTAGGGTACTCCTTTTAGCGACCGGTGCCATGACAAGATTATATCCATATCCTTGGGCACCTTTCCCAAATCGTTTGTTTTATACTTTGATGTCTCCTGTGCTTGATGGAGGCGGTCATGTCGGCGCGTTGAATGCGGGCGCCAAGCTCTATTGTATGGAGATGTGTACCGTCTATGTTGTTTCGAAGGGCATGAATCACAGCAGTGGAGGTGGTGCCTGCAATTGGTTTTTTAAGATGTATAATTCAAAAGGTGAATGTCTTGAGGATAAATATCCTGAAAAGATAGTCACAAAAGCAGGAGGTATGATCCCGGGGGTTAATTTCCTTTTCGCCCCCGATATGCAGAATGCGGGCGCTGAGCGAGACGTAATTATGTCGGCCAAAGGTAAAGCCACTCCTGATGAAGTGGCAGCTGTATATTTCGTGGCAGCAACCGAACCGCCGAAGGCACTCAAATTTCATCAATTGGCTGGGGGGCTTACAAATGAGAATCCTGTTGAATGTGTTCCAGTATTGGCAGGAATAGGCATGGCTACCGGGGGTGTTCTGCGTGAGAATGAGTATTCTGAAACGGGCGTCAAGAATCTATTCGCTGCCGGCAATGTTACAGGTTCTGGTTCTACACGCGGATTTACCTGGGCATGTCTTATCGCCGACCATGTTTTGGAATTAATCCAAGACCAGAACCAGGAAACGATTGGCAGGGATCAGACAGAACAAATCGGAGAGACACGAAAATGGGTGTTTGCGCCGCTAAGTCGAAAAACAGCGTATTATGAAATCAACCCATTGGAACTGGAAGACTACGTAAGACAGGTAAATTACAACTATGTTTGTATACATAAAGTTAAACCCAGACTAGAGCGCGCCATCGCTCTCATCAGACTTGTCAAAAAGGGAGCCGTTCCGTTACTAGTAGCAAATAACATACACGAGCTTATGCGTGCTATTGAGGTTCAGAATATCATTGAGATTTCAGAACTGCATGCTCAATCCTCCTTGATTAGAGAGGAAAGCCGCTTAGTCCCTATACATTACCGTGAAGACTACCCTGAACTTGATCCCAAGTGGGATGGTAAGATCATAACTGCGAGGAAGGTGGCCGGTCAAGTCAAGTACAGTGTAGAGAGTCTTTACTGAGGAGGCAGATAAATGTACGGTGTTGAGATTAACTACGGTCCGAAAATCGACGAGAGATATTGTAGTGGTTGTGGCGCTTGTTATGAAAATTGTCCGATGGATGTTTTTGGCTGGGATGAGCAGAAAGAGATGCCTGTTACAGTATATCCGGGAGAATGCTCGTTCTGCTGTTTCTGTGAAATCATGTGCCCCGAAGTGGCGATAGACGTACGCATACCTTTGCATAATCTGCTGGATTTTGGGATTTCACCGGTGAAATTGAGACCCGGCAGCGATTTTCTAGGTAGAGACTGAGCTGAGTCTAATTTTTGGAAAGAGGTAAAGCAAATATGGATTACGAGGTATTGAGTCCCTGGGCTGATCGCGATCGAGTGAAAGCAAAGGGCCTGGAACCACGAGTGAGTGATCTGAACGGGAAAAAGATTGGCCTATTTGCCGGTTTTAAAGGACACTGGGTCATCATCCTAGGGGAAGTTGAACGACAACTGCAGGAGCGATTTCCCAGGGCAAAATTCATTCATTATCACTATCCCAAAGACATGTCGTCTACTCGGGATGTTTGTGAAGTCGCTGACGATGATGAGTATCGGTCCTCATTTGAAAAGTGGCTAAAGGAGGTTGATACTGTTGTGAGCGGTCATGGCGATGCTGCGTCTTGCGCTTTGACTCTTGCCTACAATACAGCTTTCATCGAAAAGATGGGCAAGCCAGCGGTCATGCTGGTTAATAAAGATTTAGCCACTATTGCTCGGACAGGAGCATCGGTGAGAGATGTGCCCGGCCTGCGGGTTGTTCAAACAACTATTCCTGACCTGTCAGCGTTCTTTTCCCTTGAAGGTGTGGTCGAAGATATCATCCGACCGGGAGTCGCTGCCATCATAGATGACGTCATTGCAGCCCTCACTGAACCACCAACTAAGGAGGAGAAGTCTCCAGCCAAGGAGGTGGGGAAAGCACCGAGGGACGTTTTCAAAGGCAACTTAGAAGAGGTGCACAGGTTTTTCTACCAGAGAGGGTGGTCTTTCGGTATGCCTATAATGCCACCAACGGAAGAGGCTGTCAGGGAAATGCTGGCGGGAACAGACTTGCTGGCTGACCATGTTGTGGCCAGGATTTCGCCTATGTTAGGCAAGGCAACGATAGAAAAGATCGCAGTTAACGCAGTTATGGCCGGATGTCTCCCGACCTATATGCCGGTGTTAATAGCGGCGGTGCAGGCCTTAGCGGACAGGCCAAAGATATGGCTGGAGGGTTATACATGTAGCGTAGCTTCGTGGGCTCCCATATTGTGTGTGAACGGACCAGTGAGAAATGACTTAGACATAAACAAAAGGGGCAATCTCATGAGTCCTTATTACAGAGCTAACGCCGGCATTGGACACGCCCTGGGCCTTATTATCATGAACATCGGTGGCACGCGGCCTGGGATGGAGGATCTATCGTTTGTAGGGCATGAAGGAAGGTATGGCATGTGCTTTGCCGAGAACGAGGAAGAAAGTCCGTGGGAACCACTGCACGTAGGTTACGGATTCAATAGAGAGGATAGCACTGTCACCCTCTTCTGGACCAACGGCCGCCAGTACCTGGGTAGTGCGGGAAACGCTGCAACTATATTGCGGCGTCTATGCGACAGCATTAATGTATTTGCCTGGGATCCCGGATGTTTGCTTATTATGCCTCCGTCAACTGCTAAGGTCTTAGCCGACGCGGGCTTGAGACAGAAGGATGTCATCTCCTACTTGGTGGAGTATGCCCGCGTACCAGCCGCGAATGTCAATGTACGGTGGTTCAAGGAAAGCCATCACGAGCCAAAGGAGTTCTTGTTACCACTTGGTGACCCTACACGGTCTATGCGCAAATTCTATAGTTCCAAGCATACCGCAATTGTCGTTGCTGGTTTAAGTTACTCGTGGGCGACAGTATCGTACAGCGGTGGTGGTACGCATGGCACCATAGTAACCAAGAAGATAGAGCTACCTGTAAATTGGGACAAGTTGGTGGCGAGGTACAAGGACATAGTGCCAAAATATGTCTCTTACTAAGGCAGAAAACCGTGCTGTGGACTACTGTTAAGCTGCGCGATCCCTCTCGAATTTCATCGCGCTAATGGTCAACAAATTCGGTGAGAGAAGCTATATTCCGTCTTTTCATTAGCTCTCTATCCCTTATGTGCCGTATAAAACTGACCCACGACTTTACGTGTCGAGCTATTTGAAGCAGGGCCGACATAAATGAAGAGCCGGGGCACAGCCCCGGCTCTCCTCCCAACCTGTGACACTAACCGCTCACAGACCGGGAGCCCATCAGCTTCTGGCAGAACTCACTTGCGATGGATTTGCTCGATGTTCTCCTTCAGGTCAAACACGTCTCGCGGCTCAGCAAGCTCTGTGCTGACGCCTATAGGCCCATACACGGCGACCAGGAAAATCTGTGTCGCCGCGTCATGTGCGTACTCACCCAGGTCCTCCACGTATTGGGTTCTCTGGGCTGGGTTAAGCTCCTCAGCTATTGCCGTTCTCAGGGCTTCCGTCTCCTCGTCCGAGTAATCGCCAAGCACAGCTGCCGGATCGAAGGCCATGTTTATTGCTAGCATCGGGTCGAGCGATGTCGGAGGTGTTCTGTGCGTCCAGGCATATCCGGTGTTCAGGTCGCCTGCTGCCCAGGCCGGTCTCAGAGTACTCCAGAGCCAGTTTTCAATTGTGACATCAATACCGACCGCCTCCCAGTAATCCGCCACGGCCAAGCTCACAATCTCGGCTGAATAGCGCTCGTCGGCTATAAGCGTCATTGAGAAGCGATCTACCGCACCCGGAGCACTGCGAGGATAACCTGCGTCATCCAGAAGGTTTTCCGCCAGCTCAGGATCAAAATCGTAAGGTTCCAGCGTCGTCATCCATTCCGGTATGCTCATTGAAGCAACAGCCGGAATTCCCACGCCTTCGTAAATAGTATTCACCATCTCTTCCTTGTCAATTGCCAGGTTCATAGCCCGTCGAACCAGCACACCGGCAGTAATATCTCCAACCACAGTCTCATCCGCCCATGGGTTGGTCGGGTCATAACGCGGAGGCACACACTTTGTGTCCAATTTATCAAGGCCCCCAAACCGGATAACGTCAGTGGCAAGAATAACCTCTATGTCAGGCAGTACGGCAAAGCCTGGCTGTCCCTCTACTTGGTTAACTACTTCAGCGCCGATTTCGACCATGTCGTAGTCGCCTGCCAACAAGCCGATCACCCGGGCGCTAACCTCCGGCACAACCACAAATTTGATGTACTCGAAGTACTTGGTGGGGGCCGACACTCCACCCATGCGCCAGTGGTTTTCATAATCATCAATGGCCTGTAGCTGGATATACCCCCCAACTACATGCTGATACCTGACATACGGACCAGTTCCCACGGGGTTGGACGCTGCCACCTCGTCGCCGTATTGGTCAAGATATGCCTTGCAGACGACACCATTCATATCCGGACCGGTGCATGTGTTCATGAACGCGACGTTTGGACCCTTCAGGTGAAAGATGACAGTGTAGTCACCATCAGTATCTATAGATTCTATTCCGTTTCCTCCCGTGAGCGAGCCCTTTATATGCGAAATGGAATCCTCACCCATCAATCTTTCAAAAGTGTACTTAACATCTTCCGAAGTCATGGTACCCCAGTCTTTACCCGCGGCGTCATGGAATGAGATGTCATCTAGAAGCGTCACAGTCCACGTTTTCCCGTCCTCTGACAGGTCCCAATCGGTGGCCAGGCAGGGCAGCATGTTGCCGTCTCTATCCCTCAGTGTCAATGATTCATATATCGTGCCGGAGAGGTAGTTCTTCTCTATGGCACCGCCGGTCCAGGGCAGAAAGGTTTCATGGGATAAACTGGCCCGCGCAATAACGAGGGTCCCCTGTGGCCCGGTAGGCTCCTCTTCTTCCTCTTCCTCCTCCTGCTCACCCCCCATACAGCCTATGAGACCAAGGCTCAGAGCTAACACCAACACTAACGCGATTAAAAGTACTTTTTTCTTCAATTTTTCTCCTCCTTTCTAAATTTTTCAAGACTGCATCATATCTTTCCGTCGTCAAACCATACACATCCCTCCTTTCATTTATAATTTGATTCTGCTACTTTAATAAGCTTCCAGTCGTAAAATGGTTTCTCATCACCTCCTCTCATTGTCTTATTCAATCTTTTATATTATCCTGCTAATGTTAAAATCCTGTTAACTGGTTAAATTTATGTATATATAAATATATGAAATAAAATTCTGATTTTCCTGTCAATTTCTGGCATTTTTGTAGTTGCTTGATTTATCTGGTTCAGCACCACCATTAAAAGGGCTATCCGTCACTTCATAGAATTCCTCAGTATGTGTCAGGTGTGCCCGCTCCGCATGGCCATTCAACTTGAGTGAATTAGGTGGAAGTACGAACAAACTGATATTTCTCTTCTGGCACTCTTCTTCAAAAGCTGCCTCAAATTCCGAACCACCATCAACCTGAAAAGCTTTAACCAACAAGGGCATCCGCTCCTCTAGGGCATGCAGGAAATGGGCTGCAGTGAAAGACGTAGCCTGCCTGTGTACTTCCAGGACAACCCACCTAGAGATAACATCTTGAGCACTATGACAGGCAAAGGCCGGATATCCAGAGTATCTAGTTGGACTATGTCTCCTGGCTCGATAACCAGGTAATCCTTTGGATTTCTTTGATAGCACCGGGATATTTGCCAGGCGTCCATATCTCGGAATTTCGCTATAAACATTCATAGTACAACTATTAGAACATCCTTTCATAACTTGTGTGTCACCCATCTATCTGAACTAGATCAATTCACTTTAATAGTTTTTTGTTCGGCCTCCAAGAAATTCTATAGAGTTAAGGAGCAACATCCCATCTTTTGGTGCAACTAAGTAACATTTCATCGGATTGTTCACCTTGCCATGGTATTCCGGGGACATAATACCTGATTCGTAATACGCTTAATTGGTATGCTGTACTTGGAATTCGGTGGTTTGAGGCAAGTACCATAAAATGCTATTGTATTAGGTGGTTTCCTATCGGGGAAGTGTCGGAATTGGCAGACGAGCATGACTTAGGATCATGTGCCGAAAGGCGTGGGGGTTCGAGT
>JGI2172J19969_10000664_pt1 | contig 14968 bp, 15 predicted proteins | sample DeeMarSWOR230_32_FD_19969 | JGI IMG/M metagenome (IMG submission 19969)
GGCATAAGATCCCCAGGTTCCATTAATATCAATCAAGCCTATTTCTTGCGCAGCAATGATAGCTTGGATGTAAGAACCTAAATCCCAATCAGTAAAACCGCGAAAACCTGAACTTGCAGCGTATGGAAGCCCAGTATTAGGATCAACACCTACGTTGGGTCTATAATATGCCCATGCATTTGTCGCCACCTGCATCCAAACAGTACTGTTGATAGAATGGGCAGACTTTATTAAGCCAGGATTCTTCGGAAGAGTTTGTATAACAGATTGAACAACACTAGCCAAGGAATCTGTGATAGAATCTTCTTTTGGTTCTTGAGGCTCAGTTGCAAATGGTTGTTGTGAGTTTGTTGAGTCATCGGTATTTTTCGAAGTCACATTTGGATGGGTAACGCTTTTTTCGAGTGAAAATCCAAAAATAGAAATCAGCATAACCGCTATAATCGCAATTACTATATAGCATTTCACATTCTTGAGTATCCGCCAATGTTCCAACTTAAATCGTTTTTTGCCTTTTACTTTTATGGAAACTTGTAATGAAACAAACACGAATATTGGAAGGGAGCTAATTTTTTTGTAATTCACCATCAATTGTCTCAACACGACAGGTTGTCTATTTTAAGCAAGTGCACATATCATGGTTTTGCTGAAGTTAACAGTTACGTCAGTTGACCATATCATGGGGGTCAAATACTTCAACGCTACTAAGAGTTTAATTAACCCTGAGATAGTACACGCCCATTTTTTCAGAACTTCCCCCTCGGTACATATTCGAAAAAAGGATATATTTAATTTTTATTCCAAAAAATTCATTCCAGACCAACCAAATACTGAGTCGCGCAAGAATCGTTCGGTTTTTAAGCTCAGCTCCTGAAATTTTAATACTTGGCTCTACTTTCAAAAAAAGAAAAAGGGAATTGTTTTACTCCGTGCCGGTTATTACGACTTCAACGCTAAAGTTGGTGATTCCGCTGATGCTTTCTGAGATGCTTAGCGTGAGTGTTGCCGTGGTTACTTGATTGACGCTCAATGTGGTGCCTTCTCTGTTCCATGTGAGAGTTATGGGTCCGTCTGCGTTGGCGGGGTTCCAGTTAGTTGTGGTCGTGCTCAGTGTTATCGGTGCGTTGCCCGTGTTTTTGAGGTAAATTGTTGTATTTACCGAGTTTCCAGGCGAGATTATTCCCCAGTTTATGGATGTTAGTTCAATGGTGCAGGCGCTGTCTGAGTAGACACCTACGTTTATTGCTGTTATAGTTCCTGAGGATGGTATTGTCTTGTTCACGCTGAGCAGACCGGTGGTGGTTAATGTTAATATTATTAGTGTGACGGCTACGGCAATGAGTGCAACTGAGGAGGATTTTTTTAGCGATATATTGTTTCCCCTCACTATATTGTATCCGAAATCTTGAGTATTAATAAATATTATTGTTTACCTGAACAACGGCTATACATAACTCTACGCGCAGTTTAGGGGGTTAACCTGTATAACACATTGTCCAAGAAAAGGGCAAGTTTTTATGCGACACCCATGAAACTGCCCTACAGAAATACACGAATTCTTTTTTAGTCAAATTCAATTAAGACCTTAAAATAAAAAAGGGGAGGGTGTAGCGGGAGAAATCGCCACAAATAACGCTTAAGGCTTTTGGTGGCTAATCCTAACTTCAAGGAAGTAATCAAAAAAATAATCCACTGAAAAGTTAGGTATTCTGAAGAGGGGACACTGTTTATCCTGTGGAGATTTGATGGCAAACCATAAAAAAGCGAGAAATAATTTATCACATTGAGAATTACGCATGCATGCGAATCACTATCACGAATAAAAAATTGAAAGGCAGGGGCATCATAAATGGCAATTGAATTTCTAATGCAAATAATTGTGTTCGTTTCTTCATTGGTTGCTTTGGCTTTTGCTGGACACTTTGCTATTCGAGCGATAGAAAAACTAATTGAAATCAACTGGTTTAAGTGAAGTTTCAGCAGGCTTCGCCATACTTGCAGTATTAACTTCTACGCCAGAGATAGCGGTGGCGGTTTTTTCGATACTGCAAGGAACGCCTGGCTTAAGCATTGGCAACGTGCTAGGCTCAAATGTTTTCAACATAGGCCTAGTGCTCGGATTGTTAGCGCTACTGGGTTATCTAAAGACATGTTGCACAAGACCCATGCTGGAGTTGACAGACGCCCTCTTTTTGACAGCACTAATCCCGCTTTTACTAGTGATCTCGTATTTTCACATAATTGACATTCCTAGCCAAATTGTTGGCATTATCCTGTTAGTGGCTTTCGCGGGCAACATCTATTTCATGCTGAAAAAAAGAACGCCTCCAGTCAAATTGAATAACGATAAAAAAGTCATGAAAGGAAAACTTGCGCGAGTAATCGCTATTTTGGTTGCGAGCGTGGTGGTTCTGCTCGTAGCAGCACATTTGGTAGTAGAGTCGGGGGTAAATATTGCCTTTTTCTTAGGAGCACCGCCGATTTTGATCGGAGCAAAATTTGTTGCGATGGGCACTTCACTGCCTGAACTAACGCTTGATCTCACAGCAGTAAGGCGCGGGCGCGTTCAATTGGCAATCGGAGACATAATTGGCTCTAACCTGACAAATATCACACTCGTTCTCGGTTTAATGCTTATAGGAGCACCATTTTCTGTTGACGTAACGGTTTTAATCAAGATTCTTCCATTCTTATTAGTGACAACCATAATTTTCTGGCGCTTTCTCTCAAGAGGAGGAGTCACGAAATACGGCGGCGCAATTCTACTCTTAAGTTACATATTACTCCTAGTCTTGTTAACCTGACAAGACTGGATGTAAACCTTCAAAAACCAAAAGAGAACGGCATTTTGGTAAGATTTGAAGCCGCTTGCGCTTTAGCAAGTTTTAAAAATTGAAACAATAGATGTTGATTTGGTACTTCATGGATAGAAAACTTGGTGTAATAATTGCCTTGCTTATTGTTCTCTTTGGTGCAGGTGCTGTGTTAGCTGAAATTTTAGTAGGTGTGAAAAAAGGCGACTGGATAGAATATCAGGCGGTTTTCACGGGCACACCGCCCGCTGGACACGAAGTAATCTGGGCAAGGACAGAAGTCGTTAATGTTCAGGGAGAAGTCATTAGTCTTAACATCACGACTGAGTTCTCCGATGGGACGCTGCTGAATGAAACAATAACTCTAAACCTTGAAACGGGTCAGCTGGGAGACGAGTTTATCATTCCCGCAAACCTGAACAAAGGTGACACCTTCTTGGACAAATATCACGGTAGCATAATAATTGGCGCCGTCGAAGAGAGGACTTACGCAGGCGCCGCACGCACCGTCGTGTCCACAGCCACAGCGCAAAGCACGTATTATTGGGATAAAGCCACAGGTATCCTTGTCGAGGGCATCTCCGAGTTCCCAGATTACACTATTCATTCGATAGCGGACAAAACAAACATGTGGCAACCCCAAATTTTCGGATTAGAACCCACGGTTTTCTATGCGCTTTTGATCCTAGCGGCGACGTTGATGGTGGTTGTGATAGCGTTTTTCGCAGTGCGCAGAAAGAAAAGAACACCGCTGTCAAACTGATATTTCGTCCATTAACCCCGCTTCAGGATACGGAAAGACATGTGCTTTCTCTGGCTCAAAGCTTAACGTGATGCTTGCCCCAACGTCAAACCATTTTTCGGTTAAAGAGGGCTTAATCACCACCACGGAATCCTCGCTCTCAAGCTTGATCACGTACCTCACGAAGGTGCCTTCAAACGTGATTTTTCCCACTACGCCTCTGAGCACGTTTCCGCCTTGATTCCCTTCTCGCTCAACCACGAAAATTTCAGGTCTTACTACCACAATTGCCCTGTCGCCCTTCTCTACGCCGTTGCCAAAAGCGTGGACTTTCACTCCGCCGCGGAGTTCTATCACTAACTTGCCATTGGTGGCGTCCGCAACCGAGCCTTCCAGAAAGTTTGATTCGCCGATGAAATGCGCAACGAACAGGCTGTTTGGGTTCATGTAAAGTTCCTGCGGCGTCCCCACCTGCACGATTTTTCCTTTCTTCATAACCGCAATCCTATCCGAAATCGACATGGCTTCAGCCTGATCGTGAGTAACGTGAATAGCAGTCAAGTTCAGGTCCTTCGCCATTCTTCTCATTTCATATCTTATCTCGTTTCTCACTTTTGCGTCTAACTGCCCAAGCGGTTCGTCCAAAAGTAACGTTTTAGCTCCAGCTGCCAAGGCTCTTGCAACGGCTATTCGCTGCATCATGCCGCCGCTTAACTCGTTCGGATAAGCGTTCAAGCGTTCATGAAGCTTAACCAACTCAAGCACTTCATGACCTATAGTTCCAGCTGCTTTCAGGTCGAAGTTCTTCACTCTGGGACCGTAGTTCACGTTTTCCCAAGCGGTCATGTGTGGAAATAAAGCAAAGGTTTGAAAAACAAACCCTATTTCCCTGTCTTCAGGTGGGACATCGTCCACGCGTCTACCTCCGATGTAAATCTCGCCTTTATCGGGCTCAATTAACCCCGCGATTAGCCTTAGCAGGGTGGTTTTTCCGCAACCGCTGGGACCCAACAATGCAAAATATTCTTTGTCGCGTACCGTTAGGTTAACGTCGTCTAGAGCCACGATATTTCCGAATTTCTTCGTTAGGTTAACAACGCGGACTTCAGGCATTTCTGAGTTCTCCTTTCAGGCGTATAGTATAATATTGCAAGTTATAAATTTCCATGTTAATATCTCCCTTTTCCTCTGGTCACAAACCTTAACAGGAGCAGAATTATGAAGGAAAGCACTATCAGAATACCGCATCCCAATCCGACTACCGATGAAGTTATGCCTGTGTTTACCAAAGTAGGGTTTTGCAGAATTTTTACCCAGTTAACTATAACCACAGGCGCTGTCTGCAGGTTTGTCACCACAGCTAACGTTGCACCTGTTTCGCTCACACTTCTCGTGAAAACCATTATGGCGCCTGAGAGAATTGAATACTTCGTCAACGGTAACATTATCGTTCTGAACACGCCAAAAGGCTTAGCTCCAAGCGTCCTTGCAGCCTCTTCTACGTCCAGACTTATCCTTTCAAACGCTGCCGACATTGACCTCACAAAATACGGATAAGTGATTGCGAGGTGAGCAAAAACCAACAGCAGAAATTCAGGCATGAAAGCGAAGCTTTGCCAGAAAAACTTGAGAGAAACACCTAAAGCGATGGATGGAACGATCAATGGGATGTTAACGAGAATATCCAGCACCGTTGAGGGCATTTTCCCAAATTTCTTTCGGGCAATCAGTATTGCCATCGGCAACCCGACAATGAAGCCAATGAGCGTAACGATGGCGCCTAGAAGGTACGAAAGAAGCAAGCTTTGCCAATAGTCTCCCCAAACGCCTGAACCTGAAATTGCATTGGTAAATGTGTTTGTGAACAATGCTTGGAAGGCTGGTAAAGCCACGAAAAGAGACGGAAGCAAAACTATTGCCACAAAAACTATTATTGTGACACTGTTTCTTGACATAGCAGCTTTTGAATAACTGAGTTTTCTTTCGATGCTAGGCCAAACCCGATTAAACGGCAATCGCAATCTTGAACCCAAAATACGAATTAAAGCGAAAATCGTGAGAGATGTTACTATCAATATTAAACTTGCGAATACGGTGGCACCTTCATACGCCACCTGAGAAACAAGGCCGCTGGAAAATTCATTTTTCATATTCTGAAGGAACACTGGACCGTTCTCGAACGCTCCTGCAACAATAAATGTTGCACCAGTTTCCGAAAGAGACCTCGCAAATGAAAGAATAAACGCAGCTATCAACGCAGGTTTAAGTATTGGGAAAGTGACAGTACGAGCTGCTATGAAGGGGGGTGCACCAAGAGTTCTGGATGCTTGCTCATACTCCCTCTTGTAATCAAGCAATGCCCCAACTAAAACGCGAACCACAATAGGATAAGAGAATGCGAAATGAAGGAGCATAATAAGCAACCAACCTGTAGAAATTAGTGAGCCCCCAAAAAGGGCGGATAAGCCCTCAGGTCCATTCCAGAAAAGCAGCAGCGAATAGCCGAGTGCTGCGGTCGGCACAATAAACGGTATATCTGCAAAAGTGTCGAGAACGTTAAGCCACTTTGACTTTCCGCGTGTAATGAGCCAAGCCATCGGAACGCCCGCTAAAACATCTAACGCAGAAACAAGTAACGCAATTACGAAAGAATTCGCCACTGCTATGAGCGCTCGATCCATAAGTGGCGGCTGATCAAAAACCTGGTGGAGTGTGTTCCATTTCGTGAAAATTCCGATGATGGGAGGCAGCAAGATTAATGCGAGGAAAACTATTACTGCAGCAAGATACATTGTATACTTTAATGCCTTTTTCGATGACAGCGCATTTAGAACATCAGAAATTTTGCGACGATACAGTGAATCTCCTCCAATTATGCCCGATGTTTCATGATTGACTCCGTTTTATTGTGGTATCAGGGGTTTCTCCCTTAATCCCCCTTGAACCACATAGCTTTCTACTCAAACCTTTCAGACTCTATGTATAGCTCATAAATATTTTTCGTACTCTAATAGCTAAATAATCGAAGAAAATGGGCAATCTCGTTTGAAGCTACCGCACTTCACGGTCTCTCAATCAGTTCAATAAGCGTTCCATCAGGGTCTTCCACAAACGCTATCGTTGAGCCTGTCGGGCTAAGCTTGAAAGGCTCATCAGTTATCGTGACTTTTTCATTTCGCATTGCCTCAATTGTCTTTTTCATGTCCTTCACTTCGAAGGCAAGATGATCGAACACGCGATCCTCGTAGTCCGCTTGAATAAACTTCTCTTGGTTACGGTAGAAAGTTAATTCAAGCGTGGCGCCTTTGGCTTGTGGGTCTCTGAGAAAAGCAATCTCGGCGTTGTTCTGCGGTATCTCTCGTCGACTCACAAGCTTAAGACTGAGAAGTCTGGTGTAAAAGTCGATTGATCGATCCATGTTGCTTGTCCTTATGCTTGTGTGAACAAACATGTGCTTTCTTCACCTTAGCGTGCTAGGAGTGCAGAATTAATTATAAAGAAGTTGCGATAAGCCGAAAAAGAGAGAATTTCAGTTACAATTTGAGACCTTTTCAACCAGAATGCTGTTTGAGTTCTTCGTCTAATGCTTCATTGACAAGCGCGTCTGCCTTCTGAATTTGAATGTTGGTTCTGGGTACACTTATGAAACGGACGTTTTTGAAGCAACTGTTTAATTCTTGAACTTTCCTCCACAATTTCCTCAGCTCCAAGTTCTTCACGGAGTATTCTCCGGTGAATTGCTTGGCAACTAGTTCGCTGTCGAGGTGACAGATAACTTCTTCAGCATTAACCGTTGCCGCAAATTGAAGTGCCGCTATCAAAGCTTCGTATTCGGCTTGATTATTAGTACGCAAGCCTAGATAACGCGAATTCGTTGCTAAAACTTGACCGTTTTCCGATAGAATTATAAAAGCCGCGGCGGCTGGTCCAGGGTTACCTCTGGCGCCACCATCAGAAAAAACCATTAATCGCTTGTGCATGCCTATTCCCTTGCTTTTGTGTTTTTTCAGCCTTCTATTAAAGAATGCGGCGCTGACTATTTTCGGTTGTTCCATTCCTCTCTTAGCTTTGAGACAAAGCCTGCTTCGTCTTGCGCTAAGCGAGTTTTAATCTGTCTCCAAGCTGCTGGGCAATTTTTGTATTTCACGCCTACGATGTCGTGGATTATCCTGTCGATTTCAGTTCTATTTTGAGGGATATCCTCTATACCTGCTTTCTTAAAAACTTCTTTAAGATGTCTGAAATAGCATGTCATAGCTTGTTCCTAAAACCAAGTTTGCTGGCGCCTTTGTAAATCTTGCGCTACAGTCAATACGGTTAATTGTTATTTTGGTTCTTTATCGCGGATTCATAAAAATTATGGGCTTAAACGCGAGAAGTAATATTGCAATGGCAAATCTTAGACGTTCATCCGTATATACCCTTATTATTATAGCGTTGCTTGGAGTCTCAATAGGGCTTGGTCAGGCAACAACAACTACCCTTACAGTAAAAGGCGGGGAGGAAGTGACTTACCCAATAACTCTTGCCGTTGAAGATCGCGTTTTGATACAATTCACAGCTATTGGAGAACAAGTTAGTGTCTTGCAGTTCTCTATAATCTTCCCAAACTCGACGGAAATAGATTTTGGGGAAGTCGGCAAAGTCAGTTACAGTTTTATATGTGACACTGAAGGCGAGTACGTGCTGCACTTCGTAAACAACGATCAAAACATAGAAAAGCGCGTATATTTAAACTATGAAATTGATCATTACATTTTCGGAATGCCCCAAATGCTTTTCATGGCGCTGATAATTGTGTTGGCTTGCGTAGGCGGCGTATTCGCTTTCGTGATTCTGGGAAAAAAATCTTAGCCACGTTCAGGTGAACACAGAAATTTTAAATAAAGTGAACTCTCGTAGTATCGACTAGCTTATGTTAACGTGAACGTGGAGTGAACAAAAGTGCTTGTTACAAACAAAGATTTGATGGTTCCAGCGAGAAAAAGCGGCTATGCCATCGGCGCTTTTAATGTGCAGAACCTTGAAAGCATGTCAGCCATAGCTGAGGCGGCAACAGAAGAGAAATCGCCCGTGATAATGCAGATTACGCCGAGTGTCATCAAATACGCAGGTTTAGCTTACATATCGAATTTGGTTAAAACTGCAGCGCAGTTGGCGCCAGTGCCGATAGTCATGCATCTTGACCACGGAGAAGACTTTGAAACAGCCGCGAAGTGTATTGACGCAGGTTTTACTTCGGTTATGATAGATGGTTCCTTCTTGAAATTTGACGAGAACGTTGCTGTAACGAAGCGTGTGGTGAATGTGGCGCATCCGAAGGGCGTGTCGGTTGAGGCGGAACTGGGCAAGCTTGCGGGTGTAGAAGAGCGGAGCGTGGCGGAGAAGGAAGCCATTTTAACTGATCCTGAAACAGCTGTGGAGTTCGTTGAGAAGACAGGTGTTGACACTTTGGCGGTGGCGATAGGCACATCGCATGGAGCGTACAAATTCAAAAGCGAAGCCAAGCTTGACTTGGAAAGGCTCAAGACTATCAGCGAGAAAATAAGTGTTCCGCTTGTTCTGCACGGAGCCTCAAGCGTGCCACAGTGGATTGTTGAAAAGGCTAACAAGTACGGCGCGGAGCTAAGCGGTGCAAAGGGCATACCCGAAGAGCAGATAAAAAAGGCTATTTCCTTGGGCATCGCGAAAATCAACATTGACACAGACTTGCGCTTGGCGTTTACGGCAACGGTGCGCGAGGTCTTGACTAACTCGCCTAAAAATTTTGACCCGCGAAAGATTCTGGGTCCAGCAAAAGACGCCATGAAAGAAGTGGCGAAGGGCAAGATGCAGTTGTTCGGAAGCGCAGGAAAAGCATAGTTGTCCGATTTTTCTTTCATCTTTCACTTTTTGTGGTTTTTCTGTTTTGAGTTGTTGATGGCGTGTAGTTTTGTGCGATTTTTGACTTATACCCCCTCTATATATAGAGTCAACTGCCTGTAGAATCAGCGTTTGTGGCATAAGACTTCGCTCTAGTTTTTCAGTAAATCCATGAGTTTCGGCATCAACTCGCAGCCGCGGTCTAAAACGCCCAAACTCCCGTTTTCGCATTCTCGCTCAGAGAACTTGGCAATCTTTTCGTCCTTGATCTTTCCACCTGATATGAGCACTGGAACTGGAGTGTCACTGTGCACCTTCAAAGCACAGGGGGTTGCATGATCCGTAGTTATGCAGAATATGTGCTCTTTCAGCGAGATTTTCTTCAGTAGCCTCCCGAAAAAGTATTTGTCGATGGCGGAGATTACTTCGGTTTTTTTGTAGCAGTTGCCATCGTGACCCGGCTCGTCTGGACCTTTGAGGTGAATATAAAAACAATCATGATACGGTAGTACATTCAACAGTCTCTTAACTCTGATTTCACAGTCTTTCTCAAGGTCGTCTGAAGGTGGAGGAAGAAGAGCTGCCTGCATCCCAGCCAGCTGAGCTATTCCTCTTTCTGCATGCATGTCGGCAAGGGCTGCGAAGTTCACGTTATATTTCTTGTTGATGTTAAAGAATTTTGGCAACTCGTGTCCTGCGTCTCTTGTGAGCACCACGTTTGCCTTTAGCTTGCCTTCTGCAGCACGTTTCTTGTTTACCGCGTGGTTTTCCCAGAGTTCATGTGCTTTCTCGATAAACTCGTTCACAAGCGCCGCCGCGTTCCGCGCTTCTTCGGTGTCATCCAACGGCTCGCACTTCTTGAGAACCATCTCCACGTTGGGCGTAGCTACTCCTATGCCGTTCACTATGGAGTAAGCGGGGTCGCTGTTCGTTATCTTGCTGGAAAGACACTTCACTTTGCTCCTAAAAACAAGAACCGCACGGTGACCCAGAGTGTTTTTGAATTCAAATGTTGCAGGACACGATTCCAACTTTATCTTTTCGTTGGCAGCTGCACTTAGTTCAGCAGCTTCTTCAGTGGTTAAGCTTCTTGCCACCCGTCTATCAATTATTTTTCTTCCCTGACCCAGAGTTGCGAAATTACACCTTAGAGCCAAATCGCCGTTCACTACGTTTAGGCCTGCGCCCACGGCTTCGATGACACCGCGTCCGGTGCTATATATAAATGGGTCATAGCCCAAAAGCGAAATGACAGCTACGTCGCTCTCAGGGGCAACGCCTTTTCTAACGGTGTACATTAACCCAGTTTTCCCGTTTTTGGCGAGAAAGTCCATGTTAGGAGTTTCAGCCGCTTCCAGAGGGGTTTTATTCCCAAGCTCAGCAAGTGGCAAATCACCCATACCATCAATAGCAACGTAAATCAGCTTCAACGCAGGAGGTTTCCTCCCTTAAGCCAGAGAGCTTACTCTGTTTCGAGGCTGTATTTCTTTTTTGTGTTTCTGTGCTATTTTTTCACGGATAGAATTGCTCTGATTTCCGTTTGCGTCACTTGCGGTGTTCCAGTGGTGTTCACAAGATAAACATCAGTCTGTTCGAAATATCTTCGAAAGAAATCTTTTCTAAGCTCGATTTTTCTATTGTCTCGCACTAATTGATGCGGATTGCAGAAATCATGCGCCAACAAGTACTGTAAAGCGTCATCCGTGTTCAGTTTAGTCACAATGTTCTTGTCGTGAGGGTCCCTTTTCAGCAGGATTATTTTTCTCATTGTTACCATTGGAATCACACCTCCGCCTCCCACAATCCACCGCACGTTTACTACTGCTCTGCCTTTCCTGTCAAATCGTGCCTTGTCAACTAAGCGTTCGTACTCGTCCCAGATTTTACCTATATCGGCTTTGATGTAGCAGTTCTTTTCGGAACCAAACGCTAAAGGCTCGCGGCTGGAGAGCCTGACGAAGTACCAGTCGTCAGAAACTAGCCGCGAATTTCCCATCCGCAACAGCCCCCATGAATGCGTGGTCTTACCTGTTCCAGACGGCGCAATTATGGAAACGCCCTCACATCCTACATCTATTGCAGCGCCGTGAACTGAATAAATTCGGTGTTCATCTTCCAAGACATCGCCCGCCACTGCTAAGGCTATGCTCTTTATCCAGCCGTAATAGTCCACGTTAATCAGGAAAGCGGTTTTCGTGTAAGGGTCATATTTGATGGTCATTGGCTGACCAGCTTCTTCAAGCACAATGAGTCTTCCATGGGACCTTGTGTTTTCGCTCATCGTGTAAAAGTTGTCTTCCCACTGGTTTTTCACGTGTTCTATTTCAGTTAGCAGTTTCATGCAGCAGCCGTATATTTCAGCTTTGTTTGTGTAGAGGAATCTGGATTCGTAACTCTGGTAAAGCTGGTCTTTCTCTTCAGGCGTTATGAGCCCAACAGAATAACTCATACGTGATACTTCCTTGAGAAGTGATAATCTGAAACAACGAATAAAAGTTTTTAAGAAGTCAACGGCGCATTATTGCGTTTAAACTAAAATGTCAGCTTTCATTTTTAAGCACCAGAAAATTTCTGGGGATTTTTTTGGAGACTACGGCTTTTGCATATGCCAAGACAGCATCACTGCGTTGAATTGTGAAATTATGAATAGTTAAAGCGTTAGCCAGCGTGGTTGCACTTGGTGGTTCTAAGTAGCTTACGGTGAAACCTGATCTAGCGTCATTAAGAGGTGAAACTGAGACAAATGAAATACCTTTGTCATGCATTACAAGTTGGGCGTAGGAAAAATTGCCGATTGCCCCGGTGACTCCGTCTATGGTTGTTTTGCACTCGGTGAATGTTACGTTTCCGAAATCTGCCAAAGTGCTGATGGTGCCGTTAACCTTTGGCCGCTCCACTACCCATTCAGCTGACAACCGTGAAGAATTATAAGCAAAAGTCTGTTTGAAGCGCTGACCCTGAGTGACATCAGCAATTTCTATTGACCAAGTGTTCGTGTTTTTGCTTACAAGGCTTATTGAAGCTGTGATCGTGTCGCCTGCTCGAACATGAATGTTTGATATGCGAACTAAATAGTCAGGTAAAAGTTCATACCAAGCGTAATAGACAAATTTGCCGTCAATGTACTCCTGCTCGGTGCCTGTCTGAATTAAGGTGTCTTCTCCGTATCCACCTATTCCAATCCACACACCGGAAAACGTGTTATTTTCCGAAGGATTAATCTCGGGCACTGTCCAAGAGGCGCTGACGCTGCTCACTACTGACGAACTGTTTTGAATGTCCAAAGCTACAATATAGCCTGACCAATGCGAAACACTGAAGGACGGTGGATTACTTGTTTGGTTCGGGCTTGCCAAAAACAAGCTTATCGAATAATAAACCGCAACAGCGCCAATGATAAATGTCAGTATAGCAATTGCCGAATAGAGCTTTGAAGCGTTGATTTTGAGAAGTACAGTCTGCCACCTGTTCTATTGGAAAGAATCGATGAGCATATAAAGAATTTGCTGTTTTCCGAAATAGGCAAGCCCAAGTTCAAACTAAGCTGTCCTTGAATCCTGATATGACATCTTTGATCGATTGGATTAAGGGGCGTTTGATTTTCTCAGGAGCCTTAAGCTTCTCTAAGCGATTTACCCTAAAGTATATGGGCGGATGAGGATCTAAACCTAACCATTCTTGAATGCGGAAAGATGGCGTCCGCTCGTATAGAAGGCGTTGGAAGCCGATTTTTTCAAGAGCCCCAGCTAAGAATTCAGGCTTGCCCATCTTAATGGCAGATACGAGGTCAGCCCGTGCTTCGAAGAATTTGGCGATGAAAAATATTACCACCATAACAGCCCAAAAGTACAAGAAGAACAGGAAAGAGGAGAAGATAAACGGGAATAATGGAAACAGCACGTAGAATCTGAAGAGAAACTCGGCAGAGGTCAACCCGTAAAGAAGCAGAGGGTCTCGCCCTTTGAGGTGCCCAAATTCGTGACCCAAAACGCTGAGAACTTCCTCTTCCTCAAGTTGAACAAGAAGACCCGTAGTTATCAAAACTACGCCGCGACTTGGGCTGGGACCTGCAGCCGCAGCATTCGGAACCATAGTGTTTGACACCACAATTTTAGGCATTGGAAAACCGAATTTGTCTGCGATTTTTTTCACAAGTTCATACACGTTCACTTTTTTGGCTGCCAGATTCTCTGGTTGACAGGCTATGCCATGTTTCGCCAAAACTTTGTGAGCCCCTTCACAGTCAATTTCGCCACGCTTAGCCAAAATTTCATCGTAGATTTCTTTCTTTAGTGCTAATAGTTGATCTCGCGTAAGTGCTTGCTTAAGATCGTCGTGTTCTCTGATAGGCAAATGGTACTTGAGAAGGTGTATTGTAGGATTAGCTTCAGTGATGTGCCAGTCAGCTGTTCTCGCAATAAAATTAGCGGAATAGAAGACGAAAACAAACTGTACTGCGATAAGAATTAGAGGCGCGATCCAAAATGCGTCTGGATAAAGCGATGCTAAGATTATGAAAATTAGCATGCCGAAAACTATGAATACGACGAAAAAGAGAATTTGCGTTTCAAGAAACAGGCGGTGGAAAGACTTTTCCTGTTTTTTAAGCGTTTCTGGGACTATGTCTTCGCCTTCTCTCCAAGCAAAGTACAATGTTGCTTTTCTGGCGTGTTCCTCGAATAACTGCACTGCAATGACAACGTCCTGTTTTGCCTCTTCCATGACCGTGGCGGACACTGATTCAGCAATGGATATTAGCTTCACTTCTATCGGCGTAGTGCCTTTGACTTCGACTTTGAGCAACTGTTTCCCTTGCGCGTCAATAACCACGTAAGAGAGGAAAGTGACGCCGGCTGTTGTCTCTCGGTAAAAGTTCGTAAACCGCTGCTTCTGAGGAAGCAAATATTGCTTGTAAATGAAGTCCAATAGTTTTTCCATGTAACTAGCTGGAATTTCAGTGGCAATTATATAAGAAACAGCTTCAGACATTCCTGCTTCAAATCTTAAGTGCGTCTATGTTCAATTCAACCAAATTCCTTTTAATAACTCTATGGGTAATGGTTGACTCCCAACAGTAACATAAACTCGCAATTTTCTAAAAGCGGAAAGTATTCGCAAAGAGAATCCCGCTGGAGAGTACCGCGGTAACTTGTTTGTGCGCGCTTGTACTTGAGAGAAGCTATAAATAAGATCACGGAATAATTAAAATCGCACACTCGAAGGTGAAAGTTTTGAGAATTGGCTTTTTCGTTTGGGAATATCCGCCTGAACTCGTCGGCGGTTTAGGCACTTATGCAGCGTACATAACGCATGAGTTCGTTGACATAGGACACGACGTATCGGTTTTCACTCTCAATTCTGGCAAACTAAAAACTAGGGAAATTCTGAAAGGCGTCGAGGTTCACAGACCCCTAATCGCTGACGCCAGCAATGTTTTCCCCATGTTTGTAGTTGACGACTTGAAGAAATGGGGCACTAACATAAGGCTCTTTAACAACATTTTCATTTACAACATTCTCAGCGCAACGAAATTCATCCATCAACTAATAGA
>JGI2172J19969_10000665_pt1 | contig 14966 bp, 12 predicted proteins | sample DeeMarSWOR230_32_FD_19969 | JGI IMG/M metagenome (IMG submission 19969)
CCGCCGAGAAGAGCGAATGGAGAATGGCGTTAAAAATCTGAAGGGAGCCAGGCTATTTCCCAATACCTTTTCTAATAACGGAAATGGAGATCCTTACCCTGTCCCCTTTTTATTTGCTTTTATTCGATTATTGTTGTTCCTGAAGAATATATTTGTTATTATATCTTGTTTCTGAGTAGCGGGAGGAAAGATTGAATGTTGGTGTTATAAACGAAAGTCCCAAAATAGAGAACAGAGCTGGTTTAACTCCGAGCAGTGTTTCTTTGCTGGCGGAAAAAGGGCACAAGGTCTATGTGCAGGCCGGAGCTGGATTGAAAGCTGGATACGCCAACGAGGAATATGCGGCTCAAGGGGCAGAAATTGTTTTTACAAAAGATGAAGTTTTTGGGCGTTCGGATATTGTACTCAACATATCCCCCCTGGATGAAGAGGAATGCAAACTCGCTAAAAAAGACCAGATTTTATTCGGGTTTCATCATTTAGCTGTATCCCGAAAGTGCAATATTGAGGAACTTCTAAAGAAAAAAGTCACCATCATCGGCTATGAAATAGTCCAAGAAGAGAGCGAAGTCCTTCCTTTTATCGAGAGTTTAAGCGAGATTGCAGGCCAGATGTGTCTGGCCATATCAGGTCATTATCTTCAAACCAGTCAAGGCGGCCGAGGTGTTATCATCGGTGGCGTGGTAAGCGTTCCTCCCGTGACTGCTGTTGTAGTCGGAAGTGGTGTCCTGGCCAGAAGTGCAATTAAAAGTATGCTCGGAGCCGGCGCACATACTATTGCTTTAGGCCGAAATATGGACAGGTTGAGAGAATTAGAGGAGCTAACTTCAGGTAGATTGATCACTCTCTTCGCCAGTAACTACAATCTGGCGCGAATGACAAGAGTTGCAGATATCCTTATAGGAGCGGTGCTTCGTCCCGGAGAGAAAGCTCCTATCATGATAACGAAGGATATGATCAAGACAATGAAAAAAGGTTCAGTCATCATTGATCTGGCCATCGACCAGGGAGGGTGTATAGAGACAAGCCGTTTAACAACCCTCGAGCAGCCAACTTATGTTGAAGAAGGGATTATTCATTACTGTGTTCCCAATATCACCTCTTCTGTAAGCCGGACCTCAACAAAAGTTTTATCCAATTTAGTTGCTCCCTGTCTGCTAGAGATAGGAGAATTAGGGCTTGAGAAGTGTTTGAGAGAGAATAAATCTCTGGCGAGGGGTGTTTATGTCTTTCGTGGAAAAATAGCCAAGCAGAATATAGCGGAAAGATTTGGTCTAGATTATAAAGACATCCTCTCATCTTTATAAAGGCTCCAAATAAATAAAGGCTGCTAAAAATGGAAAAAATCATGAGTGAATTTTATAAAGATCAAAGAGAGCTTATCCACCTGCTTCATGATGCACAGAATAAGTTCGGGTATATCCCGGCCCAGAGCATTTCTCAGATCTCCAGAGAATTAAAAATCTCTGAGAGTGAGATATTCGGAGTTCTAACATTCTACAAAGCCTTTACTCTCAAGCCTCGGGGCAAGCACCTGATAACTATCTGTATGGGAACAGCTTGCCACGTCAGAGGAGCTCCGATGATCCTTGATGAATTCGAGAGGAAGCTGGGAATGGAAGCAGGAGAAACAACCGAGGATAATCTGTTTACCTTGGAGACCGTGAACTGTGTTGGGGCCTGTGCCTTAGGGCCCATCGCGATTGCCGATGGAGATTATCATGGCCAGATGAAAACGAGAGAAGTCGGTGAAATCATTAAGAAACTAAAACAGGAAAAAGGCAATAATATTGAATGATGGATGAATATGTCCCTACCAAACTGGACGAGATAAGAGCTAAAATTTCTGAATCCCGGAAGGAAAAGAAAACATGCATTACTGTCTGCGGCGGAACAGGTTGTCATGCCTATGGCTGTATGAAAGTTGCAGAAGCCTTTAAGGATGAGATAATAAGGCAAAATCTTCAAGATTCAGTTGACGTGAGAATCACCGGCTGCCATGGCTTCTGTGAAAGGGGACCTATTACTGTCATTCAACCGGATGGAATTTTCTACCAAAGGATTCAACTCAAAGATATCAAAGAAGTCATCTCTGAAACGATAATCAATAAAAAAATCGTGAACAGGCTCCTTTATACTGAACCAAGGACAAAAGAAAAAATTGTTTATGAAAAGGAAGTTCCTTTTTATAAAAAGCAGAGACGTATTATTTTTGGGAATAATGGTTTTATAGACCCGACTGATATAAATGATTATATAGCCTTGGATGGGTACAAAGCTCTGGTTAAGGTCCTTTTTGACATGACTTCAGAGGAAGTCATCGCTGATATTAAAGCTTCTGGTCTCAGGGGGAGAGGGGGAGCTGGTTTCCTCACAGGGAAAAAATGGGAAGTATGTCGTGACGCAAACTCTGACGTGAAATACATCATCTGCAACGCAGACGAAGGAGATCCCGGAGCCTATATGGACCGAAGTCTTTTAGAAGGCAACCCGCACAGTGTCATAGAAGGGATGATCATCGGTGCCTATGCTATCGGAGCGTCGCTGGGTTTTATTTACGTTCGAATGGAATATCCCCTTGCTGTGAAGAATATAACCTTGGCCGTAGAACAGGCAAAAGGTCTCGGTTTGCTCGGTGAATCTATCCTTGGGTCTGAGTTTAAATTCGATATTCATATTTTTAGAGGAGCAGGAGCCTTTGTTTCGGGTGAAGAGACGTCTTTGATGGCTTCCATCGAAGGAAGAAGGGCTTTTCCCAGGCAAAGACCTCCCTATCCTGCTCAAGAAGGATTGTGGGGAAAGCCTACCAATATCAACAATGTTGAGACATGGGCCAATGTCCCCCTGGTAATAAATAAGGGAGCTGAATGGTATTCTCAGATAGGTACTAAGAATAGCAAAGGGACAAAGATATTCTCTCTGGTGGGCAAAATAAACAATACTGGCTTGGTGGAAGTGCCTATGGGAATCAAGCTGAGAGAGATTATCTACGACATCGGCGGCGGTATAAAAGATGATAAAAAATTCAAAGCTGTCCAGACTGGTGGACCTTCTGGGGGATGTATCCCGGCTGATAAGCTTGATTTATCCATCGACTTTGAGTCATTGACTAAAGCTGGATCAATGATGGGTTCTGGCGGCATGATTGTCATGGATGAAGATACCTGCATGGTTGATGTTGCCCGGTATTTTCTCGATTTTACGCAGCAGGAGTCCTGCGGTAAGTGTGTTCCTTGTCGTATTGGAACCCGTCAGCTTGTAGATATTTTGACGCGCATCACCAAAGGAAAGGGGGATGAAAAGGATCTAGAAAAACTTATTGATTTATCCGCGTCCGTAAAGGATGGATCTCTCTGCGGCTTAGGGCAGACTGCGCCTAATCCTGTGCTGACGACAATCCGCTATTTCAAGGATGAATATGAGGCCCACATCAAGGAAAAGCGCTGTCCGGCTTTGGTTTGTAAAGATTTGATCATCTACCACATCGAGCCGGATAAGTGTGTTGGATGTCTTTTGTGCTTGAAGAATTGTCCAGTCGATGCCATAAGTGGCGAGAGGAAAAAAGTCCACGTGATAGACCAGGAATTATGTATTAAGTGCGGAGCTTGCCTTGATGTCTGTCCTCCAAAAGTCAGTGCTGTTTCCAAATATACGGGCAACAAGAGAGATAGAATTCTCATGAAAGCTTCCAGGCAAAGAGTCAAGAAATGAAAGTTACTATAGACGGAAAAAAGATTGAAGTTAAGGGAAAAAGAACTGTCTTAGAAGTTGCCCGAGAAAAGGGTATCTTTATTCCTTCTCTTTGTGATCATCCTCAGTTAACTCCGTTCGGCGGCTGCCGGCTCTGCATCGTGGAGATTAAGGAAAAAGGGGGTTATCCTCCATCCTGTAGTACCTATGTCGANAACGGGATGGAGATAAAGACAAAAACTCCCAGACTCCAAAAATTAAGAAGAGAAATCCTGGAGCTCATTCTCTCCGAACATCCGAATGCTTGTCTTATTTGCAGCGAAAAAGAGAATTGCGATGAATATAAATCGACTATTCGGAAGGTGGGAGAAGTAACCGGCTGTGTCCTTTGTTCTAATAATGGACGCTGCGAGCTTCAGGATGTGGTTGAAACCTTAAAGATAGATAAAGTCAGATTCCCATCTGTTTATCGAAATCTAGAAGTAAAAAAAGGCGATCCTTTCTTTGATCGAGACTATAACCTGTGCATTCTCTGCGGAAGATGTGTAAGAGTATGCCAGGAGCTGAGGGGAGCAGCTGCTGTTTCCTTTATCTACAGAGGCTCTCAGGCTGTGGTGGGAACTGTGCTTGATCTGCCTCTTATTGAGTCAGGCTGTCAGTTTTGTGGGGCTTGCGTGGATGTCTGCCCCACAGGATCTTTAACTGAGAGAGGTATAAGGTATGAAGACCTGCCGGATGAGCGGGCCAAGACGATCTGTCCTCTCTGCAGTATGGGATGTGAGCTAATAATAGACCTTAAGAAACAGAAGATACTAAGCTCCAAGCCCTCAGACGAGGGAGCAGTGAACGAAGGGCAGGCATGTGTTAAAGGACGATTCCTGATAAAGGAAGTTGTCCACAGCCCGCGCAGGATTCTCAAGCCGCTCGTTAGAGTGAATAAAGACCTTGAAGAAGCAAGTTGGGAAGAAGCTCTCGATTTTGTTGCTCAAAGACTCAAAAAATTCAAGGGGAAAGAGGTTGCCGTGGTAGCTTCTCCCCAGGTATCTTGCGAGGAATATTTTCTCTTCCAAAAGTTTGCAAGCGAAGAATTAAAAACCGAAAACATGGACAGTTCTTATCGTTTTTCTCCTTTAGCCGTTATCGATGAAATGGCTCAAGAAAACGGACTCGAGTTAGGTTTAAATTTTGAGTTTAAAGATATCTCGAGAGCGAAGACTTTNTTTCTCATCGGCGAAGATGTCNCTAAATCTCACCCCATTATCTGGCTCGAGGTATTAAAGGCTGCTCAACAGGGTGCAAAGCTCATAGTGGCCAGTCCCGCAGAGCTTTCTCTGAATCGCTACTCATCGCTATGGCTTAAGATAAAACCGGGGACTGAATTCTATTTGCTCAGTTTTCTATCTAAGCTCTTTCTGCAAAATGAACAGGAAGCGGGCAATCCCCGAATTGAAGGATTTGACTCTTTTAAAAGTTCACTGGGCGAGTTTGATTCATCCAAGGTTTTTGAGATGGTGGGCATAACTCGAGAGGAATTGGAAGAAGCATTTGGGCTTCTTTCCGAAGCAGAGGATGCTGCCTTTCTTTTCGGTATGGGACTGACTCAACATCCATGGGGAACTCGGAATGTGGCCGCGCTCTGGAATTTAGCTCTTCAGGCCCAGGCTCAGCTCTTTCCCCTCGGATTGGAGAACAACCTGAGAGGCGTGTTCGAGATAGGGCAGAATTCTTCAGATAAGGGGCTAAATTTTAATCAAATCTTCCAGGCTGCTTCATCCGGGGAGCTAAAAGCCCTCTACCTGGCAAGCCCAGCGCCTTATCTAAAGAAAGCTAATCTTGAGTTCTTGGTTATTCAGGATAGCTTTGTAAACGAGAATTTTAAGCTCGCTGATGCAGTTTTGCCTGCCTCGACTTTTGCAGAGACTGATGGGACATTCGTTAATGGAGAAGGCAGGCTTCAAAAATTCAACAAAGTTATCGATCCTCTTGGAGATGCAAAGCCAGATTGGTGGATAATCTCTCAATTGGCTCGCAGGATGGGGAATAAAGGCTTTCCCTTCAAGAATCCATCAGAAATCACAAAAGAGATGATTAAGGTTATTCCCGGTTTTTCGAATATTTCCTACGCCGAGCTGGAAAAGGGCCAGAAAGTCCATACTCAGGACGGGAAGAGGAAAGAAAGGTCGTTTATCCCTGTAAAATATAGTGATTCAAATCATAAAAAATCAAAAAATACCCTTTTCTCATGTCCCTGAATTACAGCTTGGACTACTACAGAAGTCTTGCCCTGAGTCAAGAGAGTAAAGGCATGAAGGCTATCAGAGATTCCAGGTGGATAAAGATCTCTCCTGAGGATGCAGAAAAATTGAATTTGGAGGAAGGGGAGAGCGTAGTGGTTGAATCTTCCTCAGGGAAGTTTAAGGGATTCGTCAAGATAGTAAAATCCTTGCCCAAGGGAATTTTAGGAGCCAGCTTCCTCTTGGGCGAAGATTCTGACTTTTCGGTGAGTGGTCTTATTCCAATCGGTTTTCAGGAATCACATTCTCTGGGAATGCTGCCTGTGAAAATAAAAAGAGAAAAATAATGGCGAAAATTTTACAAAGAGANCGTTTAGTTCCTAATATTCATCTTATCGAGGTCCATGCGCCCGAGATAGCCCAAAAATCGAGGCCGGGCCAGTTTGTCATCGTCATGCCGGACGAGAAAGGAGAAAGAATTCCTTTGACGATCGCTGATTGGGACAAGGAAAAAGGCTCTGTTACTTCGATTTTTATGGTGGTAGGTACTTCCACCCATAAGCTTTCGCTTCTTGNAGCAGAAGACGANGTTCCTGTTTTTGTCGGTCCTTTAGGAAAGCCCTCTGAAATAAAAAAATATGGAACCGTTCTTCTGGCAGGAGGCTGTTTTGGGATTGCAGCCATATATCCACTAGCCCGTGCTTTAAAAGAAGAAGGAAATAAGATAATTACCTTGTTAGATGTTAAGGCGAATTATCTTCTTTACTGGGAAGAAAAGCTTCGAGCTGTTAGTGATCAATTTTTGGTTTCAGCTCGGGACAGTTACTATAACTGTAAGGATTATATCCCCAAAACTCTCAAGAATATAATCACCAAAGGATCCAAAATCAATAAAGTGATCTCGATAGGTTGCACTTACTTGATGTATACCTGTTCTGAGGCGACTAAACCCTATGGAATAGAGACCTCAGTCAGCCTTAATCCGATTATGGTTGATGGAACAGGTATGTGTGGAGCCTGTCGGGTGACAGTAGATGGCAAAACAAAATTTGCCTGCGTGGACGGGCCCGATTTTGACGGTCATTTGGTAGATTGGGAAGAGCTTTTTTCACGGCGGAAGTCGTATTTTGAGGATGAAATCAAATCTCTGTGTCATTGGGAAAAGAATAATTTTCCCTCTTAATATAAACGCATTATGCGAAGTGTCAATGCGAGGAACGAAGGAGATAGTTCGAATGTCATTGCGAGCCCTGGAGGGGCGAAGCAATCACACAAAAAATGTAGGATTGCGAGGAGCGGAGGAGATTCCTTCGCTATGCTCGGAACAGGCTGCGCAATCTCTTAAAGAAAGCCGTAGGGGTTTGATTCATCAAACCCACCTTTATAATGAGATTGCCANGCTCCCTNTGGTCGCTCGCAATGACTACATGGCAGCATTTACTGCGTTATTACTAGTTTTCATAACATAAGAGCGAAAAGATGGCTGAGAAGAAAGAAATGCCACCGGAGCTAAAAGAGACGCTCAGGGCAGAATTTGACAAGGAATGGCGGAAGGAGTTGCGGAAGTCTATTCCACCAAAAGAAAGGATGAATATCTCCCCCCAGAAGATGCCGGAGCGGGAGCCAGAAGAGAGAAACAAAGATTTCAATGAAGTTAACCTTGGTTTAGATGCAAAGCTGGCCAAGAAGGAAGCGCAAAGGTGCCTGGATTGTGCCAATCCCGGGTGTGTTATGGGCTGTCCCGTTGGAATTGATATTCCCACTTTTATAAAGCTTATAGAGATAGGCGATTATGTCCAGAGTGTTCGGAAAATAAAAGAGACCAACAGCCTCCCCGCGATTTGCGGCCGCGTTTGCCCTCAGGAAGTTCAATGCGAAGAGACCTGCAACATAAAAAAGGCAAAAGGCGAAGGTGTGAAAATAGGAAATTTGGAGAGGTTTGTTTCAGATTATGAGAGCCAGCAAGGAGACGTTTATATCCCTCAAATCAAGCCAGCAACAGGTAAGAAAGTGGCTGTTATCGGAGCTGGACCAGCAGGTCTGACAGTTGCCGGAGAGATGGCGAGAAACGGCCATAAGGTTACGATTTTCGAAGCCCTCCACGTTTCTGGTGGAGTCTTAGTCTACGGGATTCCAGAATTCAGGCTGCCCAAGAGCATCCTTAAGTCAGAAGTGGAATACCTAGAAAAATTAGGCGTAGAGTTGAGGGAAAATTTTGTAGTGGGCTTGACAGCAACGCTTGACGATCTAAAGAATGATGGGTATGACGCTTTTTTCATAGGTACAGGAGCCGGGTTGCCGAATTTCATGAGGATTCCTGGAGAAAACCTGGTAGGAATATACTCGGCTAACGAATATTTGACCCGGGTAAACCTGATGCGGGCCTATGAATTTCCTGATTATGACACTCCTGTTTTTTTGGGGAAGAGAGTTGCTGTCATAGGTGGTGGGAATGTGGCCATGGATTCTGTCCGAACAGCCAAGAGGCTGGGAGCAGAATTGGCGGCTATTGTCTACCGTCGTTCAAGAATTGAAATGCCGGCAAGGGTCGAAGAAGTCAAGCATGGGGAGGAGGAAGGTATCGAGTTTCACTTCCTGACAACTCCAATAAGATACATCGGGGATGAAAAAGGCCGGGTTAAGGCTATGGAGTGCTTGAGGATGAAGCTCGGAGAACCTGATTCTTCAGGAAGACGTCGACCAGTTCCTATCGAAGGCTCAGAGTTTATCATGGAAGTGGATATGGTAGTGGTTGCCATCGGCCAGAGCCCCAATCCTTTGATTCCTCAGACTACTCCTCAACTCAATGTGGGGAAATGGGGAAATGTGGAAGTCGATTGGGACACAATGGCCACGAGCATCGAAGGAGTTTATGCAGGAGGAGATATCATTCGTGGTGGAGCTACAGTCATTCTTGCCATGGGCGACGCCCGGGTTGCTGCGGCTGAGATGCATAAATACCTGAGTACAAAAAAGAAAAAATGAGATGTAGGGGCTTGATTTATCTGTAGGGGCTTGATTTATCAAGCCCCCATTTTGATAATTCAAAGATGTATGGGTTCGATTCATCAAACCCGCACTTTTAATTGTTTGTAGGGGTTTGATTCATCAAACCCACCTTTTTTTAATTTAGATATAGGAATTTGATTCATCAAATCTTAACTGAACGAACTACATGGAACAAACATAACAGGCATAAAAGTAAAGAAAAGTATAATAAAGTATAGATAGATAAATAGAAGTTATTTGGTTTTAAGGAACGAAACAATAATTAATAATTTATTCTATGCTAATTATTGCTATTTGAGGATCTAAATGAGTTGGGTGGACGACTATAAAAAAAAATTGGCAACTGCAGAAGAATCAGCCTCTTTGATCAAGAGTGATGACCGGATTTATATCAGCGGCAATGCAGCTACTCCTTACGTCTTGATGGACTCTTTGGCTCGAAGGAAGGATGAGCTGGAGGATGTTGAACTTGTTCATGTTCTTCTTTTAGGAGAGGACCCTCTCTCCAAGCCGGAGATGGAAGGTCATTTTCGTCATAATTCCCTGTTTGTCGGTCCTGCAGACAGGAAAGCTATCAACGAGGGAAGGGCCGATTACATTCCTATTTTTTTGCACCAGATTCCTAACCTTATTTATTCCGAACAAATGCCTCTAAATGTTGCTATGCTTCATCTTTCCCCTCCAGATGAGCACGGATTCATGAGTTTTGGAGTTGAAGTGCTGGCTTCCAAGGCTGCTGCAGAGAGGGCAAAAATAGTAATAGCTCAGGTAAATGAGAAGATGCCTCGTGTTTTAGGGGATTCCTTTATCCATGTATCCCGAGTCCACAAGATTGTTGAAATATCAGAGGAATTGCCTGAGCTTAAGAGAAAGCCTTTTAGTGAGGTGGAGAGAAAAATAGGTCATTTCATAGCGGAATTGATCGAGGATGGTTCCACACTGCAGTTAGGAATCGGAGGAATCCCTGATGCTGTCCTTTCTGCTTTGAAAGAAAGACGGGATTTAGGCATACATACGGAAATGGTCTCTGATGGAGTTATGGAAGCCATCGAAGCAGGAATCATTACTGGAGCCAAAAAGACATTTCATCCTAACAAAGTCGTTTTAACCTTTATTTTGGGCTCCAAAAAACTTTATGAGTTTGCTGATAATAATCCTATTCTTGAAGCCCATCCTACTGATTATACGAATCACCCTTTTAATGTTTCCCGAAATGACAATATGATCGCCATCAATTCTGCCATAGAAGTGGATATAACAGGCCAGGTCTGCTCTGACTCTATCGGCACCTATATCTATAGCGGCTTCGGCGGTCAGGTTGACTTCATTCGAGGAGCGGCCCACTCAAAAGGAGGGAAGCCTATAATTGCTCTTCATTCTACAGCCAAGAATGGGGAGGTCTCCAGGATTGTTCCTTTTTTGAAAAAAGGAGCAGGTGTAGTCACCACCAGAGCTGATGTCAAATATGTAGTAACAGAATACGGAATTGCCTATCTCCATGGAAAGAACTTGCAGGAGAGAACCATAGCCCTGATAAACGTTGCCCACCCTAAATTCAGACCGGATTTAATAAAAGAAGCCAAAGATCGATATCTTCTGCGCTAAGAATTTATGCAAGTTTAATGCGGCAATCAAAGTTATTTCCACCCGAAAAGGGACGTATCGGGACGGATGAGTCTGGAAAAGGGGACTATTTCGGTCCTCTTGTGGTTGCAGGAGTTTTTGTTCCGGAGGAGCAGCAGAATGTCCTTATTGAACTGGGTATAAGAGACAGCAAAAAAATCTCTGATAATCGTGTCAGAGAATTAGCCGCTCTCCTGAAAAAGGGATACAAGCATTCCTTGGTCGCTATCGGCCCTGAAAGGTATAATGAGCTTTATGCCAAGGTGAGAAATCTAAATAGAATCCTTGCCTGGGCTCATTCGCGCGCCATCGAGAACATCCTGGAAGAAGTAAACTGCGCTATTGCCGTCACTGACCAGTTTGGAGATAAGTCTTTTGTGCTAAATGCTCTGATGAAAAAAGGGAAGGAGATTGAGCTCATCCAGAGGCCAAAAGCTGAGGAAGACCTGGCCGTGGCCGCAGCTTCGATTCTGGCGAGAGCTGAATTCCTGAAACGCCTTTATTTTCTCTCCCAGGATGTAGGAATTGACCTTCCTAAAGGTTCATCATCTCTTGTCGAAGAAGCCGGGCTTAGGCTTGTCAAGCTCCACAAAGTGCAGATTCTGGATAAAGTTGCCAAGAAGCATTTTAAGCTCACTCGCCGTATTCTGGTTTCTTTGGAGGAGTGAAAATGAAAAAGGAAACAAAACGGCTATACCTTGAAAATCCTTGTAAGGTTGAGTTTGAGGCTCAAGTCGTAGAAAAAGTGGCCTGGGAGCAAAAACCTGCCCTAATCCTTGACCAGACCTGTTTTTATCCAGAATCGGGGGGGCAGCCGTGCGACAAGGGAATGATAAACGGAATCGAGGTAATCAAAGTTTTGGAAGATGAGGCAAGGATCATACACCTTGTTGCTGAGGATATGTCCTCAGATAAAGTAACGGGAAAGGTTGACTGGCAGACTCGCTTCGACCATATGCAGCAGCATTCGGGTCAGCACATTCTTTCCCAGAGTTTTCATGAGCTTTTGGGTGCTGAGACTCTCGCTTTCCATCTGGGAGAAGCTATTTCTACCTTAGAGATGGATTTAAGGAAGATTTCAGAAGAGGAGGTTGAGAATATAGAAAGGCGGGCTAACGAGATTGTGTTTGAGGATAGAGAGATAAAATGCTATTTCATTCCTGAAGAAAAGATCGAGTGTTCCGCTGAGAAGACCGCCTAAAAAAAAGGGGCTCATTCGAGTCGTGGAGGTCTCGGATTTTGATTTTTCAGCCTGTGGAGGAACACATGTCCGCAGGACAGGTGAGATCGGCTTGATAAAAATTATAAGGTTGGAAAGAATAAGGAACAATATCCGGTTTGAATTCATCTGCGGCAGAAGAGCTTTAGAAGATTATTTACGGAAAAACAGAATTCTTCGTGAGCTTTCCACCAGGTTCACTGTTAATGAAGGGGAGATTCTCTATTCTGTTGAGAAACTTTCTTCAGATTTAAAGTCTCAACAGAGAAATAGGAAGAAGATGCAGGAGAAAATTGCCCAGTACGAAGCTCAGGAAATCATGCAAGAAGCAGAGGGAAAGGTAATAAAAGAAGTTTTTGTTGATAAAACACCAGAAGAGGTGAGGTTTCTGGTATTAAGCATCATAAGAAAGGGTGATTTTGTTGTTCTCTTTGGCCTGAAGGGAGAAGAAAGAGGACATCTTATCCTGGCCTGCTCTGAGAATCTCGATATCGATATGAGAGAAATTGTTCCTCTGGTATCTCCCCTTATAAAAGGAAAAGGGGGAGGGAGTTCCTCTTTGGTTGAGGTCGCTGGAGAAGAAAAGGAGAATCTTGAGCAGGCTTTGGAAAAAGCCTTTGAATTCATCAAAAAAAAGATGGGGCCAGACATTTAAAACTTAATTATTTAGAAAACAGTCCATCCCTTGGGGATTTGATTCATGTAAGGGCTTGATTCATGTAGGGGCTTGATTCATGTAGGGGCTTGATTCATGTAGGGGCTTGATTTATCAAGCCCACCTTTTTTTAATGTGGGGATTAGATTTATTAAATCAACTTATTTATAAAAAATGTAGGTTTGATAAATCAAACCCCTACGTTAAGATTTTTAAGGTGTCCCCCCGTTGCTTATTCGTATCTTAAAGAAACAATCGGGTCCAGGTTGGCTGCTTTTCGAGCCGGAAAAATACCAAAGAAAAGACCCACCGAAATCGAGACAAATAACCCTAAGATAACTGACCAGGAGGTGACAGAAGTCGGCAGAGGAGTCGCCGCTCTGACCAAGAAAGCAATACCGAATCCGATAATTACGCCTAAAGCCCCTCCTGTTCCGGTCAGAAAAATTGCCTCAATCAGAAACTGCTTCAGGATATCCCCTGAGCGGGCTCCGATGGCTTTTCGTATCCCGATTTCTCTTGTTCTTTCCTTGACGGAAACAAGCATGATGTTCATGACCCCGATTCCACCGACGAGAAGGCCTATGGAAGAGATGACAACCATGACCATGTAGACAGCTCCAGTAATCTGGTTATAAAGCTCTACAAAGGTGCCCTGGGTGGAGATGACAAAGTCGTTGGGTTTTCCAAACCCTACTTTTCTTCTTTGGCGAAGAACGTTGGTTATCTGGTCGATAGTTTCTTCCATATAGCCATGTTTTTTGGGTACGGCTGAAATCTCAATTTCTGAAAGGTGGTAAGGATAATACTTCATTAGGGTAGTGATGGGGATACCTGCAAAATTGTCCTGACTCTGTCCGAAAATGCTGCCCCTTTTTTCAAGAATGCCGACAACGGTGAATTTTTCCGGGCCGATCCTTATTTCTTTTCCCAGAGCATTTGTATGGGGAAAGAGAGTATCATTTAGTTCAGAACCGAGAACACAGACTTTGGTGCTATGGGTAATATCTGATTCTATCAGGAATCTTCCTTCTTCCGGGAGATAAACAGAAAGAACTTGAGGGAATTTTTCATTCATTCCAATTATTATCGAATCAAGACTCTTAATATTTTGGTATTTGATCGGGATGCTCTCCCAATAATCGGCAGCGATGTCTACAGCCACAGCTTTGACCAACGAACATTCCCTCTCTATGGCCATCGCATCTTCGAAAGTAAGGTCTTTTCTCTGTCTTTCTTCCTCTGAACGGCGGCCCATTTGAATCGGCTCGTGTTTGCTGACGAAGATCAAGTCCGAGCCAACTGATTCAAGCTCACCGATAACGGAGCGGTTTAAGCCCTGGATGATAGAAACCATCCCGATTACCGTCATCACACCAATCATGATTCCCAGCAGCGTTAAGAAAGATCGGAGTTTGTGTGTCCTAAGGGAATCAAGAGCCATCTGGATAATTTCTTTAAGGATTCCTAATCTCATTGTTCTGCCCTTAAAGCTTCAATTGGGTCAAGCTTTGCAGCCTTGTTGGCAGGATAGATGCCAAAAAAGATGCCCACCGAAGCTGAGACAAAAATGGCCACCGCGATAGAGACAGGCTCTATGCTCGAAGGCCAAGAAGTAGCGGCCGTGAAGATCTTGGCAATCACAAAGCCGATGAGGATACCTATCATTCCGCCAGTTGTGGAAATAGCAGCAGCCTCGATTAGAAATTGGACTAGTATGTCATTACGGCGAGCGCCTATTGCCATACGAATGCCTATCTCCTTTGTTCTTTCAGTGACAGCAACCAGCATGATATTCATGACCACAATACCTCCCACTAAAAGAGCAATGGAAGAGATAGCAATCATGGCGAAATATATGCTTGAAGTCAGTGTTTTGTACATCTGGATAAAAGTCTCTGAACTTGCAAAAGAGAAGTCGTCAGGATCTTTGAATGAAAGATGGCGTTTAGAGCGAAGGATTGTTCTCACTTCCTCTTGAGCTGTTTCCAACTGTTCCTGTGACAGCGTGTGAATATTGATGTCGATACTTCTCCTCGAGCCGTATATTTTATGGAAAGTTGTGATGGGGATGCGGACGTAGTTGTCCTGACTAAATCCTATAACTTTTCCTTTTTTCTGGCCAAGACCGATGACTAAAAAATTGTGGGGGCCAATTTTTATCTGCTTCCCCAGAGGGTCCAGATAGGGAAATAATTTCTCTACTATATCTGCTCCGATGATACAGACATAGCGGGAGTGCTCTTCGTCTTCTATTTGAAAGTGCCGCCCTCTTTCCAATTCCACAACTGATCCGATTATGTGGTCAAGATTGGTAACTCCTCTTATGTTCACGTCTTTAAGGAATTGATTCCTGAATTTTACGGTCCTGGTAGTATTAACAGTTGCCCCTACAAGCTCGCATGATTTGCACTGGCTGCGGATAAGCCTCATGTCATCTAAAGTCAGGTCTTTTCGTTTGAGCATTTCTCTCCATTCTTTCAAGGAACCTCCAGTCATGGCAAATTTTGAGACTGAAAAATCGTTGGCACCATAG
>JGI2172J19969_10000666_pt1 | contig 14953 bp, 14 predicted proteins | sample DeeMarSWOR230_32_FD_19969 | JGI IMG/M metagenome (IMG submission 19969)
CAACTCACAGAAAAGACGGAGCAGAGTTGAATCCGTCTTGCCAGACGCAGAAGCGTACCTCAGACGCTTCGGCAAGATAGCACCTCCAGGCCTAAACCGCCTTGAAAAACATGGAGATAAGAATGCCGAAATCGAGAAAAGCTGAAGAGCAAAGCTGAGCCTGACAATGAATCAACTAAGACTCGGCATTCGTTGTGGAGCCATCTCCTTTACCTGAAGGTGATTGCAAGCGGCAGTTGTTGAATTCATCAGTTGGTAACTCTTATGTGCCGGTCTAGAGATTCTCAAGAATCATTGCTCTGAACAATGGAAAACGGGGCAACAGGGAAGTGACGTGCTTGAATCAGGTTAAAACTGTTTTGTCCATTCAGGTTTTTAGTTCTTTTGTAGGTGGCGTTCTTGGCGTCGCGTTGCCTTTGATGATGGAAGAAAGAAACATCGACATCGTCACCATCGGCTTTGTTTTCGCGTCGATGCCTTTGATTTTTCAGCTTAGCAGAATGCTTTTTGCTACGGTTTCGGACTTTTGGGGTAGACGGCTTTTCTTCGGTCTAGGCGGATTTCTCGGCGTCGTGGCAAATTCAATTTACTATGTGGCTCACACCCCGCTGGAATTCCTGTTTGGGAAGGTTATGGAAGGGACGAGTAGTGGTTCCTTGTGGGCCGTCAACAGGGCCTTCATAATGGAAGAAAGTGAGAAGAAGTGGAGAACTCTGGTTCATCTAAGAACAGTTGTGTATCTCTCTTCTGCTTTTGGCGGTCTGATTGCTGGTTTCTTGGTTGTTTGGTTTTCGTATGAAGGAACCATGATTCTATGTGCCCTGGTTGGAGCTTCTGTTGTTCCGCTATCTCTGTTTTTGGCTAGCAGAAGAAAGACACCGCTAAGTGTTGGGAAAGCCCTGAACTTTCTGGATCTTAGAAAGAAACCGCGGATTTTCAGGTTTTTCTTGGCTTTGTTCTTTGTCATGGGTTTATCTTTTGGATTTGTGAGTGGTTTTGTCTATCCCTTGTTCTTGAGCAACAATGGATTCAACACTGAGACAATAGGTCTGCTTCTAGGCTTGCAGATCTTACTTGCCGGTGTGGTCTCGTTTCTATTTGCAGGAAGATTTGAAGTGAGGAAACTCATACTAATCAGTGGGGCACTCTACACATCAGTACTAGCTTTGATTGGAGTCTCAACCTCAGTCTTCGCCGGAATCCTCATAGTAATGTATGGTTTCGTTGAAGGATTGCTCAGCATCTGCCAGGAGGGAATCTTGTCTTCGATCACGAATAGAAAATCCTATGGGACTGACATAGGTCTGTTGTGGATGGGGCACCATGTTGGGAGAGCATTCAGCCTTGCTATGTCAGGGCTACTCATATCCGCACTTGGCTTTACGGCACCGTTCTTAATATCCGCGTTCAGTTACGCGGTCTTCTACATAGCCTCCTACGTAATTCTGAAATAGGGCACAATTACCTATGCGATGCAGCATGCATGCCTCTGCGGAAAAAGTGACTAATCCTTTATGCATGTATTACAGTTTGATAGCCTTCTATGATTCCTCTAACGTGGATGCATGCACGTTAGACATTCCACCCGCTTGTTGGGTGCCCGCAAAAAATAGGGGGGGATCTATTTCTTGGGTTGTACCCTGCAGAGAAACAGAAGCAGGTTCTGCGTGCGCAACAGAGTTAGCCAGTGAATAGCCCTTAGCAAGGAGAAAATCTTTAGCTGGTGATCCACTTTTCCTGAAGGAATTTCGGGATGTCGGAGGAGTCTCTTGGCCCCACCAGTACTTCCCAGCCGCTGGCTTCTTCTATTTCACCGCTGAGTCTAGCTGCCTTGCCTGGGATTATGAGTCTTCGATGTTTCACCTGCTTCTCAATTTTTGCTTCTTTGAGGGCTTCAGCTACTTTGTCTGCGGTTAGCTTTCGGCCTGCAACTGCGCTGTCTACGGCGATGCCTTCGGTGTCGACTACTAGAAGGTAGGAGTCTATTTTTGCGGATTCTATGTCTGAAGCCACGGTGTAGTATGTTAGAGCGAAGTTGGTTGTGAACATTACTGGCGATTTTTCGTTGGGTGTCCCGAAAGTTCGAATTCCAGGTTCGACGGCTACTGGTTTTCGCGGGTCAGTGTAAATGTTCTCTCTTAGGATTGTGTTGGGTAGAAGCACCCAGCCTTCAGTACTGTGCAGAATGAGAATGTCAGCGTAGCGGTTGATCAGCATGGCTGCTAGATAGGCTTCGTTCCATGCTGCCACTTCTCGTGGAGCATCAGCATTCTCTATCCAAGCAACTATTGGTGTGCCGATTAGTGGAAAGCCTAGGAGTTCGTCTCCTCTTTTGGCTGCGGCCCGTCGGATCATGGTGAAGTTGTTGATTGTGTCTCCAATCCCTTCCCCGGGCATAGTTCCGGGGTCCAGAACCAAGTCTTTCAAGCCATATTCTACTAGGGTTTTGGACAACGAGCGGAGAAGTTTGAGGTTGTTCGGGGCAAACACTGCGAGGGGGCAACCGTACATGAGAGCGAGTTCAGCCATGTCTTTCCAGTNCTCCTCAGTTGCCGCGTATAGAAGGGGTTTAGCCTTTGGGGCAGCCATCAGGCCTGCTTCCAACACCCNCGAATCAAGAGAGCACAACACTAGGGGTAGCGTACTGTTTTCCACAACCTTTCTTACGGCTGTCTTGAACTTCTCTGGGTCGTTAGACGTCGATCGTACAGCGATCATGTTGAGTCTTAAAGTTTGGCCAATGTATTCGTAGCTGAATTCTTCTGTTTTCTTGACTCTTTCCAGCAGTTCGTCGTCTGGCATTTCGTCTGTGACGCTTATTGCTATGGCGGTTGGGTTGGTATAGGTGAATTCGTGCCGGTACATGACGTGTTTGCCGCCGATTTTGATCGTGTGCTCCTTGGACCCGATGCTGACTTCTTTTATTGGAGGTTTGAGCATTTCCCAGAGTTGTTTGTAGGCTTTCTCGTTCTCTTTTTTCAGCAGCGGCGGGCATTGCTCTAAGGTTACTTCGCGGTTGACCAGTTTTGTAGCATACGCCATGCAGTTCTCTTCGCCGCATTCTTTGCAGTTTGTTTTTGGGAGTAGCATGTAAACGTCAATGGGGCTAATCTCTTTGATGCTTGCTTTTTTTGCTTCTTTCTGAGGCACGTTTTCTATCTCCTAGATTTTGGTGTTTACCCAGTTTGTAATCTTCGCCGCGTCGCCGTGTTTTCCACTGGTGAATAGTTTGATGACGTCTTTCAGTGTTTTTACTGCTGCTGGGTGCATCATCATAAAAAGGTCGACCCCAGCTAGTAGAAGCGTTAGGGCTGTGGTAGTTTCCCAGATAGGCCCTCTGAATTCTCTTGGTCCCCATTCAGGGTCCATTTTCTTCCATGCTTCTCGGGCTGCCCAAGCGTTTGTGGTTCCTGAAGACATGGGATGCTGAAGCTCTGGGTCTCCCATTAAGGCTGCTAGTCTGGCTCTTTCCATAATTGTGAAGGCGTAATCTAACCCATATCCTAGGGCGGCCGTAGTGGTATCTATAATTATCTGATTCTTTGGCAAGAATTCGTAAAGGTGCCGGTTCAGCTGTCTCGCCTGATTCAGATCCATTGGTGTGAACGAAAGAACCGCGTGTCCATGTTTTTTGGCGGCTGCACATGCTCTTTCGATATCCATGTCCTGCGTGAACGAGCTGAGGAGAAACCTTTCGCCAGCGCCGACCTCAGCCACTTTCTCGAAGACTTCGAGATCCTTCTTCGGATCGCCACAGCCGCCAATGATCAGCGGCACCTTTACGGCTTGAAGAACGTTTTCAACTGTCTTTGCGGCTTCATCTGGTGGGGTATCTTTGATTAGGGGGTCGATGCTGATGAGATGTAGCGTTATCATGTCAGCTCTGTATTTTTCGACTGCCAGTTTTGCCCATGCAACTGGATCTTCCAACACTTCTTTGAAGTGCATCTTTACAGGTTTGGCTAACGGAATGGGTGTGTCGAATACGTCTAGGGAAATTATTGGGGGATTTGGTGTAGAGGTTTCGAAGAGGTAGAATGCAGGAGCCTTTTCTCCGCCAATCGTTATTGACTTTTCACGGGTCCCTCCCTCTTTTCTTGTGGCTCCCAGAGTTACCTCAACGACATGCCCCGGATACGTTTCCGTGGGAGGTGTGAAATCTGCTTGTAGAATGCTAGTTGGTTTCGCCCTTAAGGCTGGGATGATTTGAGTGGTTCTCGGCATGGATGCTCGAGTTCCGAACCCTGGTTGTAGCCACAGTTCAAGATCTCCGATTTCCATCTCTACGTCTTCAAGCTCTACCTCTTGGAATCTGGCGAGAATGTCTAGGAGATTTCGGAGATCCTCTTCATTTTCCTTTTTCGGCAAGTTTTTCACCTTTGATAGATCGTATGATTACTTTCTTTGCGTAGATTTTCGCATCTTTGAATATAATTTTGAAGCCTCCAGCGGTGACGGGCAATGTAGGAACAGTGGCGATTGGCATTTCTGGGGCTACTTCTTCAGCCTCAGGAGCCGCCTCTTCTGCGGCAACTGGCTTTTCTTTCCATGTTTCGACGATGGGGTGCCCTCGGCTTTGTAGGAAAGTTATGAGCTCGTCAATTGTTTTTGCATCGTTTTCGGTGGCAATCTTGTCTGCGACTTCCTTGGGTATAAAATCTTGAACCCGCTCTTTAACGGATGCCGGCATCCAGACGACTCGGTTCCATCCCCCATCTGCCTTGAGAAACTTTGGCGACCGCATGTACTCGATGGAGATGCCATGGAAACCATCAACTTGCCTGCCCCCCGCGGTAGAATCCGCTATCGTGGAAAAGGGAAGCCCGTTCACTGTGACATCTCTGAAGCCTCTGTGAACAAGTCCAAAGCCGTCGACTTCTGGGATGTAGAACGCTACTCCTTCAAAGCAGCCGCAAGAGGTGTGCGGATAGCCGAAAGTCGTGTAGAGGCAAACCCTTGTGACTTCTCCCAGTGATTTCTGCTTCACGACGTCATTTACTCCTGAGAACTCTCCCTTTTCGGCATCAAGAAGCTCGCCTTTCTCTATTTCGAAAACTGGACCCTTCGGGTCTACTCGAGACGAAGCTCTTCCGTCGAACCAGCTTATGGAGCCGCAGTTAGAGTATCGTTGTGGCGTGATTACGCAGACATGTGTGGGAGCAAAGGATTGGCAAAGGGTGCAGCCATAGAACTTGTCTACTTCTCCATCTGTGAGCCCTCTGGCCTTCGCGTCTCTAGCCTCATAGATTTCCAATGCTTCTTTCCAATTCTCTTTGACTTTTTCAGGATCAGTAATGAATGTTGTCTGTATCTTCTCAACAATCGGCAGCTCGCTCTTGAATAGTCTTTGAAGGATTTTCCCGACGTGTTGAAATGAGTCGAGGCCTTTCTGGAAGGATTTCTTGTCTAGCCTAAGCCAGATGTCGTATCGTTGGTTTAAGTGCATAAAGCCTTCAATGAAGTTCGTGTATTCGTGGATTCGCCTTTCGATCACGCCTTCCAGTTCAGGTTCAAGCTTTTCGCCTGCAACCTCAATCAATATGCCTAATGGGTTGCTGCTTCCTTCCTTCATGTCTTTGATGTCAGGCCCGATGATAGAGACTTTTCCATCTTCAATATCTTCAAGCTTTCTTACTCGTGCCAGCTCGAATTTGTGTTCCTGATTTGGCCCACCAAGCTCCACCTGCATGTTCTTTCGTCGAATTCGCTCTCCTTCGAAGATGACACCGACTTCAACTGGTAGGTCTTCGAACATTGACATTTTGCTATTCTCCTCCTAACTTGCTCAATATTGTTTCAAAGCTTTCATTCCAATCCAGCAATATACATCAGCATCCGGAGCTTACACCATACTATCTTCCCCTTTTTTTTGTTTTTGGTTCTGTTACAAACCCGATAACGACTATTCTCTCTCAGGAGTGTTTAGGTAGTCTTTTGAGCCAAGTAGGCTNCCCTAACCCATGCAGAAATGGACGTTTATTCTAGAACAATTTGTCTAGAAGTTCTATTCTAGAAAACCTATTCTTGCTGCATGCAGGCAGAAACTGCTCGAAATAAGGTAAGCCGAAAAGAAGCAAATCTACTTCGTAGAATTGATTTGCACTATGAAAACAGTGCGTTTGCCTTCGTGACTCCTTTCACATTCTATAGCTACAGTATTTCCGTCTTTGCTAACAAACACAACCTTCCCTGAGTGTCCTCTCTCTGGGTGGAGCTTCCCATCCGCTGGAATCTTCACTCTATCCCCGATTTTAATCTCCAATCACCTTCTACGCACAGAAAGACACTACGACTATATATATCAACTGACAACCGAAAAAAAGCTTGGATAAACCAACAACTGACTAGCCAAGGCAACTGCATGCATGTAAAGGATTAGTCACTTTGTCCGTAGAAGCTCTATCATACGTGAAAAGCTTTCATTCCAATCTTTTATTGAAAGGTTCGGGAATGACCATGTTGCGTGGGGGTTATAGTACCTATCTAGGCTTATAGTTTTGAGGTTGGTGGAAAAATGCTTCAGACCCGCAAGAATCACGAATTGCATGTAGTAGGGAAGTCCCATGAACATCGCGAGGTCGTAGGGGCCTTCACCGTCAAGACCATTCCACGTGGGATCTTTAAGCCTGTTTCCAATGTCCATTGCAGGCATCCAGCCTGTTGGCTGGAATTCTCTCTCAATAAACTGTTTTGTCAAATGTGCCGTTGCCACTACTTGAATCCGAGCAGTTTTGCTCAGCCGAATTGCGTAGTCGATCATTTTGACCTTGTCTGAATATTCCTCAGCGGCTTGATGTCCAACGACGAGAAGGGGGCGCTTCGATTTTTTCANCATCGCAACGACTACCTCTGGTTTCAAGATTAGTAGAGCCTTCTTTGGTCCTGCGATTTCCGCTTTTTGCCATGGTTCTGCNTTTGCACCCATTCTAGTCACCCTTCCTCTTCCTGATTAGTCGTGGAAGCAGTGTCGGGTCTGGGATTCTCCNTTCTTTCCATCCCTTTTCTTCTAGAAGCTTTGAGANTTCGTCTTTCATCGTGATCGGTACATCAGCCTTATTTCTGACAAATAGGTGGATGTCATCTGGCATGACACCATAGAGCCGCTTGTGCAAGTCGATGTAATGAGTCAGCTTTATGGCCCGACCTCTTGTGGTGTCGTTGGGCCTCATGACCAGCTTTGGCACAAGCACAATGGCTTCTTCTTTGCTTTCAGCAGTCGTAAATAGGTGCTCTGGTGTCGGACCGACATAGACTTTGTCGCCGGTTCTGGCGTCGTAAACGTACCAATCCTCATCCTTGTCTTTTCTGCCTAAGAGCATTCGCCGATATTTGGACCCGTGGGGCCCCACTAATACGGGTACGCCAAGCCGCCAGAAGCCTGAAGCTATCGACGCTGCTTTCTGAGACATGGCACCCCAGGCGATTCCTACGGCCCCTACTCTGTTTAGGATGTAGTCAGCGATTTCCTCATAATTCGCTCTGAGTTTCCTCTTTGCGAAGATGCTTGCTATTTTGATAGCCGCTCCGGCTATGTGGGGATTTGACACACAAGAGCCAACGTTGAGAATCCCGCCGGCCTCAAAGGAGCCGGGGTATTTTTCGTATAGGGTTTTCCCCTCCTCATCCTTCACCATAGCTATGGACATGGCTGCGCACCCTGACGTTATGACAATGAACCTACGCTTCGCAAACTCCTCAGCAATCTCTGCAACCTCTTTGTTGCCGTGTGGGTAATTTGCGCAACCAACCAGCGCGACTACGCCCGGAATCTCTCCTAAAACCACGGGGCCTCCAACCTCTCTTATCTCCACGTCTTGAATTGCTCCTCGTCCGATGCGCATCTTGAACTTCTCATTCCATAGCTGCTTTTCTCCGGCTTTAATCATGAAGCTATGCAAGGGGAAGTCGTTGGGGCAAGCGCTATCGCAACGGGCGCACCCAATGCAATTCTCAAGGATTTCAGCTAGGGGATTGAGGTCTCCTTTCGCAGCGGCTTTAATAGCATCGGGTATCGGCTGATTGTTCGGACATGCCCGCATACATTCATTGCATCCTGTGCACTTCTGTGAAGCTGCTATGATCTCCTCGATTTCAGGAAGGTTCTTGAATTTGGCTCTTTTCGGCGCTACAGCTATTGCGGTCTCAACAGCGACTTCCCCAACTTTTTCAGGATCCAGAATGAGAACTCCGGGAACCTTTTCTTCCAGCAAATCTGTGATTACGGCCTTGGACTCACTTCTGGTTCGGTTTTCAAGTCCCAGACAGTTTTTGGGGCTTGAAGCGATTACTGGAATCTTTGCCTTTTGAGCTTCAGCTACCGTGTCTGCTCTGATGCACTGTTCGTCAACAACGATGAGGTCTGCCAAGCCGCTTCTGATATACCGTAGCTGCCAAGATATAGGCCCGACGATCTTAGCCATAGAGCTATATCTAGTGATGTCGTGAGCTGTGCAACATATGCCAACAACCTCAACCTTTCCCGAGAATCCCTTGTCAGTTAAGTAGTCGATTATTCCGACAGAGGATGGTACGTTGTGTCCGATGACTAGAATCGTTGGCTTTGATATGTCTGCTATGCCAAAGCCCAAATCAGTCAGACGAGCTTCGGGATCAGCTTTTGGAAAGCCAAGAACAGAAATCTGGGCGAGATCCGCGATTTCCATTCCGACCTGATCCACCATGCCGGCATGGAAAGCTTTGGATTCGAAGTCTATATTGCTTCCCTCCTGGCCAGTATGAGTGGCCGAAAGGAGGTGAGTGACTTGTTCTTCACAGTAGTCTAGCACTTCTTCGAGATCTCTGAGCTTGACAGGTTTGACCCCGCAGACCAAACGTGTCACCGGGGCTTCTATTTCGACGTTCAATCCCCCAACATCAATGGGGCTGTTTCGGCCATGTTTTTCTATTAAGTGATCCACAAGATGTCTAGCGTGGGCGGTGTGAGTTGCAGCACCAATGCAGCAAGCGAGGAGGACGATGCGCGACTGTTGGGCTGCCATGTTTAACCCACACGCCCCGCGCTTGTCCTCCGACAAGTCGCACTTTCCAAACGTACAGAGGCAACAGACGTCACAGAAGGGAAGATAGAAGGGTTTGTATCGCTGAAGAAGCTTGAAATCCCACTCTCGCAGATCAGTTATGGACGGGAACGGCGTCGGGCCAACCTCTTCATCCCAAGCCTCTTCAAGGATCTTGCCAACGGAAAGCTCGAAGTCCTTCAAAACAGCTACGTCGGTTTTAAGTTCTTTTCCTTTCACAAGGAGTTCCTTTTTAGCCAAACCTCACAAACTCCGTTACATGGATGGTATAGAGTCTACTGAATTGCCAAGAAACCTAATTAACCTTTCTGGGTATTCGACCGTATGGATGTCTAGAAGTCGGACGAGCAGAACGCGCTCCGGCGACGCTGCAGTAGAACACCCAGCACATCACATTTGCTCGATGCACGCATGGTTCTGAATCGAAAGCCTTGCAGTAGCCTTGTGGGAAGCCAACGAAATGATTTCGCCCATTCTTTAGCGTTTCCTATTCACATTTTTCTCCATAACTTAAATCCTCTTACTAGTTCTCTAGGTTCTATGTCAGGTGTGAATGCGTGAAAGCTTCCGTTCAGAACCTTGACAGAGATACCCTGTCGAAAAGCTCTGCCCGATTAGAATAAGTCAATAAGCGGATTCCTTTTAGACTCTCGTTCCAGCCATCTTTTCCACTGTAGAGATAAGCCTCTCAACCTCTTCTTCCGTATTGTAGAAGTATGTAGAGGCTCTAACCGTTCCAGATCTGCGAAGAACTTCTCTCATCAGAGGAAGCGTACAGTGGTGTCCAGATCGTACAAGAATGCTAGCCTGATCCAGCCTTCTAGCCACTTCGTCAGAAGATGAATCACTAAGATTGAAGGCCAGAATACCAACTTTGAATCCAGGCTCAGGACCAAACATCTCAACGCTTGGAATCTCAGCGAGTCCTTCATACATTTTCCTACCCAACTTCTTTTCATATTCTTCAATTTCTTGCATCCCTATTCTCTCCAGATATTCAATCGCAGCTCCAAGCGCGATTTCATCGGCAATAGCTGGCGTCCCGGCTTCACAATGTTGAGGACCGTCCGCAAGAGTGTAGTATTCAGTCCCAACTTCTTCTATTGCGCCTCCGCCGACATAAGATGGCTGGATTTCATCAGCTAGTTCTTCTCGAACGTAAAGGGCGCCTGAACCTGGCGGCCCACACATCTTGTGTCCGCTAAACGCAAGGAAATCGCATTTGATGTCCTTAACATCAACTTTCATGTGAGGTACAGACTGTGCTCCGTCAACCAAAACATATGCACCATGCTCATGAGCAATCTCCGCGATTTCCTTCACAGGCTCTACAGTGCCTAGAGTGTTTGAAACGTGAGTAATCGCAACAAGCCTCGTGTTGTCGTCCACGACTTTCTCGAAATCACCGGGATCTAACAACCCGTGGATTTCAGGTTCACAAGGTCGCACGATTTCTAAATCCATCTGATGTTGCTGCTTGACCCGAAGCCAGACAACATAATTGGAATGGTGTTCTATAAGTGAGGTTACGATGTTGCCGCCTCTCTTCCATTTCAAGCCGTTTGCGATTATGTTTATTCCTTCCGTAGTGTTTCGCGTATAGAAAATCTCAGATTTGGACTTCGCACCTACGAAGTTGGCTATCTTTCCACGAGCGGATTCGTACTCTTCAGTTGCTTTCAAAGTCAGTGAGAAAACACCGCGACCCACATTGGCACGATACTCGTGATAGAATTCAAGCATTTTTTGAAGCACTGGCTCCGGAGTCAGGCTTGACGCTGCAGTATCCAAGTAAATGATGCCTCGCTGAAGAATTGGAAAATTGCTCCTCAGTTCTTGCACATTTAACAACAAAATAACCCGCCTGAAAGACAATTATCCATTTGAGACCAACATTTCTCTTTTGATGAAGAGTATTCCGAATCCTCTTTTTCTGCTACGGCGTTCCCCAGTACACGCAAGGTTCATTCAGCTCTTACATTGTGAGTAGAGCGCGAGCGGTCAGTATCCGGCGGTTTCCAGGAGTTTTCCAACGGAAATGAATGCCGGGGACGAAGGTGGTAATTCGAGTAAAGGTTTTCCGGAGAGCACACGGCTTTCGACGTCTTTGTCGTAGGCAACTTTTCCTAGATATTTCAGCTTTATCTTGTTCTTGATTTCTGTTTCTAGTTCCTCTGGGACTCTGTAGCCCGCGACGACATAGAAGTTTCGGAAATCTATCTTGACTTCTTTGGCGACTTTGTATGCTCTCTCAACGTGGTTGAAGGATTTTTGCGAGGGGTCTATTATGTCAAATATGTCATCCACTTGAGAGGTTATTCTTCTGTTCAGGTGTTCCAGTCCTGCTGGAGAGTCAACGAGCACGTAGCTATACGATTTCGTTAGGCCTTCTAGGGCTTTCTTCAACGCAGCGTCTGGCAGACAGTAACAACCTTCTATGAACTTTGTTCCGACAGCAATGAGATCGAAGGAGCTTCCTTCGTACAGTCCACTTTCCCATATTTTGCTCTCTATTCTCTCAGATGGAGGAACCCCGACGGTTGTGCCTCCCTTTTCCAAGAAAGTTTCAATAATCAATTCGGATATAGTTTTTTTCCCTTCCTCTTTGAGGTCTATTCCAACCATTTCTCCCAAGTTCTGGTCCGGATCAACGTCCACAAGAAGAAGTGGCGTTTCTCCTCTTTCAATGAAGTACTTCGCCGTAAGAGCTACAAAGGTTGACTTGCCGCTTCCCCCTCTGCCGATCGTGACAATTCTCTTCAATTTCAAACCTTCTGTTCTTGGTTCTTTGTTCGATTCTTACACTTAATGCGCCGTTGAAGATGTGCACTATCTAATCCTGATTAGCTTGTCACCCAAGTTCTCAATAGTCTGTACGGCTACCGTTCCTCTGTCTTTGAGTGGAGTTTCACCACGCATTTCCGCCTCTACAACTTTTTCGTCAAAAGGCACGAAGTCTAAGAGGTTCAACCCGTTCTCTTGAGCAAACCCTTCTATCGATTCCCTTTGAGGCTTGTTTGCCACCTTGTTTCCAATCAGGAAAATTTGTTGTATGCCAGCGTCTTTGGCTAGGGCATGTATGTGTCTAGCGGTTTCTAACGATTTTATGCTTGAGTCAGAGACTATCAGCATGATGTCTACTTGCTTTGCGGTGCCCCTTCCCAGATGCTCCACTCCGGCTTCCATGTCGAGTAGGACTACTTCGTTCCGCTCCACTACTAGATGGCGAAGCAAAGCGCGAATAACAGCGTTTGCAGCACAAGTGCATCCGGAGCCCATAGAACGAACGGTTCCCATCACTATGAGATTGACGTTGCAGGGGGTCATTACCGAAAAGTCTCGAACGATATCATCCACCGTAAAGGACAGTCGATAGATCCCTGAAAAGCCGGTCTCGGTTTTCGAGTCAACCAACGCTTTGTTCTCTGAAATCGGCACTATCTCTCTGGTCTTCTCTGGAAGCAAGCCTAGAGTTAAAGCTAGATTTGGAGAAGGATCTGCATCGATGCCGATTGTCTTCATTCCCTTGCTCGCAAAGAAGCAGGCTAGGGCTCCTGCTACTAAGGTTTTTCCAACGCCACCCTTTCCGGAAACCGCTATCTTCACGGTTTTCTCGCCGTCTTCACTCTTTTGGTGGTGGTTTATTTACGTTTCTCGCAGGTTCTGATCAAAGACCTCGGCACATCTACATTCCAAAAGTACGAAACGCCACGCACGCAGCATACATGGCATGTTCCTAGAAAGGGGAGGTTGATGGATTCACATTGAACTACTATTGTCAAAGCGCGATTCAATGGCGTTCGACTGTGCTTCCATTAGCCAACGTTCACGAATCTCATATACATTCCTTCCGGCCACATCGAAGCCATTGCTTCGGCTTCATCTTCTGGCAGACCTTCGAGTACAAGCAACTGCACTAGAACCTCACACGAAATGTAGCCCCACATGTTTTCTGCCTCCAACGCAGCTTCAGAATCAGTCATCATTCCGATTATGTCCTCGATCGCAAGCGGTAGAGCATTTTTGATCTTAGCCTTTGACGCATCGAGTGCATGCATGAAATCGAAATACCAGAATTCGGTGTCTGCCGTCCACGAGTGCATTGCTCCACTTGGGAGCATGCACTCTACCCCCTCAGGCGTAATCATGATATGTGGGTTCTTTCCTGCTGCTCCATGCGGACCAATAGGTTTCGCCATTGCTTGGATTACCATAAGCGACAATGCAAATGGTATCATAGCGAAAATCAGGAATCTCCTATTCATCTGGTCACCTCCCTTCACTTTGCAAGGAGAAAAGCTGAATCTCCCTTCTCCCAATGAAATAGGAGTCAACGCATTCTTATCGGTTTCGTTTAGAAAATAAACTTCTGAGACGGCAAGTGCAATGCACATGCACGCATTGCATGCATGTCACGCATATGCTTGCGCTTTCAGTAAGTTAGTAGGCTTTCTGCCTCTTCAAGAACCCACTCGAGAGCTTGTTTCGCTGCATGCCAAGCAATGTTCTTCCTTTCGATAAATGGTCCATCGTTTGCTCTCTGCTTCTTGAGCTTGCCCAATCGTTCTCTTATCTCTTTTTCAGATCTCATTCCTGCAGTCTCCTTCGTCCTGCTCATTTGGATTTTTCCAGTACATCTTCGAGGACTTCTCTGACGCTTGTTCCAGCTTCCACCAACATCTTGGCTACTCCGTGATGTTCAAGTATTGCCGAGGCGCCAGGCCCGAATTCTGGGCCAATCACCAAGTTAACCTTTGAATCCACCAATTCCTTAACCACAATTGGGCCAGCTCCATACTTGTACGATGCAGCGGGGTTCTCAATAACCTCCACATTCTTAACCTTCCCATCTTCAATATCTACAATCGTGAAAGTTTTGGCTTTGCCGAAAACTTCTGAGACGTCATCCTTCAACCCTTTGTTCTTATTCGTTGCCACGGCAATTCTGAGCTTCTCTTTGTCCAACGTATCTCCTCCAAGAAATGGGAGGTGTAGGTTAAAAACCACGTCCTCCTCTGCCTCTTCCTCTACGTCCTCCTGAAGGGCCTGGGTCGAGTCCATGGATCATGTAGGCTGTTGCCTCACCTTTGGGAAAGTCCGGTTTTGGAACTACTTGAGGGATTTCTATGATTTGCCCACAGTTGCCGCATTGGAAGCATTTCATTGGTAGACTCGACTGGTTCACTGTTCTGACTATTCCTTTTCCGCTTGTTCAAGCTTTGCCTTTAGTTCTTCGATTCTGGACGCGATTTCGCCCATCTCTTGTTCAAGGTCTGCTCTCTCTGCTTCTAGCTCTTTCATGTAGTCTTCTAATGCTGCAACTTCCTGTCCTGGAGACGGGGGTCGTGCTACTGGCGAATACGCTGGTGGATAAGTGTATGGGTTCTGTGGTGGTACTGTTGGATACACTGGAGGCGGATAAGGTTGTTGATATTGCGGTGGATACCCCCACCAACCTCTACCGTAGCCTCTGCCAAATCCTCCGCCGAAGCCTCTGCCATATCCTCTGCCCCACCCTCTGCCGAAGCCTCTACCACGTCCTCCGCCACCCCTTCCAAAGCCGAATCCTCTGCCATATCCAGGTATAGGATTCATGAATCCGGGGACGGGATAACCGGCGCAATACCCGGCTGCTCTTCCAGTCATGGGTCCTAGGCCCCAAGGTCCTGTTCTATCTCCTCTTGGCATTTTTCTGTTTCACCTCTATTTTTGTGTTTATGCACATTTTCATTTATTAGATAATGCACAGAAATATATAAAAGTTACGGATGGACTATTTACAAATGGTTAAGATGGCGTGGAGACGCAGGCACAGAAGAGGTAGAAGAGGAAGGTTCCCCAAACCAGTCACCATACCAAATCCCCCGAAGGCGAATAGGTTTGTCCCAGAACCAAGAACAAACTCCAGATCTATC
>JGI2172J19969_10000668_pt1 | contig 14932 bp, 15 predicted proteins | sample DeeMarSWOR230_32_FD_19969 | JGI IMG/M metagenome (IMG submission 19969)
CTCCTTCATCCGAAGCCGAATCCTTCAACTTGTAAGCCTCGCTTTCCACTTCTTCCCCAACGCTTCTACCTAAATCAGCAAAATAGATAGCATTGTCAAAATCTCCATTTCTATACAACATTCGAGCACTTGCTAAGAATTCTCCTGCCTCACTCAACTGAGCCAACAAACCTGTAACGTTGCCTCCAGCCTGCTCCGCCTCTAAGACGACCTCATAAGCCGAGATCACAGCTTCTTCTGCATCTGCTATAGCAACCGAAGCAGTGTCTTGATCGCTGTTGGCAAGAATTGGAGAAACAAAGAAAAAGGTTGCAAAAACAAAAATNGTCATCANAGCACANAGAAATCTTAGGATAGACATTGTTTTCCCTTCCCGTTATTCTTTTGACTTCTTCCCTTCCATGACACGACTCAAAATGTTGCCACCATCAATGACTGTGAGCAGCAGAACACAGCTTCTCTAAAACATCTCTTTCTCCATTAACATTGTTGAGATGCTCTTCCAAACTCTCACAATGCCTCGAATATTCCTGATACCTATTAAGAAACTCCTTCCCCTTAACAGTAAGCACATAGGAATCTCCATCTTCACAACTAACCAAACCCGCAGTCAAAACCTCATCAAGATACTTACACAACAACTTGTAACTCAAATTCGCCTGATACATAATCCACGTCTTCTTGGCACCTCTACTAGCTATTGCCAAAATATCAGCAACAATCTGCAACCTATCCCTATACCTACCCAAACAAACACCCCAACCAAAGCAAAATGTCTCAAAATACGCTTGGAAACCTCAAATCCAACAAATCAAAAAGAAAAATGGATTAATCCAGCTCAGAAAAAACACAAGACAGCAAAAAAAGCCCTACCCAAACAAACACAAACACATTAAAAACCAAATAAAGGGCCCCACCTAGTTTGCACTCACGCTCACTCTCTCAACCTAAAATGAAGCCAACCTCTTCCACCCTTCTTGAGCTGCTGCTTCCCCTTACGCTTCACCTCTGATGGAATTGGCCGCCCTCTTCTCGTAAACTGCTTAGGCTTACTTATGAAACTCTTAATGAATCTCCTCCACCCACCAACAGAAGGATGAGGAGGAACAACAGCACTAATCATTTCAGGCGACATATGCCTCTGCAAAATCTCAAAAAAATCCGGGGGCTTATAGTCTCTTGTAGCAACAACAACAAGCCCCTGCTCAACAAACAACTTAGAATAGTCTCGATTAGCGATTCCTTCAGCTCTAATCTTATCATCAATGCGTTCACGCCACAGCATTTTCCATTGAGCCTTTACTCCATCCACAAATTCTTTCCATTCCGAAGTTTCCACTATATAATCCCTCCCTGATAGGAGCAGATGAGAAACAGGCTAGTGAGCCCAGCAGCTTCCATGTTTAGTCCTTCATTATCCCTCCGATTCAATAGAGCATTAGCCGCCAATCATACTACAAGTTTTAATCTGTTCCAGTGTCAAGACATAGAAATCGTCGCTGTATTATATAAAACAGCAAGGAAGCATTTTCTATAAAATTGTTCTATAATCTTCATCTATGTTTCCAGAAGAATTTGCCATGTTTATGAAAACGAACCTCACAAACCATTTTTTTACTACCAAATCAGCTTACCCACGAATAAGATTATAACTTGCTCAAGATTGAACAGGTCATTGAAGTGCTCAAAAATAGCGAATGGCACAAATTAGATGAAATTAGTGAGAAATATGTACTCTCTGAAGTTAAAGTTGAACATCTTAAAATTTCTTGCACAATATGGCTCTGTTGAAATTAGCGATAAGAGTCGAAAACTGGAACTAGTGTTTCGCTGCAAGAATCTCTAGAAGAGACTTAAACCATGAAAGTTGAAGCGTAGGAATCATTCCTGATTGCTTGTTTTTGTCTATTAATGTGTGCTTATGGGTTCTAACTTCTTAATGTGAAGCTTCAAGATGCCCTTTTCTATAGTAGTTCTTAAACTGCCATAAGCCTTCAAAAAGGCACGCCCCTTGTCCGTCGTTACAAAAACTCTTCTGTGGTTACTCTTTCCTTTATGAAATTCTGCCATCAAAAGCCCCCTCTCACAAAGGATACTCATGTACGCTCGAAGTTGCCTATAACTAAGATTGCACTTTTGCTTGACGTAGGTTTTAGTTTTTCCGGCTGTTGCAACACTCAAAACATTTGCCATAATGTCCCATTGACTTCGATGTTGAATTGCAAATAATTTTCTCTCTAAGGAACCCAAACGAAACCCGACACTACCACTTCACGTTATACTAATAGTTAGATATACTTATATTTTTAAAAGTTAATAACAGAAAAACATTAATACTGCAGCAAAGAATCACGAAAAATTCCATGAAAAACTCTGGAAAAAAATTCTAGATAACAATTCTAGAAAACTCACTACTTGTCTCAGTCGACTATTGAAGTTAACAAGTGCATTGCAACGACTACTTACAATCCATATACAAACATTCCGATAACTGCGAATAGGGCTATTATTGTCCACATTACGTAAGTTAACGTTTTCTCTTTCATTGGATGGATTTGCAAAACTAGACATCGCAAACTCCATTTAGTTGAACATGGAATTGTGCCGTCTGGGTTCATTGGACCTTTTCTTGGTGGGGCATCTCCCTTCAATTTCCCGATAAAGAGTAATGTGGCGTTGGTGGTGTGGGGAAGAAACATAACAAAAACGGCTCGCTCCAAATGCGCAAGCATAGCGACACATGCAATTACTGTGCCCATTCCGAAGGTTCCAACGTCGCCCGGAAACACGCTGGATGGATATTTGTTGAAGTACAAGAAGGCAACAAGTGCTCCTATGAATGGAATTAGGATGATGAGCCCTTCGTTCTTTCCTTCATGTACGGATAACATGGTTAAAGCTGAAGCAATTATTAGCGTAGAGCCAGCTTCTAATCCGTTTAAACCAGCCAACATGTTCACAGCATTTGCACAAGCAGTGACAACAAAGGGCACCACAAATGCGTAAAACAGAACCAGTCCGAACAAGCCGAACAATGCAAAATCTAAAAGGCCGAATGGTGTGGAAATTGTTGGTCTGCCCAGGCTCATTACAGCCAGCGGCACGCCGCCAACCATGGGAGTTAGCGTCTTTATTCTCCATCTTATTTCGTAGATGTCATCTATTAGCCCGATGAAAGTGGAGAAGAGCACGGTGGCGGCTGTTCCAATAATTTCTTCAGTATAGATGTTCGTTGATGGACTATCTAAGAAGGGGATGAAAATGAACAGTCCTATGAGATATGATAACATCAAAGCAATGCCTCCGCTTTCTGCAACTTTGGGCATATTGAGTTTATGGACGTCTATGCCGACCATGTCCACTGCATGAGCCTTCTTGATGTAATTTGGCAGAAGGAGCAAGCACAAAATCAAGGAGACGAAGAAGCTCAGTGGGAGAATCCAAATTAGGTCAAGCATAAATTGCCCTCTGTAGCATCATGCGTTTGATGAGTAAATATAGGTTAGAAGATATAAATTCGCTCTTAAGCTTACCATTTTTGCTGTTTATGACTGTTCGTTTAGGTAAATTCATTATTGACATCATCTGCTTCACAGTTGCTCAGAGTGTACCATTTGACAAGTTCGGTCAATCCTTTTCTAAGGGATATTTTTGGATTGTATTGTAGAATTTTTTTGGCTTTTGTAATGTCTGCATAGCTGTGTTTTACGTCGCCTGGTCTTGGATTTGTATAAATGGTTCCAAGGTTTGTTTTGTTCATGATTTGCTGAAGCATTGCTGCTAACTGATTGATTGTTGTTTGGTTTCCTGTAGCTATGTTAAGTACTTCTCCTACTGCCCTTTCTCTGATGAGGGCAAGCATGTTGGCTTCGACAACATCTTGTATGTAAGTGAAATCTCTTGTTTGTTTCCCATCGCCAAAAATGATTGGAGATTCATTTTTTAGCAGCCTGTTTATGAATATAGTGATTGCGCCGCTATAAGGACCATAAGTTTGTCTTGGACCGTACACGTTGAAGTAACGTAAACAAACCGTATTAAGACCATACACTTCATGGTAGACTTTGACGTAGTTTTCTGCTGCCAATTTTGAAACAGCATAGGGAGATATGGGTTGTGGGTTTAGTTTTTCATGTTTTGGCAAGGTTTCAGTTTCGCCGTATACCGATGAAGAAGAAGCATGTATGAACCTTTTTACATCTGCGTCTCTGCAGGCTTCTAAAAGATTCAATGTTCCTGAAACGTTTACTTCATTTGTTAACAATGGATTTTCTACTGAGTGGGGCACACTTACTAGTGCGGCTTCGTGAAAAACAGCATCTACGTCTTTTATTATCTTCTTTACCAGAGCTGTGTCGCGGATATCACCTTCAATAAAACTGAAGTCTTTTCTGTTTTGGTGATAGGCAATATTTCCTTTTCGTCCTGTTGATATGTTGTCAATAACTATAACTTCAAATTTTCCTTTTAGGAGTCTGTCAACTATGTGGCTACCTATGAAGCCAAGGCCGCCTGTAACAAGAATCTTAGTGTAGATCTTCAGCATTTACATCTGCTCGTTTAGCTTGTCTATTTGTTTGGTCAGTTAAAGCTTTTTTAGGTTATGATGAAGCAATATTCCTTGTTTTGGAATATTTTTTGGTTGGGAGCACTCCTTTTAGGGTTTGGTGTTTTTCTGTTATAGATGAATATTATAGAAAAACTTTAGCGAGGATTTTGAGTTGGTTGATGATCCGCTTGGTGGTTCGCGCAAGCGTCGTGACCGTTTGTTTATCATGGCTGAAATCTTAGAAATAGCTAGAGAGGGCTGTCTCAAAACTCAGATCATGTATAGGGCGAATCTGAGCTTTGCACAGTTAAACGAGTATTTATCCCTCCTTTTGGATTTGAATCTTCTTGAAGTTTCCAAAGCAACTGAGAGAACCCTCTATAAAACAACTGATAAAGGCTTAAGATATCTTCAAAGCTACAGAGAAATTAGAGAACTGTTGAAAAAGGGAAAGGAAAACAATGCGAAAGAAGCTAATTCGCTTTATCTGATCAAACGTGGATCGCAAGTGATATGTAGCAAAGGTCCTTTCTAGATCTGCAAAAGGGGCTATTGGGTTAGATCTATTTGTTTTGACCTTACGACGAAAACCTTATTTGGTGGTTAGTACGGCGTCTGTCTGATTTTCATTGCTAACAAGAAATATTTTGTGGCATAGTAAGGCTGAGTAAATAGAGTCCAAGTGTCGATTCTTGGTGCCGCCTTTTTATGTATCTCTTCCTCTATAGGTTTCAAAATTAATGATTTCGTTTATGGGCCTTCTTGAACGAGCCATGGGTTTTTCTGCTGGATGTCCTACTGGGATAATTGCTACAGGGCGCACTCCGTCAGGTAGATTTAGCGCTTTTTTGGCTTCCTCTTCTCTGAAGGCTCCAATCCAGCATGTTGCTAGTCCGAGGGCGTATGCGCCTAACAGCATGTTTTGGGTTGCTGCGGCTGTATCTTGCAAGCAGTAGAGATTGACGCCTCTTGTTCCATATCCTCGAGCAGATCTGATCTGGTTGGCGCAAACCACTATTACTACGGGTGCTTCTTCAATGAAAGTCTGACGTAGTGCTGCTATGGACAATCTGTGTTTAACTTCTGGTTTTCGCACAACAATGAATTCCCAAGGTTGAGTGTTGCCCGCTGAGGGCGCCCACCTGGCCGCGTCAATCAGCTTCTTGACTTCTTCTTTGGAAACATCTTCTCTCGTAAATGCTCTCACGCTTCTTCGGCTTTTAATCGCCTCAAACAAATCCAAACTGCACTTTCTCCTCTATGCCTACACAACCCATAACTTTCATAGAATTTTCAACTTAAATTATGTTACGCCAAAAGCAATATTACATATTTAACAAATAGAAAGACAAACATAGCGCAGCTTTTGAAAGAGCTTAAGTGAAAGTCTGAAACTTTTATAGTAAGGTAATAAACCTTAAGTGCTCTTCTGGCAGATGAACTCTAACCCTTCAGAAAGGAGGCGTAATCATATCTGCTCCTAAAAAAACTCGACCAACAAAGCTCTTGTACTACTATGATGCCTACTTGAAAGAATTTTACGCAGAAATCTTGAAAATAACAAGACATGACAACCGATATGGTGTACTCTTAGAGTGCACGGCTTTCTATCCGCTTGGTGGTGGACAGCCAGCGGACAGAGGAGTTATCAAAGGTAAGCATGGAGAAATCCGTGTTTCTGATGTTCGAATGGAAAAGGGTGCTGTAGGTCATTTTGGGGATGAAATCAGCGGGCAACTTGCAGAAGGTGACCACGTGAAAGGCATAATTGATTGGACACGCAGATTCGAATTGATGCGTATTCATACTGCCGCTCATTTGATGTCGGAAGCCGTAAGAAAAGTTGTGGGTAGCCCTCTGGCAATTGTTGGTTCTGGAATTGATGTGGATAAAGCGCGATTGGACCTCGGCTATGACAGGTCGATTGGTCCCTTGTTATTGGAAATTGAAAAGGTTGCAAATCAGGTTGTAAAAGAAAACAGACAAGTAGAAATAAAAATAATTCCAAGAGAAGAAGCTGAAAATTATGTGGCCAAGTTTCACGAGAGCCTAAAGATTTTGCCACCTCAGGTTCAAAAAGTCCGCATAGTAGAGATTAAGGATTGGCATGCTTGCGCCTGCGGTGGAATCCATGTAAAAGCCACTGGAGAAATAGATGCCATTAAAGTTTTGAGGCGGATTTCGAAGGGCAAAGGTGTTGAACGCTTGGAGTTTACTGCAAAAACGTCTTAAGTGTGAAATGACTTCAATAAGTGTGGATGATGACTACGAGAATCAGCAGAGCTATAGCGCTGTGATATGCCTCTCGACGGGCGATCTGACACAACATCTTTTTCTTTACAAGAATTATACAAAAAACCTTATTAACTAATTCAAATTAAACAAGAACTTGTTAAGAATCATTGGAGAATAGATTTATGCCATGCACAGTTGTCGTCTGCGGCTTCTTCGGAGACACTGGCAAGGGAAAAATCATCTCATACTTGGCATTAAAAGATAAAGCAGCNGTGACAGCCCGGGCAGGTGTTGGACCAAACGCTGGGCACACCGTAGTCTACGAGGGAAAAAAATATGGACTGCGAATGTTGCCAAGTGCCTTNGTTTATGAAAAGTGTCGCTTGCTGATAGGCNCAGGCGTTTTAGTTAATCCAGACCTTCTCCTTAGCGAGATAGAAATGACACATTCGGAGGATAGAGTTGGCGTCGACCCTCAATGTGCCATCATTGAACCAAAGCATATCAAAACAGATAAGGGAGGGCACTTAGCCAAGAAAATATTGACAACCGGCACCGGAACGGGCCCGTGCAATGCTGAGAGAGCCTTACGTATTGTCAAACTTGCAAAAGATGTTCCTAACTTACAGAAATTCTTGGCAGACGTTCCCCTTGAGGTTAACAGAGCAATCGATGAGAGAAAGAATGTGATAGTCGAAGGAACACAGGGCACGTATCTCTCTCTTTTCCACGGAACCTATCCCTATTGCACATCAAAAGATGTCACAGCTTCTGCTGCTTGTTCAGATGTGGGGGTTGGACCAACAAGGGTGAACGATGTCGTACTTGTGCTTAAAGCTTACACGACCCGTGTTGGGGGCGGTCCTCTCCCAAACGAAATTTCTGAAGAGGAAGCTGCTAAACGAGGTTGGCTGGAAATTGCCACGGTGACTGGCAGAAAGAGACGTGCTGCACCGTTTAGTTATGAGTTAGCTAAAAGAGCTGTCATGTTAAACGGAGCCACCCAAGCCGCAATCACAAAAATTGACGTGTTATTCCCAGAATGCAAAGGCGTTAAGTCTTATGACGAGCTTCCTCAAGAAGCAAAAAAGTTTGTTGAAAAAGTGGAAAAGGAAATCAAAGTGTCCGTAACGCTGATTGGTACTGGACCTGGAGCCTGGGAGATTGCGGACAGAAGAATCGAGTGAAGAAGTCAATTTAGAAAGTCGCTTGTAGCTATATATTTTTTGAATCTTCATGCGCAAGCGCACTATTAGTAGGTGAATACTGTTGACAAAAAACCAAGATGCAGCTTCTTCAATTGAGGAGTCCCGCTCTAAGAGAGCCATTAAATCATTGCTCCTTACGCATGTATTTCTAGGGGATTCTTGATTCCAAAAGCTCTGATGAAGTGACAATCAATGCCAAGAAATCAATAATTGTACTGTAGTCAACGAAATGTCCGATGAGATGTGGAAAATTTATGAGGGAAAACATCTCATTGTGAAGACAACTGGAGAAGTTTCAAACTTGAGATATCCCGAAAGAAAATGGATGGAATGATCACCGTGAAGGGTCGAAATCTTGGAAGGTTTCTTGAAGTGCTTTCTTCTATGCGAAGCATTCGAAGTTTGATCTATGCATGTGCTGTGATCTTTTTTTTGGCATTAATCTTGTTTCCACCAATTCTTGGGATAATCCTCAAATGGGATTTGATAGGCCAAATCTTTGAGAACTTAAGCTTGATGTCTAGAGCAATACCAGCCATCTACGCGTCTTTTGCAATCGCTTTGTTTGTTTCAATCATAGACGTAGTCGCTGGTTTGCCGATGGCTTGGTTCATTTGGAAGGGAAAATCTAAATGGCTAAACACTCTCGACACACTTGCCGATATTCCTTTCATCGTCCCCACCGTGACTCTTGGCTATTCAATATGGCTATTCTGGAGCAGTGAAACTCAAGGTATCTCCTCGCTTTTTGGAACAAGTCTTGTATCACCAGGTTGGCTCCTGATAATTCTAGTCCATTTCGTTTTCTCCTATCCCGCAGTGGTCAGAGTGATGATTGGTGCCCTCTTTGACTATAAACGAACGTATGAGGAAGCATCCAGAACTCTGGGGGCAGCGCCAGTTACTGCGGACAGAACCGTAACGTTCCCGATACTCAAAACATCTTTTATTGCAGCTTTCACATTGGCATTTGCAAGATCAATATCTGAGACGGGTGCAACCGTTATAGTTGCAGGAACCTTTGAGAACGGACCAGTTCTAATTAATAACCTTAAAACTACACAACAGTCTGGATACGAAAGTGCCTTGGTTTTCGTTAGTTTCATTCTGATAGCGGTTTCTTCCATAATCTTCGCAACCATCACAATACTTGGCCCAAAACTAAAAATATCAGTAAGAAAAGTTTGGCCGGTCACTGAAAGAAAACTGAGTAGCCAAGGTCTCGCACACTTCAGAAACACTTCAACTCTCTTGGTGTTCTTTATTCTAGTTCTCATTCCTTCACTTTTCGTCGCTCTTCCAACCATAAACGCCATTTCAAACGGTACGCTCAACGAAGCACTGAGTAGCAAGGGTATTTGGCAAGGATATTGGCAGAGCCTTTTCTTATCATATGGTGTGGCATTCGTCGCAACTTTGTTGAATACTGTAGCTGGTTTGCCGATGGCAATTCTTATCGCCAGAAAGAGGTTTGGAGTGTTCACTTCAACAATTCTGGATGTGCTAGTGAATATTCCTATGATAGTTCCATCAATTGCGCTGGGTGTCTCTCTCAGCATTTTCTGGAACAATTTCCCATTTATACCTGAAATTGGATTGTTGATTTTCGCTCATCTCTCAATTACCTATCCTTACTTTGTAAGGTCAATGACCGCTGCCATTGAAAGAGTTGACATAGATTTGGAAGAAGCCTCTAGGACGCTTGGAGCCAAGCCATTTACAGTGTTTAGAACAATCGTTCTGCCTCTAACAAAATATTCTTTGTTTGCAGGTGCAATCATGATGTTCACCAGAAGCGTTAGTGAGACTGGTGCCACTTTGGCGGTGATAACTGAACTGAAAACTGCCCCGGTTTTATTGGTTGAATGGGTCAAACAAATCGTGCCAGCCAGTCCTAAGGAAATTGGTCTTGGATGCGGCTTTTTGATCGTTTTGTCCTTCGCTATCTTATTAATTCTAAGGGGCACGGTTAAAGGAAGATATTAACATGTTTAATATACTAGTGAAATGTATCCTCATCTCAAGCTTACGGGGCTACTGGAATGCCTGAAGTACGCATAGAGAATGCCACAAAAAAATACGGCAAAATTGTTGCAGTAGAAAACGTAAGCCTTCACGTGCACGACAAGGAGTACTTCGCTCTCATAGGTCCCAGTGGATGCGGCAAAACCACTCTGCTCAGATTAATTGCGGGTCTAGTTCAACCCGACGAGGGAAAAATCTTCATTGAAAATGAGCTTGTCACTCATATTCCACCAGAAGACAGAGGAATCGGATTTGTCTTCCAAACTTACGCTCTTTTTCCGCATATGAACGCTTGGGACAACGTAACTTATGGACCGCGAGTGAAGGCATGGGAAGAAGACAAACGCGAAAGAATTGGACGAGAAATGCTTGAAATGGTTAAACTATACGAACGTTCAGATGCTATCCCAAAAGAGTTGAGCGGCGGCATGATGCAAAGAGTTGCTCTAGCTAGAGCTTTAGCCGCAGGGGCTAAGCTTTTGTTGTTAGATGAGCCCTTAGGCGCCTTAGACGCTAAGATTCGGTTTGAGTTACGATATGAAATCAGAAAACTTGTGAAAGACTTGGCGCTGACCGCAATACATGTTACACATGACCAAGGTGAAGCAATGGCAATCTCCGACAGAATCGCTGTTATGAAAAAGGGTAAAATCTTGCAGGTTGGGACTCCTCAAGAACTGTATATGAAGCCTAAACACATTTTTGTTGCTAACTTCATTGGCGAATCCAATTTCCTTGAAGGCTACGTCGTGGACACTGAAGACAAGGGCTGTATTATAGAGTTGCGGGGAGGATTAATTGTCAATGCTGCTGACAAAGCGAGAAACAAGGAAGAACGCGTTGTTTTAGGGGTTAGGCCAGAAACGCTTAGCATAGAAAAGGGGCATAAAAAAGGATTGAACTGCCTTCCGGGCCGCATAGAACGTTTCCGATTTGAAGGCACTGACGTACGTTATGAGGTTAGACTTAAAAACGAAGACACAATTGTGATTATTCGTCCAGCCTTGATGGGCGAATGGTTCAACGAAGGTGAAAAAGTCACGGTTGGTGTCCCACAAGAAAAAAGTTATGTGTTCACCTATCCAAGTATAGGATTAAGGAGCGAACTTGCCCTTGAGTGAACTGATAAAATGGTTTGAAAAAAGAAGAGAAACAAAAATCATAACAATTATGCAGCAACACTTAGCCACAACCATAAGCGCCGTCGAAGACCTAGAAAGAGCTATCAAAGCATCAGCAAACAACGACGGAAAAAAGATGAAAGAAAGCATTGTGCGCGTGACAAGCGCAGAGAAGGAAGCCGACAAGCTCAGAAGAGACGATATGCGAGAACTTGCACGCGGAGAGTTGCCACCTGTCGACCGAGAAGATCTTATGCACCTGATGAAACGCATCGACATGGTAGCCGACTGGAGCCGAGAATCAACGCGGATACTGGGCGTCATTTCACCGAAGGATATACCAGACAACCTAAAGGAGGCAATGGTTAAAATGATGAAAGGCACAAGGGAATGCGCAGTTGCACTGAGAAGATGTGTAAGTCGCATGACGGAGAAACCCGAAGATGCCTTGAAAGCGGCAGATGAGGTAGAGCGACGGGAAGAAGAAGTGGACGCTCTGCACGAAAACGCTAGAAAGCAACTTGCTAAGGAGACAGAAATGAAAGTCGGAGTAGCGATTATGCTCAATCAGCTTTTGGAGGCCATTGAAACAGTTGCTGACTGGTGTGAAAACGTGTGCGACCAAGTAAGAGTAATTGTTGTTCGCCGATAGTTAACGGTTAAAGGAGGCAAGAGGCATGCCAAGTATAACTATCTATTTCTGTGAAAGTTCGTATTAAACTATGTTGTTTTTAAAGAATTTCATTTCCCTATGGTAAATAAGCATATCGTAGTTGTTATCGGAGTAAATAATTAGATGTATATAAACTCAGCTTTTCCTGCAATTGCGCGCGATGGGACAAAATCGGAAATAATCTCAGGTTGAACATTAGAATATGCCGCAAGTTTTACATTGGGAGTGTGCAGTAAGACTAGGGTCGCTTTCTCTGGCCTTCCCATGCAAAGCAGTGATATAGAGATTAGTTATTCAATAAGTCATAAAAGCTAAATGGGGTTAAATGAGGCAACCTAACCTTAAGGAAGGAATCTGATGAGAGTCCTATTTATAGAGCCACCAAGAGAATTCTGGTTTGTTATGGGAGAATATCTTCCACCACCCTTTGGAATCATCCAGCTTGCAGCATACTTGGAGAGGGAAGTTGAAGACGTTGAGATAGAAGTGTTAGACTGCACAGCACGGGAGCTAGGTTGGAGTGAAATTAGAAGAGAGGTTGAATCCTCAAGTCCTGATATTGTGGCTGTTAGTGCATTTGCGACTTGCAATGTCTACTCAGTCCTGAGAACACTTGAGATCGCCAAGATGGTGAACCCTGACATCCTCACAGTTACTGGTGGTCAGCACTTCACAGTAACGGCCCAAGAAAGCCTGGAAAAGTATCCTGAGATAGATGTTATCGTCAGAGGAGAAGGAGAAGAAACCTTAACCGAACTCGTAAAAAGCTCAACTGAAGAATCTCATCTCTCACGTATAAGGGGATTATCCTGCAGGCATAATGGAAGGATCATACACAACAACCCAAGACCACTGATTAAAGACCTGAATAGTCTCCCTTATCCAGGATATCACTTCGTCAAAGATCTTGTCCGCAAATACCATTTTGCTGCAATGGCTGGTCGCAATGCCCCATATGCTCTTGTTGAAGGCTCAAGAGGGTGTTCCCATAAGTGTACATTCTGCACTCAATGGAGACACTGGGGCGGAGTTCAAAGACTCAAGAAGCCAGAAAGGATTGCGGATGAAATAGAGTTCTGTTATAACAACTATGATAGCCGATTCATCTGGTTGACAGATGATGATTTTGGACCAAGCACCAGAGCAGATAGCCTTGCTGATGAGCTTCTGAAACGCAATTTGGGAGATGACCTCATGCTGTTCTTTCAATGGAGATGTGATGACGTCATCAAAAATGAAGAGATTCTGCCTAAACTGAGAAGAGCTGGTCTCTACTGGGTTATGATGGGAGTGGAGAGTCCTAGAAACTCAACTCTGGAAAGTTTCAGGAAAGGCATAGATGCTGAGCAAGCAACCAAAGCAGTGGAGTTATTGAAAGAGAACGATATATTTTCCCATGCCATGTTCGTTATAGGAGACCGAAAGGACACAGCAGAGTCAATAGCACAGGTGAGAAAGTTTGCCAACGAGTTAGATCCAGACTTCGCAATATTCACTGCTCTCACACCCTTTCCTGGAACTGAAATCCATCAAGAGGCGAAACGAAACAATTGGATTGAGGATTTCAATCTCTCTCATTATGATATGGCTCATGCAATCATGCCCACTGAAACATTGTCAAGGATTGAAGTGCAGGAGGAACTCTACAACTGTTACCGAGATTTCTATGGTAAATGGAGAAGAAGACTGGGAGGATTGCTTTCAAGCAATAAATTGAAGAGCAGGCTCTATAGACACATGATGGGGCAAGGTGTGGTAAGACAGTTCAAGAACCTTATTCCGTTGAGAGTTTGATTCGTTTAATTGTCAGCAAGATAGAATCTGCTGTAGTTCAGTGCGCACGCAATTTATTAATCTAAGAATTTTCTTACTTAAATTATTAATGCAACTTAAGATTAGATACTGAATCAAAGAGAATCAAAATGGAGATGAAAATAAAGTTGAAAGCAGTTTCCGTAATATTGTTTGTGCTGTTGTTTCTCGGTGTATTGACGATGGTTGATGTTGCTGAGGCTTCACCCACTAATGTTGCTTTAGACCACTATGGGACACCTCTAATCATAGACCCGACGCTGATTCCAGGCACTCAGTTCACGATTAACATGACCTTGGACTACGTTGAACCTGATCTTCTATGGGCATACCAGATATGTCTCAGCTTCAACGCAAGCGTGTTGCACGGCGTGAGCGTTGAGAATGGTCCGTTCATGGCGAGTAACGGAGGAAGTGTTATAGTGATACACGGGTCGGGATTCAACAACACCGTGGGCAGGATGGGCATATTCGCAGCATACCTCGACCCAGTGGAAAAATTTCCCGAGGGCGGATCTGACGAACACGGTGCTCTATGCACCATTACCTTTGAGGTTGTCGGATACGGAGACTCTCACATAACGATGGGAGCGGGTTTTCCTGTGGGAGAGACACTTCTCGGCAACAGAACAGGCCACGTGCTAATATCCAAAAAATTGAATCCAGAATGCTTCACTGACGCGTACTTCACAAACATCGGTGCTCCAGTTGCATTGTTTAATTACTCGCCTTCGGAGCCCGCTGTTGGTGAAACTGTTACTTTCAATGCCTCGGCCAGCTACGACAATGACGGTTACGTCGAGAGTTATGACTGGGACTTCGGTGATGGAGCCACAGATACAGGCATGATAGTGACACACGTCTATGCAACAGCAGACACCTACCTTATTACTCTGAACGTTACCGATAACGATGGCTTAACCTGTACTTCCACACAATCAATCACCGTTGCAAAGTTGAGTAGCGCAATCTCGATGTCTATGTCTGCTACAAACATTGTTCTCGGTGAGAGCACTATTATTAGCGGTTCCATAACTCCAACACGGGTTGGAGCAACCGTGAAGATATACAACAGGCCCAGCGAGGAAGAAACTTGGAATATTCTCACAGCCATTGCAACAGACGACAACAGCCAGTACTCATGTGCTTGGATGCCCTCTACAACGGGAACCTACGAGTTCAAAGCCCTCTGGCTAGGAGACGCTGACACTCTCCCAGCGGAAAGTTCGATCCTGCAACTTCACGTTGACTCTCCAACGCAGAACCTAAGCTACGCTGAACTGCAGTCTAATCTAACCAATCTGGAGTT
>JGI2172J19969_10000670_pt1 | contig 14927 bp, 18 predicted proteins | sample DeeMarSWOR230_32_FD_19969 | JGI IMG/M metagenome (IMG submission 19969)
ATCTCGTAACGTCTCCGAATGCAACATTCTCGTTAACTCCGAAGAGATTGTCCGCAACACTCTACATCCTCAATTGCAGTGACGCAAACGGATGGTGGATCACGGGATATTCTGCCCAAGGTCTAGCCTTTGATCTGCAGAAGCTTCTCTCTCCTTATTTCAACACGACAATAATAGTGCAAAACACCACCGAGCTTGGCCAGCTCCTGGACGGTAACAAAATCTCGGATTCTTCTGATGAAAGTATTCATAACGCTGTAGTGATAAACACTTTCGGTGAAGCTGTTCCGATTCCGTCAACCTATGCAGATTCGTATGACCGAGACAACTACGCCGAATACTGCTATGAAGTTGGAAAGAGGGTAAACCAACACAACTGGACATGGGTTAGCATCGTTGGATACCCCTTCTACTATGTCAGCAACACCGTGGAGCTAGAGTATAGCCACAACAGCTGGGGCATCTATGGGATGAGGAGATCGGGCCAAGCAGGGCTGAACTCTTTTCTTCAAGGGCTAGATGTGGAGAATCATCCGGCCTACAATTATGATGGAAGCGGGATTACCGGGGACGTTGGCGTTGTACACTTCACAGAAGATGCTATTTATCAATCCAACTATTATGGAATTTATCCCTCATCATATCAGACGGCAACGCGAGCTCTGCCTTCTTCTATTCAAGCAACCTACCATACGACTATAAGATCCAGCGTTTTTCAACCCGTAAGTGGATACTACGGAGCTGCGACTTTCAAACATGATGGAAAGGGAGCTTTAACAGCCGTTGGACTGACGAGAACTCCTGATATTAGGGTCACAGCTCTTGCTCTACTGGCATATTATAATCCAATAATCTACAAAGCTGAATTGACCCTGACTCCTGGAGAGGCCCCGACCCAGCGCCTCTTGGTTCTGCAACTCAGCCAACAAGGAGCTAGCTGAGATGACTGAACGAAATAGCAAGAGAGGCCAATTCTCGATCGTTGCTGCTCTACTTGTCTCGATAGTTCTTGTGACAGCTGTGATTACCACATATTCAATAGTGCGAAACAATCCCACAGAAGACCGTCCTGAAATCCTAGGCTCTATAGATGAAATGAATCTGGCTGTTAAGCACATCCTAGAATTCACGGTCGGCTACTATGGCTCGATACTACAGGTGACTGGAAACACTAGTTATGCAAAGAACCTCGCCTTTGACTATCTGCAAAGGAGCCTAGCAAATACCGCCTATACACACCCAAAGCTGACCCCCACCTTCCACGTCAATTATTTTCACCTATCAGCTGCCTGGTTTAATCAAACAAGTCGGAGCCAAGGAGCTGTAAACGTCACCTATTCGTTGACAGGTCTAGGAATCTCCGGAATAAGATATTCAACAACTGCTGAACTCACTGCTACTGTCAGTCCGTCAGCCACTAGTTCAGTTCTGATTAACATTACACGTGATGGAAGCTACACCTGCCCGAACTTAGGCCAAAATAACTTCTTCTTCTATGAATATAGCTATACAAACTCAGAATGGAAGCTTATCAATACGGGGCTAGTAATCAACTCAGTCAATTCACTTGAAACCTACTCAGTGTACGACATTACGGTTCCAATCAGTGTGGATCCATCATCTTATATGCTTCAAGTAGTTGACACTCGAGGGATTGTGGTTGTAGCTTCCACATTCTCTAATTACATCTACGATCTCGGATGGAACGAGGCACTCTATTCCCAGCTCGACGGAGATACAATCGTTGTGGAGGCGCTTCAAAATGGCACCTTTAGATGGCTGGGGCAGAACCTTGAACTCGAAACAGCGTCCAAACCCATTCCACCGATTCCAGTGAGGGGTTTCCGCCTCAACCGAACCGTTAACGGTGCCAGTGAAGAGGCAATGTTCCAGACGGAAAGTTGGGGGTCAAACTACCGAGTTCCTTTGGGTCTTACAAGTAACGTAAGCCTGTTTGGAAGTAGACAGATGCTAGTCTTCCTAGTGGATCACGAAGTTGAGAGGATTACACTGTGGTGGGATGGTCGTGACATTGCCAACCAAACGGAATTCGCTTGGAAGAACACTCACTTTAATGATGATCCCGATGCATACTGGAACTATGGGATTCTGAGAAACGGACTGTTGGAACTAAGAGTTTACAACTTCAGGATAGAAGCCAGAGTCGTGGGTGGATCCACAAGTAGTACAGCATATTTCCTACGCATAAACAACGATGATCCCACCTATGGAGCAAGACCTGCATATGTCATATACAATGGCGTCGTAAGGGACATAGTTCAACAGGAAGCCGAATGGAGCGGTGGAATCCAGAACTGCCCAAACGTATATTCGCACATCGTTATCACCTTTGCAGCTGACGCCACATACTACACTTATTCTTCGAGGCTCATTTTTACCGACTCTTCTCTAACTCGAACTATTACGGATCTTAGCGCTCTCCGACTGTCTGTCTCCACAGGAGAAGCCAGAACGGAAAACGGGACAAGCGGAGGCTACCCATTAGTCTCAAATGGCGAAGGAGTGTTCTACAACTTCACCTTTCCCACAGGCTGGTCTCATCATTGGAGCCAGTTCAATTCAGGAAACTCCGGCGCCGGGATCATGTTTACAGACGAAGCAAATGAGCAACTGTATAGTTTTGACAGCGTTGCAGGCGGCGAAACTGGAGCTATCAGAGTAATCAGATCCTATTACACACGCATAATAGAGCTAAACCCAGTAGAACTACTCTCAACGTCCTTTGCCAACCTCTTGGACATACAATGGTCTGGCGCAGTTGTTACTTTTGAGGGCGATCCTATATATCCGGATTCAGGAAACATTGGACTATGGATAATCGTTGAACATCCCCCCACGATTTCAGTTAGTTGATGGAACCTCTGCGCAGCACAACTTCATCAAAGAGGAAAAAAAGAGGAGGATAATATTCTCACAGCCGTAACGTGGGTTCGAATCCCACTCAGCACGCGTCCAAACTTTTAAGAAGCTCGTTTGCTTGGTTTTCAGTCAAACTTCGGAATTGGGATTATGATCTACGAGAAAATAGTGACGCGAAGAACAATCAGAAGGTATACAAAATCACGGGTTCCAAAAGATGTGCTCACAAGATGTGTGGATGCCGCGAGACTTTCACCCTCAGGGATGAACCGACAACCCTTGAAATACATTATAGTTGACAACGAAAAGTTGCTGGCAGAAGTGTTCAGCACAACTAGTTGGGCGGGATACCTGCCAGACTACAAGCCAACTGAAGAGGAGATGCCACAGGCTTACATAATAGTGCTACTCGACAAAGAAATTCGCGAGAACTGTGGTCATGACGCAGGCATAGCAGCCATGGCTATAGCAATGGTTGCTTGCGAAGAAGGACTAGGATCGTGCATTCTAGGCGCTATTGACAGGAGAAAACTCAGGACGCTTCTGAGTATCCCAGAGAGCCTCGACATAGTTCTAGCCGTTGCTCTTGGATATCCCGCTGAAAAGCCAACGGCGGACAAGATTAAGAATGGAGACATTAAATACTGGCTTGACAAGAAAGGCGTTCTGCATGTTCCTAAAAGAGAGCTAAAAGACATAGTAAGATTGAATGGATGGCACGCCTCGGCGTAATGATTCGCCATAGAGAAAAAAAAGGATTTGCGGTATACTGGAAGAAAAACGGACACGCAAAAATCAAAATGTTTATACAATAGTTATGGGAGAGGGCGTGAAGAACATATGGACAGTGGAGAAATGAAGAACAAGCGAAAGTACAATCAAAGTTCCAAAGTTGAACTTCCGAAACGGTTCAGGAAGAACAAGAAGTAACCGTATGCACCAGCAGCTCTTTTTAGCGTCTGATCTGTGTAGTGCACGCTATTGATGCTAGCAAGTGCCTTAGCAGAATTCATGCAAAAGAATGAGGATATGCGGGTGACATCTCCAAGTCGAGTAGAATAAGGAGATACCAGTGCCATGTGCAAGTGTTAAAAGCGGTGGTGTCTACCTTGAGACAAGGGAGGGACTAAGTGTGGTTGAGATTGTCTGCAATCCCGCGAGACAGCTGGTTATCTTGGAGTGTACTCGGTATCCTTCGATTGAAGCTCTGGCCAAAGTTATTGCTGTAATTGTAGGCGCTGGAGAACCGGTCATACTGAAGTGGGCAGAAGGCATAGCATTCATGTACACTTATCTGCAACCAACAACCCAAGACTTGATCAGCGACTTGCTGAAAGGACGAATATACTGGTCTGAGGTTTTCTATGCCGAAATGCCAGAGTACAGGCCAAGCATAAGAGTGAGTACATTAGACATACCGATAATTGACGTATCTCCAAATCCCCTCTTAGTGGACGCAGCTAAGTGGATGAAACTGCACCGAAAGTAGAAGATCTTCCAGCAGAATGTCTGGCTTCCATCGTACGCTGCTCTTGCGAGGGCTTACTACTGTTGCTTCAAGGTCAAGTCGATTTCAGATGATTCGTGCACAGTCTCGAAGACCATACACGTTAAGGTCTTCTCGATTCCCTTTACTAATCTCAGCCTGTCTATGACGAATTTTCCCACAGAATCCACATCTTCCACTTTTGTTTTCACCAAGATATCCCAATCGCCAGTGATGATGTGCACTTCTTGCACTTCTGGAAACCTTGCGATTTGCTTCGCCAAATCTCGCTGAGAGAAAGAAGCACCCCCTCGGGATTCTGATACGTCAGGGAGACAAGAATGAAAGCTGTGGTGCCCTTGCCAAGAGCCCTTGCGTCTAGGACTGCTTTATATCCTCTGATTAGCCCTGACTTCTCCATCCGCTTAATCTTTCCGAAAACAGTCGTAATGGACGAGCTTGCTTTCTTTGCGACTTCTCTGCTAGAGAGTTTACAGTTTCCCTGCAATATTCTCAGTATCTTGATGTCTTTTTCGTCTAGTCTCGGTTGCATGATGAAAATATTACCAAAACTGGCATTAAAAGATTAACTTTGTTTATGTTCTTGCGAAGTTTCCCGAAAAACGCTTATACGCATCCAAACACACTGGATTGTGAGTGAAACTGCTGTGAGGGTCTACAAAAACCGATGCTGAACTTCTTTTCTCCTTGAAACGCCGCTATCAAGTCCTAAGACAGCCACAAATGAAAAGCATGCTAAGAATTCAGGATGAGATTCTTTCAGCCACCAGAGATTTCTTGAGAAATGAAGGATTTGTTGAAATCTTAGCTCCCATCATCGGTCCGGTTACCGATCCCGGGATAAGGGGTGCTAGGCAGGTTTCCGTAGATTACTATGGAGAATCATTCAAAATCATGAGCAGCATGATTCTCTACAAACAGATGGCAGTGACCAGTCTGGAGAGAATCTTCGCAGTATCCCCAAACGTTCGCCTCGAACCTACGAACTCCCTCGCTACCGGAAGACATCTTGCCGAGTTTCGACAGGTAGACTTGGAGCAAGCCCACGCCACATATCACGACGTCATGGACGTCGCCGAGCGCCTCGTGCAAGGAATTTGCAGGCGCATTTCACGGGCATGCGCCCAACAAATGGAAGCATTGGGGAGAAAGCTAAGAGATCCCCCCCGGCCATTTCAAAAAATCACGTACCAAGAAGCAATTGACATTCTTTCATCCAAGGGCTTCATAGTTGAGTACGGTAAAGAAATTCCATGGAAAGAAGAGAAAGCTCTTTCCCTCATGTTCCACGAACCGTTTTTTGTAACAGACTACCCTTTGACAGCTCGAGGATTTTACGACCGAGAAGACCCGGAGAGGCCAGGAATCCTGAGAGACTTTGATCTGCTCTACCCCGAAGGCTTTGGGGAGGCAGTATCAGGTGGAGAAAGAGAGAACACTTTCAAAGGAGTGGTAAGACGCATGAAGATGACAGACGAAGATCCCTCTGCCTATCGGTGGTATTTAGACATGCTTAAAGACGGTGTTTTACCATCAGCAGGCTTCGGAATCGGTGTGGAACGTTTGACTCGTTGGATTTGCGGCTTAAACGCAGTTTGGGAAGCAGTTCCATTCCCAAAAGTCCCGGGCATAATATCCCCATAGCTTTTCTGCGAGAGACTGGAAATCAGCACGCGCACAGTGTCGCGCAACGCGTGAAAGCCGCAATGAAGAGAATATAGGCGGAAAATGGAAAAAAAGGAAATGAGTTGCGAACGAAGGGTAGATGTTAGCTTGTGAGCTTAATATCTTCTTCTTCGATCTTGGTTTCTTCGCTTTGCGTAACAATCGCGGCAGTATACTGGCCTGCTCGGATCAGGTTTGAACGGAACTTCGCATTCCTGGTTGCATTCAGCGCAGACTGCCTTATGCATCTCTTTCTCGTACATTCGCTATTTCAACTCCTCTGTTATTCAATGCAAAAAGCTGGTTCTTGCACGCACCTTCGACATCATATGCAGCTTCTTATTAAACTTATGCCCATGGAAAAAGGATTCGAGATTCACATTGTGCTGTACACATGTGCGCGATCTCAAGTAGAACCTGTTTCCATATGTTTAAGCGCGCGCATCTACAAACCAAGTTTTATAGATTCCCCTTAGCATATTAGTTGGCGAGAAGCGCACATGAACAAGACAACCAAAGCTGGGTTGCTTTCTGCAATAACCATAGTGTGGGGGCTAACAATCGTTGGCGGATTCATCGCCTATGAGCGAATGTCTGCAACTGTGTTAAGATGGCAGTGGAAGTACAAGCAGCTGGTTGAGGAAACTCACGGAATCATCATCGATTATTTTCCTACTCCTAATCCCTTTGCTCCTCTTGTTCCCTTGGTTCTTCTGGGTCTGTTCTTAACAGTAGTGCTACTTATTGATCAGGTTCACCATAAGAATGCAGAAAATAGAGACACCAGAGAGAATAGCAATCTGAAAACATCGTTCGACTAGGTGCGTGTGCGCGCGCCTATGCATGCATGCATCTATGAATGGATTCGCTGGACAGGATCGGTTGCGTTGTGCGTCGGCATTTTGAGGTTGCCTTTGGCTCCGCGCGCGGCCTTCTATGTCACGATTTCATGGAGCATGCTTCTCTTCTTTGCGTTGACGATTTCCAGAGCTATTCTGTCTCCCATGCTCATTCTGCAATTGTATTTTGCGTTTGCGTATTGTGAGCCGATGCCCATATGAGTGTTCGTTCCTCCTCCGTGTCTCGTTGCAACGTCCTGAACTTTTGGAACGTGATCATATAGGGCTCCTCCTTCTGGGATATCGTACAGTCCGTGGCCGACTTTTTTTACCCACAGGAAGTCAGGGTCGCTTCCATGTAGCTCCTTGAATGTTATCAGTGTTTGAATGCAGTACGCTCCTATCATTCCCGGAGGGTCGACTTCCATGGTCTTTTCTAGAAATGTGTCAGCAATGGGATGTATCTTCCTTATCAGGGATTCCCTCAGACTCATAGGGAGATGCGCTGTGACTTCAAAGGTTCTCGGGTAAGGTGTCTTCTCCCAATTCACCTTCAGCTGCAACTCGGCGGACATCCTGATGACTCCATCATGAGTGGCTTCTCTTCTCTCGTCTATCGACATAAACTCGTTTGCCAGCCAACTCCTGGCTCTTTCACGGCTTATTCCCTTTGCCTTCATCAAATATTCTTCCGATTCTCCCCAGTCTTGCCTTGCATAGATTGGGGAGTAGAAAAAGTTGAAATTCGCCGTGACGCCTGGAACGTATTCTTCTGCCCTGCCAACAGTTAGGTCGTTCGGATCAACAATACCGACTTTTATGAAGTTCTCCACTTTTTCTTCCATGTCGAGGCTGCTGGCGGCGAAGATGAATCCTCTTTCGAGTCGGCGCGTCTTGTGCGGAACCTTCAGGACTAGGGGCCTCTCAACTGTCTTCTTGAATCTGATTCCAGTTCCATCGCTTTTAACGTCGAACAAGAACTCTTCAGGATGCGGAATCTCAGCTTGCTCCAGATACCAGTAGTAGTTCTCTTTCACTTCCTCTCGGTTCTCGATTTTTAGCAGACTGCGACTTCCAATTATGGGAACGTCGAAGTCTTCTTCGATTTCTTTGCAGGCCTCGCCACCTACGTAGACAGAGAACGCTCTGTTCGGAATCTGCACTCCTTCCAAGTCACGAATCTCGTCGGTGTACTTCAAGATGTCTTTGTAGCTATCCAAGACCAGTATGCATTGATCCCACGAAGCTGCCTTTCTTATGTCCTTTGGGTCATTTCTCACTATGACGCTTTCCCTGACACGGGACGGCAAATCCTCGATTCGGCTTTCGCGTCCGACGATTGGGTTTTGAATGTATATATTTGCTCTTCCAGGAGTCGTGTATATGATGCGTCTAAGGCGTTGATTCCTCGCTCCTGCAGCCGCATCCAAAGCAGAATGCGAACCTAAGATTAAAGGAATCGGCTGCTTATAGCCTCGGACAACTTCTTGCATATCTTCTCTTTTTATCACAAATCTCACCACATCAACAGCTTATCAGGCAATATTCTAGTTGTGAATGTTGCCTCTTAGCCCCCTTCTGCCCTTAAAAGCTTTCTTCCACAACTTGACCACCAGGCTTGACAACAACTGAACTCTTATATTACAAAACTCCGTGTCTTTAGAAAGTGTTTGAGTCTAAAGCAGACACTGATGCTCGAGGGAATTGTCAAATGTCCGAAAGTGTAGATGAAAAAACCGCGGAAAAGCCACTCGAAGGGTCGTCTCAGGAATTGCCCATCTCAGAGTTCTACAAGGTTATAGACTGTTCAACCATATTCAAGAGCAACAAATGGTGGGAAGCAATAGCCGTCGTCGAATCGTTCGGAAAACGATTCATTGCCATGTATATGTGGCAGTGCATCGAAGGCAAATGGAAGAGAAAGCACAAATTTCACATCAGAAACATGGATGAATGGAACAAAGTAAAGGGCGTTGTAGAGCAGCTTTTGCCAAAAATCTCAGGGCAGAANTGAGCTGTCGCAGGCTAAACGATCACGAAAAGGAAACCCCTAGCCGCNTNCGCAAAAGNTNCTTTATAAGTCTCCTGGCCAACGCCTAATATCCTGCGATATACATACATATTAGAGTCAAACTCTTTGTTTTAGGGCTTTTTGTCAATAATACCAATCAAACTCCCTTCTTTTATCAAAGTTCGCCTGTCTAAAGGTTATTTTGAGTTTTGACGTTAAATGGGCCGCGGTGTAAGCAGATGATTTCATGGAAGTATTCATTGGAAAAAATAAACGGCGAACTAGAGCTTGCCAAGAAAAAAAGAGAAGCTTTGGACAAGTTACGCGGCGAAAACAAGGTCTCGCAGCTCACCTACGACTCGTTTAGCAATGAGATTGCCGAGGCAATAGCAGAGATCGAAGCAAAGCAAAGCACCTTGGTTGAGAAACTGAAAGCTAAAGTAAGCGAACTGGAGCAGCAGATGAAAACGCTGGAATATCTTCTCGTGAACTCCGAAATTCGACACGTATCAGAAGAAATCGAGGAAGAAGCATACGTTCGCGAACATAACGTCCTCGCACTGGGGCTGGAAACTACAAGGCAGGAATTGGACGAAATCAAAGAAGCGATATTCAGTCTGACCGGCCAGGATATCAGTACTCCGGCGCCCCCAACAACTCAAATCGAGGAAGGGAAACCTCAAGAGGAGCCAGAAGCTGAGAAAAGCCTTGAGATAGTCATGGATACCGAGACAACAACCTCAATAGAAACGACCCTTGAAGACGAATCAGAAATAGAGGAAAGAACGGAAATACCAATAGAAGAGGCTCCTGAAAGCGAAGACTCTGCAGATTCACCGGTAGAGGAAATACAGACGCCTTTTCAAAGCGAAGAGGAGGCTCCCTCATCCGAAGCAGAAACATCTGAGGCTGCAGAAGCTCTCGAAGAGGCTTCGTCCGAGATCTCATTCGACGAAGAAGAAGAAACCGCAGAAGCTGAAGAATAGGCGTAGACAACGCCAAATCCTTTCTTTTTCCTTTCTGCCGCCCTATTATGAATAAGGCTGCACGATTCCGTGTCGAGAAGGTAGCTTTTTATCCAACTTCCATGTCTCATAGACCAATTCGTAATCGCCAAAGACTTCAAAGATGTTGATGTCGTTGCGCGTTGGAATAGCCTTTCATGAGAAATATCGACAATACGACTTTGGACCAGGACATCCCTTTAGAGGCGACCGCTTCCGCAACGCCATGAAGCTCTTTGCCGAACAAGGATTGTTGGACATGCCCAACGTCAGCATTCTGAACCCAGAAATGGCTAAACTCAAGGATCTGCTGCGAGTTCACAACAAGAGCTATGTTGACTTGATCTTTGACTTCGCAGAGAAGGGCAGACCCTATGACTTTGACACTCCAGTGTCTCCCAGCATCCTTGAAGCAGCACTGTACATCATGGGTGGGGCATTGAAGATCGGAGAATCCCTTTTCAAGGGCAAGATTGAACGAGGAGTTTCCCTAGGCGGTGGACTCCACCACGCCGGTGAAAGCTTCGGTGGAGGCTTCTGCCTATTTAACGATGTCGCCCTTCTCGCTAGGCATCTCCAAGAGGAGCACGGTGTCAAGCGTGTTCTAATTCTAGATTATGACGTGCATGCTGGAAACGGTACGAGCGACATTTTCTATTCTGATTCCTCTGTGCTTGTCATTTCATTGCATCAAGACCCGAAAACCCTGTTTCCAGGCACTGGCTTCATCAGCCAGATAGGCACGGGAGAAGGGGAAGGATTCAACGTAAACGTGCCTCTGCCACCAGGAACAAGCGGTGAAACATACTTCTTCGCCGTTGGAGAAGTGTTCATCCCACTCGCCAAGGAGTTCAAACCCGATGTCATTTTGGCGAATGGTGGAAGCGACCCACACTTCGCTGACATTCTCGGGAGTTTAGGCTTGAAGGTTGAAGATTTCCACAAACTATCAAATCTAATCGCAGACGTGGCAGATCAAACCTGTGGAGGAAGGCTCGCTCTCTTTGTAGGCAGCGGCTACAATCCCGAAGTCCTACCATCATGTTGGTACGCCCTCGCAGCAGGTGTGGCAGGGGTAGAGAAGATAGCAGTAAGGGACACTTCGGAGCCTCCCATGGAGCCACCTTGGTGCCGAGAAAAGGTTAAAGCCACGGTCAAAGAATTGAAACAAATTCTAAAAGAGCATTGGCGATGTTTCACGTAAGGCTCAATGCACGCGAATTTCGCGCCATCCTGGCATTCGTAAAAATCTACCACGTAGTAACAATAGCATCCCACTACAGAGAACTGAACCCATAGCTTTCCTTGAGAACGATAGAGTTGGGGATATATACATAGAATCCTAGAGAGGAGTGCATGCATGTCACAAGTCTGACACAGAGATATGGAAGCCCCTGCGGCCGATCCCCCCCCTATTTTTTGAGAGGCATAAAAGACGCCCGCAACGGCTCTCACCTCCGAAACGAAAAGGCCTCCAGGCTTCTTCTGCCACAAAAATGTGGATCGCGCGCGAAATCTATGTGCATACATGACGGAATAACATTACATATTGATTAAAACAAGAGAGGATGAATTATGCGTTGTTATGGGAAGTGGATCCCTAGAGGGTTCTGGCAGAGATGTGCACGTGTTATCATTCTGGAAAATCTCTGAACTTTACGATGCCATTCTTCTTAAGCCAAAACCAAAATCCCATGTAGAATAGCAGATATCCAGTAATGCTTCCCCCAAAAATCATAGGTTCGATTCCTCTGCTGAAAGAAAATATTCCGACGAACATAAGTACTCCAACTCCAACAAAAGGAGCAGCAAAGAAGCCAACGACAAACAGCAAAAGAGGGACAAATTTCCATCGAGCTTGGATCCTATTTCCTGAAATGAGCAAGCCTATGAAAACACCACACAAAATTAAGCCAATTGTTGAAACCCACCTTACCACTATGTCAAACCCGCTTCCCAGAACATTAAGCAGTCTGAGAAGCCACAACAGCAGAAAGACAGCAAAGGCACCCGCGAATGCCCATAATGATTTGATTAATGCGCGCGAGCGCATCATTATATCTCCCAAAAAAAGAGAACCAGCGCGAATTATAAAAGGCTTTGCCGAATAAGATGAGAAGCACAAGTGATGGGCTAGCAGGTATCCTGCCTTATGCGCCACCAAAAACTTCTCTAGTAGATTAACAGTTGTCAAGTGTCGTCAGATTTCGCTATAGCTTTTCCACAAAGCTTCTTTCTAGCCGTCAACCCAATTCGCGCGCGCGGCTAAACTATGGTTTATACATGTTTGTTATGGATAACCAGACAGAATGGATCGATTATCCGGCACACACGAGCATGCATGCGCAAACCATAGAACACAGACAGAAAACAGGAGAGGGCTGCATGAATGTCCAGACAATTATTCTGAAATAGGCCCCAGTGGAATAGAAGTCTTGTCTTCAATTGTTTAATGCAAGTTGAAGCACTACGAATATGTATGGGGAGGTGAAGAAAATGAGTGCCTCGCAGTATGAGTTGTTAAAATGTGACGGGTGTGGCAAAACATTAGGTTACATATACGTATCAGTCAAGATATATCCCCCAGAACGATGGATTCATCTAGTAGCAGGCGGCCCAATTAAAAGAATCAAGAAAGCTGCTCTTTGTGAAGAATGCTTTCTAGGAAGAAAAACTGACGTTGCCAAATAGTGATGAAAAGAAGATGTACGTTGAATGTATGCATCGTAGGGTTCATCACGTTTCCGCTTTTAGCATTGGGTACTTGTGTTCTAGCCGTATAAAAATCTGATCGATTTCATCAAGTATGCGTTCAGCTTCTTTTTCGCTCGTGCCTATGTTGACCAAGTAGAAAGCGCTCCGTTTTGCCATGTTTAGACCCCTTCGAAAAGAAGTGTATGCTGCATGCATACGCAAGGTGACAGGCTTTGAGGCGATCCTTGCAATACCCCGAAATTCAGTTTTCCTGTGCAAAAAGCTAAATGATGCAGAAGATAATGGCAACAGGAGGAGGTGGGTCTTGCGTGAATTTAAGAGCCACTGCTGCAGGGATATACATGGTTATGTTTCTGGTCTCACTGCTTAATCTCTTGACCATATCTTCTGCGACTTTTAGGGAGGTCTTTCCAGTGATGTTCACAACTATTGTTCTTGGCTTGACGGGCGTGTTGATCGCCCTTTGGGTTTACCAGGACGGGGAAAGCATCAAGATCCTGCGGAATGAAATCGTTCAACTCGAACAAAGGCTGAAAGCCCTGGAGAAAAGCTAGCAAACGCAACTCACCCTGTTCTCACGCGGGCTCCTTTCCTAATTCGCAGCATAAGTAACGATCATTTCATCAACTGCAAACCAAGGAACAAGAAATTGGAGCCTGAAATAGTAAGAGAATTAGAGGGTATTGTCGGACGAAAGTGGGTTATGACCGACAGGGAAGCCACGCTGGACTATCTTGTTGACGAGACCCCTTCTACGGTTCGTCCAAGCCCTGCAGAGAATGTGGTCCTGGTCAAGCCGGCAACGACCCACGAGATATCTAGCATTATGAAGCTTGCAAATAAACGGAAGCTTTCTGTATTCCCCAGGGGAGGAGGAACTGGGCTTGTGGGAGGCGCAATTCCAACCGAAGAAGGCATACTCCTCTCCATGGAGAGGCTGAATAGAATAATCGAGATTGACAGAGAGAACCTTATGGTGGTAGTTGAAGCCGGAGTAACGCTTGAAAGACTTGAAGCTGCCGCAAGTGAAGCTGACCTACTTCTTCCCCCACATCCAGGAGACGAGGCGGCTCATGTAGGAGGACTCGTGGCGTGTAATGCTGGTGGTGCAAGAGCACTCAGGTATGGCGTGATGAGGAACTATGTGAAGGGCATGGAGGTCGTGCTTCCCACTGGAGAAATACTGCATCTTGGCGGGAAGTTGCTGAAGAACGTTTCAGGATACGACTTGATGCATCTAATCATTGGGAGCCAAGGAACTCTTGGAGTTATAACAAAGGCTGTGCTTAGGCTTTACCCGAAATTTCGGGAAACTGCAACATTGATAATACCCTTCGACAAGCGGACGGAGGCCCTCGTCACTGTGTGTCGCTTATTGCAGGATGGAATTGGTCCTCTGGCTATTGAATACGTGGAAGGCGGTCTAATGGAGAAATCGGCTAAACGAATAGGAAAAACGTGGCCTCTCAAAGAGGGAAAGTCCTTTCTTCTAATAATAGTGACAGGGAACAACCCTGAAGAAGTGCTGTTATCAGCCGAGAGAATAGACACTATAGCTAGAGAACATAATGCCATCGACACCCTAGTCGTCACAAACAGAAGGAAGCAGAAAGACATCTTGGATATAAGGAGTAAGATTTACAATGTCCTAAAACCTTTCACGATGGACATCACCGACATAGCCGTTCCACCAGCTCGGATTGCAGAATTCATGAACGCTCTAGATGACCTCGCAGCGAAGTACGAGACGTATTTCCCAACTTTTGGTCACGTAGGAGATGGGAATCTTCACACTCACATCCTGACGAAGGAGGCAGGAGGGATAAAGGTAGGCAAGCTTGAAAACATTAAGGAGGAAATATACACCATCGCTATTGGCCTAGGAGGGACTTTAACCGCCGAGCATGGAATAGGAAAGATTAGAGTCAAAAACCTTGTTCAGTTCTCAGACAAGATGCTGATAGAGCTGACGAAGAAAATCAAGAGGGTTTTTGACCCAAACAACGTCCTCAACCCAGGAACGGTTATACCCTGAAGCCTGAGCACAAGGCTATTCTTGCGTGTCCTTGTGGAAAACCGCTTGCTTTGAAGAATCGGAGCGTTATCAGATGCGTCAAGACTGAAAATGTTTGTTACTGCATGAAGCTTTCAACAAGTTCTTTGTCACGGAATCGCCGAATCAACGATTTTTCTCAGCAGGTCCTGAGTCGGGATGACCACGGACGCTTGAACCATGCTTTTCAGGGTTCGTATAGGCGTGTGTGTTATCTCGACAGATGCCTTTAGCAATTCTATGTTCCATTCGA
>JGI2172J19969_10000672_pt1 | contig 14895 bp, 8 predicted proteins | sample DeeMarSWOR230_32_FD_19969 | JGI IMG/M metagenome (IMG submission 19969)
GATGGTCGATCCCCATACTCTCTCCAAAAATCCTCAGGAATCCATCCGCACAGGAGAAATCATAGAAGGATACAATTTACTCAGACCAGTCCTGCCTCATCTGAGCTGGTTTTTTGCATCCGAGCTTGAGGCCATGATGATCGCTCATACATTCGGCATCTCTCTGAAAAACAAGAGTCAGGAAGAGAAAAACAACGCATTCCTCCGCCAAATAGCCGAGGTTTTCTGCTTTGATAACTCACCACGGATACTCGGCATCACCGCTGGAACAACAGCATTCATCATGTATTTAAGTCCGGGAGGAAAGCAGATTGGCCCGAAACGCATCAAATCCCGGTACACAATAGCTGACGCTGATCAATTTGTCGGTGCTGGCGACTCTTTCAGGGCCGGCTTTGAGGTGGAATGGGTAAAGGGCAAAAATTACTCAGAGAAATTCAGGGAAGGCCAGATTGTGTCAGATGATTTGGAGCGGTTGTGCCATGCGGGTCATCTCATGGCCGCCTGCTATGTGACACGCACCCCTTTTAACCAGTACGGGAATATTCCCGCACACCAGAACATGGCAAAAGTAATTGACTCTCGCGCAGAGTTTTCGGATAAGGAAACTCTATTATCCGCATTAAACATGCTTGAATAGAGGATTCAGAAAAAATGGGATAGTTATAATAGGAAATTTACAATAGGATAGTTATAATTGGAGTCTATAGGATTAGACTTGGAAGGAAATTTAACAGGCTCTCTTGATGATGACGAGAGTCATATCATCCATGGGCTCAGCACCGGTCGTGAATTTCTCGACTTCTTGATTGACTTTTTCCAGGAGTTTTTGTGCGGATAATTTTATATTCTTCTGGAGCAGCTTTATGAGCCTCTCTTCATTGAATTCTTTATTGTCTTTATTGCGGCTTTCGGTTATCCCGTCCGTGAACAGTACAGCTGTATCTCCCGGGTTTAATGAAAGCTTCTGCACCCCATAGTCCACAGAGGGAAACATACCCAAACATAAACCGCAGCTCTCCATGCGATAGACCTTACCCTTCATATCGATGACAATCGGAGGATTATGGCCTGCATTGATGTAATTCAATTCGCCAGTCTTCTTATCCAATTCGCAGAAGAAAAAAGTTATAAAACTATTCGGGGAAGAGCTGCGGTGGACAAAATCATTCAATTTAGCGGCCATCTCTTCAATTTTATAATTTGGGTAAAGTTCAGACTGAAGAGCGGCTCTCAAGGAAGCCATGAGCAGGGATGCGCTGACTCCCTTTCCTGAGACATCCGCAACGACGATGCCCAGGCGGTTATCATCAATGGGGATGAAATCATAATAATCCCCTCCAACCTGATAACAGGGTACATTCGAACCTGCGATCTCAAAATTCTTTAATTTTGGACTCTCTTTGGGCAGAAAGTCCTCTTGAATTTTGGCCGCCAGATCCAGCTCCTTCTCCATCTTTTCCTTCTCGATGGACTGTTCGATAAGCTTTGCATTTTCTATCTTGACTGCAGCCAGATTAGAAAGAAGAGTCAAAAGCTTTAAGTCTTCATCTGTGAACTGCTCAATGAGGGTTATCCGGTCAGAATAGATGATGCCAATAATCTCGCTGTTATTCCATAAGGGAACACACATGGCTGAGTGAATGTTGAATTTAATGATGCTCTCTTGAGCTCTAAATCGAGAGTCGGCCTGGGCATCAGAAGTCAAGACAGACGAATTTTTATTCACAGCCATATTGATGATGCTCTGGCTCACCTGTATCCTTTGATTCTTGAGACTCTCACTGTTAATCCGGACGACTTTCGGGATGAACTGCGGGGGATTCCCCTCCTTTAGCATCAGTATTCCTCTATCCATGGGGAGGTTCTCGCATATGAGATCCATGATGTTATCCAGGAGCTCGCCCAAAGGCTTATGAAGAATAAGGGCTTTGCTCACTTCACTCAGGACCGAGAACGCCTTGTGCTCTGTTTTGACTTTTTCCAGATCAGCGGAAGCGAAGGTGGCCTTTAACGTCGTATCGATATCAGTCTTCTTCAGAACATCTTCGACATGAATTATGGTGTTGATGTTTGTTGTGGGAGATGAGGCCTCCAACATCTCTACGTTTGTGGAAAGTCTGTCGTCAAAGATGATCCTTGTCGACCCGATGAGGATTTCATCCCCTTTTTTCAACTCGATTTCGGCCACAACTTTTTTTCCGTTCAAAAAAGTCCCGTTTTTACTTCCATTATCCCTAACTACGTAACCGTCATCCTTGGGAGCAATGAACGCATGGTGGCCTGAGCAGAATGGATCGAGGATGGGAATATTATTGTCAGCGGACCGGCCTACGGATATTTTTTCACTCTTGAGAGGAATGACGATTTCCTCTCCTTTTTTTGGATAGACAAATAGTTTAGGCATTTCTAATTGTTGTTATTATAGGTTCTAAATAGGAAGATTTCAAGAAAATTTAATCCTTTTCTAAGGTCTTGAGTATTTTTCTACTTCTCTTAGCTTTATCTTCCAGAGGAATATCATCGATCAGAGGAAGGAGGATCTCCATGACATCTCTCTTGACGACGTTATCAAGAAGCTCTATTGAATAATCCAGTGCTTTTCCAGAACCAGAACATATATTTTGGTATGCCCTGATCATATCCTCATGTGGATAGATAAGACTCAGAAGTTCAAAAATTCGCCTTAGAGAACGAGCCAAATTATTCTCTAAATCTTTGGCTGTTAACTCCATTTTCTTGTCACTGATTGACTCCTGTATTTCAATCATTATCACATGACTATCTATTATTTTTTCCATTATTTCCGGAAAGATTATCTTCTTATCGAAAAAAAGTTGAGGATTTTTTGATCTCATCTTATATATGGCCGCTATGATTTCAGGCTCTATATCCTTATTCTTTTTCTTCATCTCTAAACTCAAGATGTTTGCGGCTCGCTGCGTACCCACTTGGGCTATAATATCTGGGATGGACTTTCGCAATCTTAAATCTTCCTCTGAATCTCCTAAATAATCCTTCAACATGCCAATTATCTTTCCACCAAATTCCTTCAAGGCTTTCTGCGCGACCGCCTGGATATAAGGATTGCTCAGATGCTGAACGATAAACGGCACAAGCTCCCTTCTTTTCAGCTTCCCAGCACTCTCTACTGCATAACTGACGACTTCTGGCGATTCATCCCTGATGAGCTTACTAAGGCTCTGGATGAGAGATGGAGATGGTTCCATCATGCCCATAACCTTAGCTGCTTCCATACGGGAGACTTCCGTGTCTTTCCCTTCTTCGCTGATGATTTTATCGATACTGTCTTTCATCACCTCCTGGTAGACATCCAGAGACATTATTTCCTGGACCTGGACATCCAGATCCTCCTCATCGATGGTGTCCTCCATTTCCGGGATTAAAACCTCTCCATCCAGATCAAACAGGGAATCCATGGAACTCGCTCTGATCTCATCTGACTTCTGGGAAATGATTTTCTTCAATTCAGGGCTCATCTTCTCTTTCTTAACCAGGTCAAAAAGATTCATGGCATAGAGAACAGAACTCCTATTCTTGCTCTCCAGTGTATCAAAAACCAACTTGGTCATATCCACATCGATCTTTTCTCCGATAAACCTGTCTGCATCCTGCCACTTTATTCTCAGGCTTTTTTTCACGATATTCACGTACTCTTTTGTGATAGACAGGTTGAGAATGATCCATACTGCTGCAAAAATGACAACGATTGAACTCATATATTTAACGATTCCCCCGGGGTCTGTCCCCCACAAACCAAAAACTGAAAAGGTCAAAAGGATGAGAAGTGCTCCAATGCCCCTGGCAAGTTTATTGACAAACATGTCGATGAAAACTTTGGCTTTGTATTTAATCTCAAGAGGAATAGGGATATACAGCAATTCCCTGACAGATTGGTTGAGTGAATGAGCAAGGCTTTTATCAGCCCCCTTAAGAAAGATAGCCCACCAGAACAAAACGCCCATAAAAAGAAAGACCACAGCTGAACCGGCCAATAATATAAAAGGAGCTATCAGCAGTGCGATTCGAATTCCAAATTTTCTCAATATCCGGCTGGTCAAGAAAGTATGGAACAGAAATGAAAAAAGCATTAAACCAGCAAAAAACAATCCAAAAAAGGATGTTCGGGCATTCTTCTCAACAAAACGATACGCCACGACTGAATTAAACTGAAAATCAATCAGTGTCGTGACAACAATAGCCGAGACCATTATGCCGCTCAGGAAAATCAAGTGGCGACTTTTTTTTAATAAACGAAAACTCTCGATATACCCGACTTTTTGTTTATTTCGTTCATCCGTTTTCTCTGGTCTTTCCTTGACTTCCTCTCTCTGGAACCGTTTGACAAAGAAGACAACCACAAGACCTACGCCCAACATTACAGGACAGATTAAAAGTAAACCTTCAGTCTTGACTACCCCTGCTAAAGCAGATGACAGCAGAGAGCCACAAATTCCTCCTAAAAGTCCTCCGCTGACTAAAAATCCAATCAACCTTTTCGCTTGCCGGGGATGATAGATATCATTAACGAGTATCCAGAACTGAGTGACAGTGGTCACCATGAATATCTCTGACCACAACCAATAAACATAGTAGACCCATTGCCACCCCATCTGTAAAAGGAACCAAAAAATGAGGAGACTCGCCATGAAAAAGGCCAAGCTGAGCGAAATGTAAACATGCCTCTTCATGGCACGCAGCAATCGAGTATTCAAAGAGACAAAAAATCCCATAAAAACAGCGGTCAGAAGATAAGCAAAAGGAAGTTTTTCAAAAGTGAGTTGATCCAGGAAAAGAGAAAGTTTAACTGGCTTTATGATTCCAGCAGAAGAAGTGATGAAGAAAAAGTAAATGAATAAAAGAATAGAGGAAGAAGTTTCTTCAGGTCTGACATCAATAACTTTAGATAAAAATTTGAATGTCAAGTTTTTAGGCATTTTTTCTATTCGGCCTCGAAAAATCCTTGAGACAGTTTCTGCATCTCTTCACACGCTCATCAAGAGCAAGGTCTTCCATGAGAGGAATGACAATTTCTCTCATCTCTTTCTTCAAGGTGTTGTCCAAAAGCTCGATTGCATAATCAACCGAATCCTTTGTCCCAACCTGAATGTTCTGATAGGCTCTCATGATATCTTCACGCAAGTAAATAAATCCAAACAATTTGAAAACATTCATCAAGGAAACATTCAGCTCTTCAGGGAGGCCTTTAGTCATCTCCGCTTTTTTCCTTTTAGATTTTGTGCCAAAATGTTTGATAAAAGTCAGGCAGTATTTCTTAATTTCTCTGAGTATTTTTGTTTCCACAATATCTTCTCGAAATTGAACGCCAGGCTTTTCAGAACGGATCCGGTCTAACGCATCGATGAGCTCAGTGTCTATTTCTCCCTTCCCTTCTTCCAATTCCCACATCAAGCAATCGCCAGCATCTTGAGTCCCTATGCGGGCTAAGACCGATGCTGTTCCTTTTCTTAATTCGATATCCTCATCTCTGTCGCTTAAATAATCTGAGAGAGCGCCAATGACTCTGTCTCCATATTTTTCCAGTGCAACACTGGCATCTTCCCTGGTTATTGGGTTGAATAACTTCTTTATCAAAGCAGGGACGTACTCTTTCTTCCTGAGTTTTGCGGCGCTTTCGAGAGCATACTTACTCACTTCTGGAGATGCATCCCAGAGCAGTTCCCCAAGCTTCTCGGCAAGAGGAGATTCAGATTCCATTAATCCTATGGCTTTGGCCACTTCCATCCTCGCTGTCTCAGACTCCACACCCTCATCTCTCAGCGCATTTTCCACATAGCTCTTCATCACTTCTTGATACACATCCAGAGACATTATCTCTCCAATCTCCTTTCCCAGGACATCTTCACTGATAATCTCATCTGTTTCAGGGAGAAGAGCTGTCTCTCCGGATTCAAAAAGTCCTCCTAAGGAGGAAGCTTTCACTTCATCAGATTTGTAGGAAATTAATTTTTTGACTTCTGGGGTGAGCTTATCCTGCTTTATTAAGTCGAAGATATGCATGGCATACAGAATAGAACTCCGGTTTCGGCTTTCTATCGTGTCAAAGACCAATTTCGTATAATCCACATCCAGCTTCTCCGCCACCATTCTATCCGCACGATCCCATTTTATCTTTATTTTATCTTTGACTATCTTGGTATACTCCTTACTAACTTTGATATTGAAGAAAACCCAAGCGAAGATAAAGATGACAGAAAAAGCGCTTGCAAACCTAACTCTTCTTATCCTTTTATCAACCAATTCCAATTCATCAATTCTTTGTGACTCATCAGTTGTTTCAAGCACACCAGGTTTATCGAATACTTCCGCTTTTTGCATCACAGAAGGTTGAGTAAAATCCCTAAAAAAAGGAATAAGAAAGATCATGAGTATCAGTGCTCCCAGCCCCTTGGCAAATCTGTTGAGAAACATATCAATGAATACTTTAGCTTTGTACTTCAACTCAGGTGAGATAGGAATATAAAGAAGCTCTCTAGTAAATTGGTTAAGGGAAAAAGAAAGACTTTTGTCACTGGTCTTAATGGCAAGGGCCCAACCAAAAACGGGCCAAATTCCAATTCCAAAAGCACAGAGAAGCAATAACAAGGGAAAGAGCAATAGAGTCAAACGAATACCAAAACGTTTGATAATGCCGCCTGTCATAAACATTGAAATAAGGAAAGGAAGACCCAACAATGCCGCGTGAAAATACCCGAATAAAGAGGTCATTTCATCCATTCTTTCCTCATGGATGTCGATTACAGTTTTGGATTGGTAATCAATGAATGTGGCGACGACGAAAGTCAGGATTACGACTACAGCCAGGAGCGTCAAATAATTATTTTTTCTAACCGTATTGAAACAATCTATAAAGCCCACCTTTGCTGGCTCAGCTCCCTTTTCTTTGTCTTTTTTTTCTGCCTTGTCATCAGGAGAACCTTTTCTTCTCTGCCATATGAATATCAAATTGACAACAAATATACTGAGTATCAGTATCCCAAATGCTATGAGAAGAAGAAGATCGGGGTCCTTTCTTCCCAAAAATCCTGTCAACAATGCCCCAAAAATACCCCCAAGAAGTCCTCCACTACCGAAAAAGCCGATCAATCTTTTTGCTTCTCTCGGATTAAAAACGTCATTCGCTAGTATCCAGAATTGCGTTCCCAAAACTACAATAAAAAGATTGGCCCATACCCAAAAAACAAGGGGCATCCATATAAATTTTTCTTCTTTAACGAAAAGCCTCTGTGAAATGAGGCATGTCACCATAAAAAAAACGAGGCACAAGATGATTAAGACACGTCTTGGAACTCTGGCCTGAAGCCTGGAATAAAAAGCAACAACAATCCCCACGACAATCGCTGTCGTTAGATAGGCAATAGGAAGATATTCTGATCCTTCTTTAATTATGTATTTCGCATCTCTATACGGCTTAATAATGTAGTAAGGAAACATGATGAAAAAGAAATAAAGAAAAAGGAGGGAGGCGATGATTTCTTCGCCAGGCCTGATATCGATGATCCGCGACAGAATCCTGTAAAGGCGACTTTTAACCATAAATTGCGATCACCCAAAGAAATCTGTAGCGAAGATTATTCTTTGTTGAAGCTGTCTAAGGCCACTTCCTCATCATCGAATATCTCAAGGACCTTAGTGAGCATTGTGACCTGAAAGACAAGATAAAGCTTTTTTGAAATCTTGGCAATCTTCATTTTACCGCCCAAATTATTTGTGGAAATATAGCTTGCCAAAATTTCTCCCACACCAAAGCTATCGATGAATTCAACATTTTGAAAGTTAAGAAGTATATTTCTCTTGCCAGAATCCAACTGGTTTTTAACAAGTTGATGGAGAGTTATGTCTGATATATCCGATCTCCTTATTTCCCCTTCAATGTCAAAAATAACGATATCTTCCTTTTCTCTTGCGTTTATTTCCATTTCTTCCCTTCCTCTCTGAAGGTTATATTTGGCGCGGTTACCGAATAACCTGCTTCTTCTCCTTAGCTTTTATCAAAAGAAAATTTCAAAGTCAATCCATTATTTGATAATTGTCAAGGCAAAGTGAAAATGTCCGGTTCTTAGCAACGCAAAAATGTCCGGTTTAGTATTTCACTTAAGCTCTCTCGTACAGGGGAAAACTATTTTTTTGAAATGTAGGGAAATGGGTTCCACCCTATTCATTCCAACATATAAAGCATGATGGAAAACAAGGATATGAAGATCAGGTTATGGCCGAAACGCGAGATTGTCTCTATGTACCAGGAATTCTAAGGATTACGAAGAGTATTAGAGGCTTGACTCCAGAGACAACTATTCCTGTTCGTTCAAGCACATGGTGACAAGTATGAATTTGTATAAATCGGGCTTTTCTGTGATTTCCAGCTTTGTGAATTTGGTCCCGTATCTAAAGAGTTCTCCGATCTTTTTCTGCCAGATAATTTTCCCGAATATGTTAAACTTGAACTCAACCGGCGTGTCGAGGCTGAACACCAAATCTGAACCCACAGAGGCAGCGAAATCAGTCTCAACACACAGTCCGTCGAGTGTGATATCTTTAATTATTCCCTTTGACTTCATCTCTACTTTTTTATCTTTACAGAGTCTCAGATTGACCTCGACCGGAACTCTCGGAGATTTTCTTCTCTCTTTCTTTCTATCCATTTTGGATTTATATTACTTAATTTGTCCCAAGATGTAAAGGTTTATGATCCCCTTACAGAAGCATAGGCTCCGTTAGCCCAATAATTAAAGAGATGTATCTCTCTAATTTTTAAAATTCTCAAGGATAAATAAATTCCCTTTCCTGGATTCTAAGGGAACAATTATATGAGAAGGAGTCACCGCGAATTTGGTGAATAAGACAGAATCGGGAAGACCCAAAGACTGACCGCTGTAGTCTGTTAACTGACGCACTTCAGTGGTCCTGGTCGACTTCACCCAAACATTGAAAACGCCGCTTCTGTTTGAAATAAAATAAAACCAGCGGCCATCAGGAGACCATGACGACCAGCCTTCTTCAGCAGGATGGACTATGTACGGCCGGGGATTCCCGCCATCTGCATCCATAATCCAGATATCTGCGTTTCCTTCCTTATCAGTCTTAAACGCAATCTGACGCCCATCAGGGGACCAAGAAGGATACAACTCACTGCTCTCCCAGCGAGTGAGCTGTTTGGGATGACTCCGGCCATCTGTCTGGATAGACCAAACATCCCAATTCCCTTCACGGTTGGAGTAAAAGGCGATCGTGTCTCCTTTGGGAGACCAGGCTGTCAATGTATCTCGAATAGGATATTCAGTACTGGTTAACCTGACAGCAACACTCCGCAAAGACGGAAGGCGCCAGAGCTCATAAGAACCGCGAATGGTAGATGAATAGCAAATTTGCTCACTGTCAGGAGAAAAACTCCCTCCCACTTCTCTGACTTTTCGACCCCATTCCCGAGTGGCTTTTCTTTCTTCATCTTCCTCGAGATTCAGTGTGCAAATCACACCCTGACCTGCCACATGTGATGTCCAAACCAACGCCTGTCCATCTGGAGAACACGCAGGATAGTAGTTCAATTTACTCTTGAACGTCAAACGCTTCCGTTGCCCTGTAATCAAACCTGTTCTTGAGTCTAAAGGAACAGCCCAAAGATGCCTCTCAAGCTGCGATGCCATGAATGCCAATTTGGACCCATCCGGGGAAAAAACACACTGAATATCTTCCGTTGTGGTTACCGAAACAGGAACAAGGTTTCCAGTTGGCTTTAAAGAATCGGGATTTATATCCACCTTCCACAAGTTTTTATTTCCTCCAAAGGGACCTCGACTCATCACTAATATCCGTCCATCCGGAGATAAAGTCAGGCCAGTTATTTCCTGCCCTGAAGGGACCAGGTTTAAAGGCTCTGAATGGCCATCCTTAAGAGAAAACACATAAACATCACCCTTTGTTCGATTCCAGTAAACAATCTTTTCTCCATCGGAAGACCAAACCGTGTAAGGAATGCCGCTGGTCCCACTCACAACGAGCTCCGGTTCAGCTTCTGTGATTGGAACGAGATAAATATCTCCGAATCTATCAAAAGTTAACGTCTCACTATCTGGAGACCAGGCAGGATGGGCACCAAATGAAGTCAAACGATAGGGCGTCCCTCCTCCAGAAGGAATGAGGAAAATCCCTCCTCCTTCCATATCAGAATAATAAGCGATCTGACGCCCATCAGGAGACCAGGCAGGTTGACAATCATCATTAGGACTTGTCGTGATTTGAATCGCCTCTCCTCCATCTATCGGCTTTTTCCAGATATCCAGATTGCCGTTCTCGTCTGATGCATAGGCCACCCAGGTGCCATCAGGGGACCAACTGGGAAATACGGATAAGCGTTCTCCACAGGTGAAAGGAATCAAGCTCAATTCAGATAAAGGCTGAATCGGCGCTCTTTTCGGTTTGAATATGGTGAAAGCGAGTAAAGACAAGATTACGACTGCACACACGGAAAGAGCTGCCCACACGATGCGTTTGAAGATTTTGCTTTTCCTGCTTTTCCGTGGTTTGGCAAGGATTGTTGCGGCCAATGCCGGTACTTTTTCTTTATCCAAATCCCGCTTCATGCGTTTGAGATCAGCCAGAAGATCTAATGCGCTCTGGTAGCGATAAATGGAATCTTTCTCTAAACATTTATGAATTATCCTCTCAAACTCCAATGGAATTCCACTTCTCAGAGAGGTAATCGGCAGTGGTTCCTCATGGATAATAGAATAAATCACCGCCTGATCCTTTTCTCCCCTGTAAGGCAATTGGCCAGATACAAGCTCATACAAAACCACACCCAATGACCAAATATCTGAACGATGATCCACATCTTTTCCCTGCGCTTGCTCTGGAGACATATAGGATATGGTCCCTAAGGTTGTTCCTTCACGCGTGACCATCGTGCTTCCCGTCAGCTTCGCCAGTCCGAAATCCATAATCTTTGCCTGGCCATTCTTCTGGACCATGATATTCGAGCTCTTAATATCCCGATGGACAATGCCCTTGTCATGGGCATGTCGAAGACCATCTGTCATCTGAATAGTAATATCTAAGGCCTCCCCAATGTTCAAAGGCCTCATCATTACTTTTTCTTTAAGCGTGCGGCCTTCTATATACTCCATCGCAATGAAGGATTTTCCCTCTGCTTCATCAATCTCGTATACTGTGCATATATTGGGGTGATTTAAAGCTGCGGCGGCTTGTGCCTCACGGACAAACCGGATTTTTGTCTCATCTACTCCCAGAAGCTGAGGCGCAAGAGACTTCAAAGCGACTGTCCTTTTGAGTTTCGTATCCTCAGTCTTATAGACAATGCCCATTCCCCCTCTTCCCAGTTCCTTTATAATTTTGTATCTTCCGGCAAAAGTGCTCCCTTCCGTCAGCTCCAGGGTTTGAACCTGGAGAGTTTTCGTATGTACGCTAGGCTCCTTTTCCGGAGGAAGAATTTTTGATCCACAACTACTGCAAAAATGGCTGTCGTCAGGATTCTCTTTTTTGCAATGCGGGCATTTCAATGTTTTTTGTCCTTTTTGCGTTCGTGGCAAAAAAAATACCAATTCGAACGAAAATAGTCAAGCATAGAAGCTAATACAGCAAAAAATCAATGAGTTAGAAGACGAATAGAATCTGTTCGACCTTGACATATTCCTCGATTAAACTACTATATAGGTGGAGAGAAAAGTAAGCCATAAAATTATTTAAAAAAAAATCAGGAACTGATTATGGCAACCAGATCCGACAGCAAAATGTGCAGAAAATATATCCCTTCTCTACTCCTCCCATTATTTATATTCATCCTTCTCACCGGTCTCTTCGCTGAAAATATCCAGTGTGTCTGGACAGGTGTTGAACGAATAGTCGCCGTGGGAGATTTGCACGGCGATTTCAATAATTTTGTGAGAATTTTAAAGTATAATATGATTATTGACAATCAAAACCATTGGGCAGCGGGAAAAACTCATCTTGTTCAGATTGGTGATGTTATGGATAGAGGCACTCATGCAAAAAGGATTTTCGACCTGTTGAAGGATCTGGAAATACAAGCTGAAAAAGCAGGGGGAAAAGTACACGTCCTCATCGGAAATCATGAAGAATTGAATATAATGAATCGTTCTTTTGATTTTGACCTATATGTCACAGTCGAGCAGTTTATGGACTTCATTCCTGATGGATACAGACAAAAGCGCGAAAAAAAAATCAGAAGAAAGAGAGGAGACAGTGATTCCGAAAATCCGAACTCTGATTTAAGTTTACGTTCTGAGTTGCGAATTTTCTGGGAAAATGTCTTGAAAAATGCAAAGAAAAAGAGAAATTCTGAGGATCAACGCCAATATTATAAAGGTTTTATTGATAAATATGGAGAATGGATTCTCGGACATAATGTCGTGATTAAAATCAACAATATAATATTTGTTCACGGAGGCATCAGTCTGAGAAACTCCACTAAAACGCTTAAGTATATAAACGACCACTACCGTTTGGAACTCAAAGAGAGCATGCTGCAAAATTTGAATAAAAGACCACCTGGAATCATGAACCACCGACTGGAATTTTTGTATGATGCCAACGCACCACTCTGGTATAGAGAGTTCGCTCAGCAAGAAGGAGATGAATTTGAAAAAATTGTGGTTGAAATCTTAAAAAACCTCGAGGCTGAACACATGGTAACTGCTCATACCCCAGTCGCTCTTGAGGATGCAAAAGACATGAGTAAATTTGATGGAAAAATCTGGATAATCGACACAAGCATATCAGAGGCCTATAAGAAAGGCGCTCTCAGCGCATTAATCATCGAAGATTTTGGAAAAGATATAAAACCCTGGTGGATGCCAAGAAATAAAAAGAAAAAGAGCGCTCCAGTCGAATACTCGAAACGGATCCAAGATATTGTTCACTGGATAGTTTATTCCGGCATGCCGCCATTCTTCAGGTCTAGTTTAAACAATAAAGCAATTGAAAAAAAAGATGTCTTTGCTGGGGGGGAGGTCAATGAAAACTAGAGCTATTTTGGTTATTCTGGCTTTAACATGTTTCATCTATGGAAGCTGGGATTATTGCCATTCGTATTCAATAGACACAGATGATAATAAACAAATAGACTTGGAAAAATACTTAAAAAAGGCAGCCATTGGGCCTGAAAGGATTCCAATTGGGAATAGGACGGATCTTTATTTAGTGAACCTGGATGATGGGAAAATAAAACGCACAGGAGTCCTAAGGTTCACCGATAAAACAAGACCCCAGTATTATCCTGCGGATAGCTATAAATATACAATTGCCGCCTATGAACTGGATAAGCTCCTTGAACTAAACGTGGTTCCGCCAATAGTGGAAAGACAAGACAGCGGTAAAAAAGCATCCCTTCAAATGGGAGTTGAATCTCCATTTCTCGATGAAAGAACGCGGCAATTGAAAAAAATGGAACCTCCTGATCCCGAAACATTTCACAATACTCTGGACGAGTTGTACGTATTCGAGAATCTTGTTTATTGTTCGGCCTTATGCGAATACATAGACAACCTTAATGATATATTGATAGAGCATGAAAAAGACTGGAAAGTATGGAGGATTGACTTGAGTCAGGCCTTTGCTCCGTACTCAGAATTGATTTCAAATCGTGAAATAACTCGCTGCTCAAAGAAACTCTATCAAAACTTATTGGGATTGGAAGATAAAGTGATAAGATCAAAAGTGAAGAAATATCTGAATAAAGATGAAATAGACGCAGTATTGAAACGAAAAAAACTCATCATTGAAAAGATCGAAGCGTTGATCAAGGAAAAGGGAGAAGAGAAGGTCCTGTTTTAAACCATCCCATCATCCCCCTTCTCAAAAAACAAAGCATCTTCCTTATAATCCGCCGCTATTCATTGACAGTCAACACCGTCAAAATTAAGTGACCAAAAACTGTGCAACTTATTAGAATTGTAATTAAATCAATTTATTAAAAAAGAAGCTTCCTATTTTTCAACAAAGATATTCACAGGAATAGTGGAAAAAATCGAAATAGACGCATGCCGTTTTGATGTTGACATCCTATTTCAATTTAAATATAGTGCTGATAAATTTAAAATCCGTAGCATTGAATAGTGGCAATTCTTTCTTTATTACTTGATTTTTCACCCAAACGCTTCATGTTGAAGAAAGATATTCTTAAAATGTACAGGGGATAAAAAAAGGAGGGGTTACAATGAAGACGGATAACACGAGAGTCTCACAAGAAGCCGGAACAAAACCGCAAGGAATCGGGTTTAAATTACTCAGGATTGTCACAGTCATACATCCTGGAGAAGCCCTCACAGCTTTTTTATTAACTCTCTACAGTTTTCTGCTGTTTTTAGCCTACTACATCATCAAACCAGTCAGAGATGCTTTAATGCTGGATTCATGGCCGGCAGAAACCAAGAGTTATCTCTCAGCCGCAATAGCTGTTTCACTCATATTCGTGGTTAAAATATTCAGTCGTATAGCTTCCAGAACCTCCCGTAATAAATTAATCACATGGGTTACGCTCTTTTTCATTTCCAATTTGGGAATCTTTTACATTTTATATCTCTCAGGCGTTGGGCCAGGAACTATGGGTATCATATTTTTCATCTGGGCAGGTATTTTTAACTTGATAATTGTGGCTCAATTCTGGGGATTTGCCAATGACTTGTATACTGAAGATGAAGGAAAGCGCCTCTTCCCTCTCGTCGCCTTTGGAGCTACGTTTGGAGGCTATGCGGGAGGGAAAGTGACCGCCTGGCTGACAGCTTCTCTGGGAGTATTTCAATTGATGCTGGTTGCCGGTGGTTTCCTGGGAATCTGCATATTATTGACAGTAATTATCCATACTAGAGAGGTTAAGAG
>JGI2172J19969_10000678_pt1 | contig 14854 bp, 14 predicted proteins | sample DeeMarSWOR230_32_FD_19969 | JGI IMG/M metagenome (IMG submission 19969)
GACATACTTTCAATCCTTAGAGCTCAGCGAAGTTAGGCGGTTTAGAACTCCAAGGTCGCCTTCACTATTTTGCCCATTGATGCGAGATCAACCGCGAAGCCTTTCTTTTCGAACAGCTCTATGGCGCGAAGATTGTCACGCAGCATTAGTCCATAAATACTTTCAAGATGCCTGTCTTTGGCGATTTCGATTATACAGTCAATCATTCTTGAGCCTAGGCCAAGCCGTTGCCAAGGATCGCCTATAACTATCGCAACCTCAGCCGTCCGGAAATCCGGAGGCTCCATTATCATGCGTACTACACCCAGCATCCTCCGCTCTCCTTTATCCGTTGACTCGGCGATTATAGCGATTTCCCTGTCGTAGTCTATGTTCGTGTATCTAACTAACGTTGTGTGTTCCCAAGTTTTCACAAGGCTGAAGAACCTGAAGCGCTGCGTTTCTTCCGAAAAGGTTTTCCAAAGTTCGTTCTCCAACGGTTCGTCTTCAGGCCTTATCGGACGCAGCATTANATCTCTGCCATCTTTGGTTTTCCATTTCCATTCGTATTTCTTCGGGTAGGGACTTATAATTAGGTGGCTGTGAAGGGGCGNCTTCTCAAACGCAACATCTNTGTCTATGACGATACGAGCGTCGAGAGCTATTACACCTNTGCTATTGGCCAGCAGGGGGTTAATGTCTACCTCGTCTATTTGTGGGAAATCCACAAGCATCTCTGAGAACTTCACCATTACTTCTTCCAAACGTTTGATGTTTGCAGGAGGCATCCCCTTGCGAAAGCCTTTGAGAAGCTGGTAAGCCTTCGTGCTTTCCATTATTCTTCGAGCCAAAGTCTGGTTCAGTGGTGGGAATCCTATAGCCCTGTCTTTGTATAGTTCCACCAAGATGCCCCCCATCCCGAAAAGTATGACGGGCCCAAAGACAGGGTCTTTCTTAGATCCAAGGATGACCTCGTAGCCGGGGTCTGTTATCATAGACTGCACAACTACGCCTTGGATCTGTGCAGCCGGTTCATGTTTCTTCGCGGTTTCAAGAATTCTGCGACAGGCTTCTCTGAGCTCTGTTTCATTCTTCAGGTTGAGAGCCACNCCGCCAACATCCGTTTTATGGGTGATCTGCGTGGAGTAAATTTTCAAGACAACCGGATAGCCCATGTCGTCTGCTATGGAGACAGCTTCATCTTCTGTTCCTGCAAATCGGGTTTCCACAGTAGGAATGCCATAAGCTTCAAGAAAGGATTTGGCCTCTGTTTCGGTAAGGATTTCGCGATTCTCTTTTGATGCCTTTTGAATGACCTCTATCAAAGGCTGCTTGGATGAAAGAAGTTCCATTGGAAGCTCTTCAGGCGTCTCATACAACTGTTCGAGNTTGCGNGTGTACTGGTACATGTACATGTAAGTCTTGACAGCCTGCTCGGGCGTTGAGTAGGTTGGAAGCTTGTTCCGATTGAGAATCTCATTGGCCTCCCGCACGTCATCCCTGCCCATCCAAGATGTCAGAATTGTCTTGGTGGCGCCTTTGCAGGCCTCTGCCACGGCAATGGCAGTTTCAGCCGCGTCTGTCACGCCTTGAGGAGTCAAAATAATAAGAAGCCCATCTATGTTGTCGTCTTGTCTACATATCTTAACAACTTCGGCATATCTCTCCGGCGTTGCGTCTCCAAGAATGTCTATAGGATTTCCTTTGCTCCAGTAAGGGGGAAGAACTGCGTTCAATGCCCGCCCCGTGTCAGGGCTCAGATGCGCCAGTTTTCCACCTCGGGCGATGAGGGCATCTGTAGCCATGACTCCTGGGCCGCCAGCGTTGGTGATAATCGCCAAGTTGGGCCCCTTAGGATTTGGCTGCAAACCCAACACTTCGGAGCAGTTGAACAGGTCTTCGATTTCTTCTACTCTGATCATACCGGATCTTCGGAACGCGGCTCCGTAAACCTCGTCTTCACCTGTCAAGGCTCCAGTGTGACTTGTCGCCGCCTTTGCGCTCTCTCCAAACTTTCCAGATTTAACAACGATTATCGGCTTCGTTCTCGCGAAGTGACGGGCAGCACTCATGAACTTTCTGGCGTTGGTGATGCCTTCAATGTACATGATTATGCTTTTCGTCCGAGGGTCCGTCCCGAAGTAGTCGATTAGATCTCCAAAGTCCACGTCTATCATGGAGCCTAGGGAAACAAAGTTGCTGAATCCAATGTTTTCACTGTTCGCCCAGTCCAAGATCGCTGTGCACAGGGCGCCACTCTGGGAGATGAAGGCGATGTTGCCCGGAAGAGCCATCTTCGAAGCGAAACTAGCGTTTAGCTTAATGTGAGGCCTAATTATGCCTAAGCAGTTAGGCCCAATAATCCTCATGTTGTACCTTCTCTTCAACTCCAGAATCTTGTCCACGATGTCCTTTCCTTCAGAACCGATCTCCTTGAACCCCGCAGAAATAATTATGGCCCCTTGAATCCCAGCCTTGCCACACTCTTCCACTATCCCAGAAACCGTCCTTGAAGGAGTGGCGATTATCGCCAAATCCACTCGCCTGGGAAGCTTCTCCACATTGGGATAAGCCTGTATACCTTGGATGCTTGTCTTCCTCGGGTTTACGGGGTAAACAACGCCTCGGTAGCCAACCCCGATCAGGTTGCGAAGGAGTGTATGGCCGACAGTCCCCTCTTCATCGCTGGCACCGATTAGAGCTATGCTCTCTGGGTCAAAAATCTTGCTCAAAACTTGGAGGCTCAATCTATCCATACTCCGCTCCTAAAGCAGGAAATGAGCCTTCACTTAAAGTTATGTATCGTCGTCTGTGAATAAAAAAAGGGCGGGTTTTGATTGTTGAGTCTATTTCTTCTTCACTGATTCTATGAATTCGCCTATAGGAATTGCCGGCATCGTTTTTATTTGAATGGTTCCTCTAGAGCCCAATTCTATAGAGACTCTAGCTACCGTCTTGTTGTCTGGAGCCTCTACGATGTTGACAAAGTCATACTCCCCAAGGGTTGCGTACTGCGAGAGCACCTTCACGCCGAATGCAGCGAGCTCCCTGTTTACTTCCCTGATCCTCTCTGGCCTCTCCTTGACGGTTTTCCACCCCTCATCCGTAAGAGTGGACAGTAGAATATACTGTGGCATACGGTTCTATCCTCTGACAACTCTATAGAGTTGTCTGCATTTCTGTTTTTTGGCAATTACGAAATAATGTTTCCATACTCAACACGAGCTCGCAGTTAAATTTCGATTATCGGATCAAAGCATCGATACACATACATTCTGGTCCTGTTGGAATTGCCTCCGTGCGTGACAAGGTGGTGCGGCCGCCGAGATTTGAACCCGGGTTGCCGGCTTGGGAGGCCAGTGTCCTAACCAGGCTAGACTACGGCCGCACGCAAAAAACACTCACTCAACCAGAAAATAAAAGCCTTCTACCCGTGTTGAGGCCCATTTTCAAGCTACAACGGGCTCCCTATGAGGCGGTGTGCCGGAAAACTTGGAAATCCGGGTTGGTTTTCGCAAGATTTTTCTTCTTTCTTGTCTCAGTAGAAGCCTCAGTTGAAGTTGTCTATTGCGGAGCAGTGTATGTATCGCATTGGTGTCTCTCAGTGAAGAGAAGTGCAGGCGTTTGATCTGCTATCCAGAATGCACAGATGAAGAAGCAGAGAATCGCGTATTAGAGTTGAGGCAGCTGGAGATTGATTCGATCTGCTTTACGGGGCAGAAGCGGGTGCTCAATATCCCGGTCTTGGGGAAGGGCTGTGTGGGTTTAGTAGTTGTGGCCTTCAGAGGACGAGAGAAAGTAGCCCTTAAGATCCGAAGAACGGACGCGAACAGGTCGACGATGCAACATGAAGCGGAAATGCTGAGAAGAGCAAACGAAGTTGATGTTGGCCCACGCTTGCTGGGGGCTAGCGATAACTTTCTGGTGATGGAATACATCGAAGGCTTCCTGCTCCCGGAATGGCTAGGATCGACGGAAGGAGGAGACACACGAAAGACGCTCAGCCTGATCTTGCGTCGTGTGCTTGAGCAAGCGTGGAGGCTCGATATGAGTGGCTTAGATCACGGTGAGCTGAGTAATGCGTCCAAGCACATTATTGTCGCTGAAGATAAGGTGCCTTATCTTGTGGACTTTGAGACGGCAAGCGTTTCAAGGCGTGTCTCTAACGTTACCTCTCTCTGTCAATACCTNTTTGTGGGAGGTAAGATTAGCCACTTATTTCGGGCGAAACTTGGCTTCGATATAGAAGAACTGATAGGTGCCTTGAGGATTTACAAGGCTGTAAGAAGCAGAAGGAATTTCGAAGCAATATTGAGAAAATGCAGAATCTGAAGGGCTTCTACACTACATAAAGCAGCACATAGGCAAGAGAATATAAGATTAGAAAGATTACCCCGGCTTTTCTGTCAACTTTCCTTCGTAGCGCCAGAGTTGATATCACGACGGCAGAGGCGAAGATNGCGTAAAGAGCTAGCCGAATAGACTGCTCGGGAGCGGTGTTGAAAACCGGCGTCGGGAAGAGCAACTGGCCTATTGATATGGAAACGGTGGCGTCAACTATGCAGCTTCCTATGACGTCGCCAACTGCCAACTCGTATTGTCTCTTGCGGATCGCTGTTAAGTCGACTACGAGTTCGGGAAGCGATGTGCCGATCGCGAGCACAAAGAAGCTGACCAGGAATTCCGGTATCGCAAAGGTTGTTGATAACATGATTACTGATTGGACAACTGCCAGTGCTCCGATGGCCACGCCGATAAAACCTAAAGTAGCTATCGCGAGGTGAAATAGATAATGCCCACTGTTGCGAGGTTGCGAGTCTTTCCTCTTCGCAATGTCTCTTGCTGTTGTTCTCTTTATCACAATCAGCGCAACCGGCCAAGAGGCTATGAGAATTAGAGCTTTTTCCCTGGTAAATCCCGTTAATGCCACGGCTATGGCTAGTACGAGAGCTAGGATCTCGAAGGCTCCTATTATCAGGATCTCCTTCCTCTCTACTTTGAAATCTCGGCCTAGGAAGGGGATGAGTCCCAAGACCAGCGTAATCTGGGTCAGGACGGATCCAAGAGAATCTCCAACATCGATGTCACCATGGCCGCTAGAGCATGAGACGATTGAATTGGCTATCTCAGGCAAGTCTGTCCCGATAGACACTAGTACGAGCCCTATCATGAGCGAGGAAATCCCCAGCGCGTAAGCGAAATGAACTGAATGCTCAACTGCCTTGTCGCTGCAAATGGTCAGAACCACTATGCCCGAAATCAGCACCGCGACCGCAAAGACCGCCTCAACCGCCAGGAGAAACACCTTTCACAATGCTCTTTCATTATGACTTATAAACCTACAAAGTGACCCACACGATTTTTGTAAGCGTAAAGGTCAAAAGCGCGGATGCACAAGGGTGCTGCAACGAGGTTGCAGCGTTGCGAAGTGTTGTTTGGAAAGGTATCGGCTTCGGGCTCACTTCGGGAGTAATCACGACTTTGGGTTTGATTATCGGACTACACTCGGGTACCCACTCAAGACTTGCAGTTCTGGCAGGCCTGATAGTTTTGGCAGTAGCAGACGCCTTTTCCGATGCTATGGGGATTCATGTTTCTGAGGAGGCCGAGATGGAGCATTCTGCAAGAGAACTGTGGGAGACCTCGTCCTTCACCTTTCTAGCAAAGTTATTCACAAGTCTAACTTTTTTTATTCCAGTGGCCTTTCTGGAGTTGTCCACCATGATAGTTGTAAGTGTGAGTTGGGGGTTGCTTCTGATAACAGTTTTCAGCTTTTTCATGGGAAGGACACAACGACAGAATCCATACAAAGCCATAGTTGAGCACATTGTAATCGCTGTGCTGGTAATCGTCGTGGCACATTTCGTCGGTGATGTAGTTTATGATATGTTTGGCGCGTAGAATGTTAGTGTGTCTTAGGACTTGGATTTTCTCGAGGCGGTTTTCTGCCAACCCTCAGGAGCGCACTTGTGTAAACGGACGAGGTTTTAGGCCACTTGCACTGATGAAGCTTTGAATGTAAGGTAGATTTGCGACCCTACTTTCATGCCCAATTCTGAAAAAGATCTTTTTGTAATCTGCGCAGTGAACTGCTTTCCGGCGTCGACTTTTAATTTCACTAATGAACCTTGATCGGAGATTTCGACGATTTTTCCCTTGAAGACATTCCTCGCGCTTGACTTGAAGGATTCCTTTGAAAGGATTATGTCTTCCGGTCTTATGAAAACCGTAATTCTGCCAGTTTGTCGGGAGGCACATTCTATTGCTATTTCGTCGTCTATGGTGATCTTGGAAGTTCCTTCTTCAAGAATTTCCGATATGCCGGAAAAGAGATTCTCAAGTCTGGAGAATTTGGCTCGAATTTCTGGTTTTCGCCCAAGGATTTCGTCAATTGTGCCAACGGCGATTATCTTGCCGTTTGCCAGGAAGGCTGCCTTTCCGCTGGTTCTGTCAGCTTGGAACACGTTGTGAGTTGCTATTATGACGATTGTATCTCGCTGTCTGTTAGCTTGTCTAATGACCTCTTCGATTATAGAAGCACTCTTTGGGTCAAGATTTGCTGTAGGTTCATCAAGGAGTAGTATTGGGGTTTGAAGCGCCAACGCTCTTGCCAACGATACTCTTTGTTGCTCTCCGCCTGAGAGATTCTTTGCCGGTCGATCTTCATAGCCCTCCAATTTCACCTTTGCCAACGCCTTTTCCGCTGATCTGCGGACCTGCTTCTGCGGTAATCCTCTCAGCTTCAGACCGTACGCGATGTTCTTGTAGACAGAGGTGCTGAAGAGCGTTGTTCTTTGGAAGACTAGGGTAGTGGTCAGCCTAGCCCTGTCCCTGTTCACGCTTGTGATTTTCTCGCCGTTGATAAACATCATTCCGCTATCGGGCTTTTCGATGCAAGCGAGGATTTTCAATAGAGTGCTCTTCCCGGAGCCGTTAGGACCGAGAAGTGTAAAAATCTCTCCCCTTGAGAACTTGAGCGTAACATCGTCTAAGGCCTTCGTTTCTCCGTAGCTCTTTGAGACACGTCTCAACTCGGCTGAGGGGCTCATCTTGCTCTCCTTTGTATCACATTTGTGAGTAGTGCTATTGTCAAAACAATGGACATTAGTATTATCGCCAGAGCTATACTCAATGGTAGGTTTGCACGGGTTGTCTCCAAGGCGATCGTAGTTGTGAGCACCCTTGTCTGCCCCCTGATATTCTGCCCGATCATTAGGACAATCCCCAATTCCGCAAGTGCTCTATTGAAGCCAGCCACAATAGCCAACACAACTCCGGAAGTCGATTCCTTGAGAACTGCCAAGGAGGCTTCAGTTTGAGATGCCCCCAACGTTTTTGCCAGATCCTTTATGTCAGGGTCAACTGCTTCCACGGCACTTGTTGTGAAGCTGACTACGATTGGAGTGACTAGGATGGCTTGCCCTATGGAGACTCCTAAAGGGTTCAAGAACAGGTTCAGCGGTCCAAGGGGGCCGGAGCTCGAGAATAGGAGATACAGAACTAGGCCAAGGGCGACGGTTGGTATTCCCAGCAACGCGTTGAACAGGCTCTTAACGTAGCTCTTGGCAGCAGAATCACTGAGAGCCAACAGAACGCCAATTGGTATACTCCAAGAGATCGATAAAGCTATGGCTATTCCTGAGATGTATATGGATCGCAAAGTAATACTTAGGATCTCTGGATCCCCTGAGACTATGAGCTTTAGAGCTGTAATGAGGCCTTCGGCGAACTCCTCGACCAAGAATAGGGGCAGTAGGAGGAGAGATAGTGCAAGAGCGAATGTTATAACAGCAGATATTCGAGCCATTTTCAAGTGTCATCAATCAAAGTTGTCTGGATAAAGCTCTGGATGAGATTGCCTGTATTGCTCTGGGCACTCTGAGCCTTCAAAGAAAGCGTAATCTCTGATCATTTGTGCCACGGTCGGGTTAGTATCTTCTGCCAACGGTTCAGCAGCCGGGTAGAATAGCGGCTGCCCATATTCAGCTGTTCCATAATCGCCAACTAGCTGCTGTCCTTCTTCGGAAATCAGGTATTTGATGAATGATGTTGCTCCTTCGAAGCTTGTTTGGGGATGGAGAGTTTTGTTTACAGCAATCGCGCTGTAAACGTTTAACAGCTGTGACCCTTGAGTTACAAGCTCTCTAAGGTTGGATATCTGGTTCTGGTTAGCGTTGCTGTAGGCAACGAATGTTCCTTTGTCTGTTATGGTGTACGCACCACTTCCACGGGCACTCATTTCGTTTGCGGTTTTTAGGGTATTTCCCATGCCTGAGCCAGTTTCTATGAACCAGCTTGTTTCATCCCTTATCTCTGTCCAATTGAACCCTGCGGCCTTCCATAGAGCCTTCTCTTTTGAGTGAGTTCCGGAATTGTCGCCCCTTGAAATCCATGACGCTTCCGCGTTTCGCCCAGCGGAAACGATCTTCGACAAAGCTTCGATAGGACTTGAGCCGTCGACTCCGGCCGGATCAGTTTCAGGGCCAACTATTTCGAAGAAGTTGTATGCGACTATTTTTCTGTTGACCCCATACCCCTCTTCGAGAAAGGAGAATTCGCTTGGCGGCGAGTGGACAAGTATCATGTCGGCGTCCCCTCTTCGAGCGAATTCAATAGCTATCCCCGTTCCGACTGAGACGAAGCAAAGGTCGATGTTGTACTTGATTTCAAATTCGTTTTCCACTTCATCTAGCAGTCCGGTGTCGAAAAGGCTAGTTGTTGTGGCCACCACAACCCTCTGCTTTATCGTCGCATTGAAGTATACGGCTGTTCCCGCAACTGAGGCTACGCAGGTTATAGTTGCTACAACTAGGATTAATCCCCACGTGTCAAGTCTCAAGTCTGACACACCATTATGTTTGCCTGTACATATCGCTTCTACCGGTATAAAAAGCATTGGTTTGGCCAAAGAGCCTGAAGGAATCATACATAGTTACACTCGGCTGCTGAACTTTCGATAGGCTTATATGAGCATAACGGTAGGCATAATCGATGTCCACCACCACAAAAGCAGTCAGCAGAATGACAAGATGCAGAGTCTGGCTAGAACATAACGGAAATCCAGTTCTCGGAAAAGGAGGCGCCGAAATTCTCCAAGCCATTAAAAAGGAGAAATCCATTTCCAAGGCAGCAAAGAAACTTGGCATGTCATATCGCTATGCCTGGAACTACCTACGCAACATGAGACAAATCTTAAAGGAACCAGTAGTAAAAGCAGTTCGCGGCGGAAAACATGGCGGAGGAGCATCGCTAACAGAGATCGGCGAAAACCTCCTAAGAGAATACAAACGTATGGAAATCTATGTGGGTGGGCTTCTGGACGACCCCGAATACTGGGAGGCGGTTGGGTTGAAAATAAGTGCCCGAAACCAGCTAGAAGGAACAGTACAAAAAGTTGAGAAAGGAGTAATCACGGCAAAGGTCAAAATGAGAATCGAAAAACCTATCGAGGTCACAGCGATAATATCTAAAGAGGCTGTAGAAGAACTGAACATAAAAGCTGGCGACAGAGTCAAAGCAGTGATCAAAGCGACTGAAGTCATGATCTCGAAGAACCAAACCTGAAACACAGGACTAGGATTATCTATTGAAACACAGGACGAGGATCTACAACCTCCTTGCCTTTCTTTTATGGGCTCATCCGAGATGTGCCGAACGGGAAACACGGTTTTGAAGAGTATTGACTCTGTAAGTAAGGGGAAACTATTATCTAGAGTTCGACAAAATGCAATCTGAGGCTTCCATTTTGTTTGAGATTTCAGAAGATGCTGCTCATGGCGGCAAGGACTGGTCTCCACGAACAGATTCTCTGCGTCAAGAAATCAACAGAATATGGGGAAATTGCGGTTTATCGACTGAATGGACTTCTCTCAGGGCGGTTTTGCTCCATCGGCCAGGCGCAGAGCTAGAGACAGTTACAGACGCAAACAAATCGCTGATGCGCGCCGTTCCCGACAAGATTTTGGCTGGACGCCAGCACGATGACTTGGCTGAGGTTTATAGAGGTGCAGGAATTTCCGTTTTCTATGTTGAACCCTCCGAAACACCTACTCCCAATTTGATGTTCGTAGCGGACTTGATGCTTATGACCCCTGAAGGAGCTGTTTTGGCGCGCCCAGCTTCTAACGTCCGAGCGGGCGAGGAGAAGTTTGTGGCGAGACGGCTAGCGGAGCTCGGAATCCCAATCCTGCGTTGTGTAAGAGGGAACGGGGTGTTCGAAGGGGCTGACGCGTGTTGGATCGACCCTGATGCGATGATTCTCGCGACGGGGCTGCGTACAAATGCTGAGGGGGCTGCTCAAGTGGCAAACCTTCTCAAGGAGATGGGGGTCGAAGTAGTAAGGGTTGGTCTACCTTTTGGGGCGATGCACCTGATGGGGACTCTACGTTTTGTTGACAAAGATCTCGCTATCTGTTGGAAGTCCCGAGTACCCTACGCGGCCGTTGAGGCTCTTCGAGAACGCGGGTTCTCTGTTCTCTCACTACCTGACGAGGAAGAAGCGGTAAGGAGTATGGCTTTGAATTTCGTCACGCTGGGCCCGCGGCAGATCGTCATGCCTGCCGGGAATCCGAAAACTCAGTCCTTCTATGAAGACCTGGGGATCAAGTGTGTGACAGTTGAAGTTGACGAACTTCATAAAGCGGCAGGAGGAATTGGCTGCCTATCGGGAATTCTCAGAAGAGAGCTTGACACATGAGCTAATCTTGTGAATTGTAGGAAGAGCATTTCCACCGTACTCAGAAAACCCTTATGTGCGTGGTTCCAGTACACTTCAGGAAAGTGAGGCTCCGTGATAGAAAACCTGAAACCGGAAATCATCGAAGCAATCTTAGACGCTCTGCCCGTTGAAATGTCGTTTGTAGACGAGAATGACGAGGTCAGGTACTTCAACAAAGACGGTGATAGGATATTTCCGAGACCAAGAGGCATAGTGGGCAGGAAGGTTCAGCAATGCCACCCTCAAAAGAGCGTCCATATCGTGAACAAGATACTTGCAGACTTAAAGAGCAAGAAAAGAGATGTTGCAGCCTTCTGGCTTGACCTGCGCGGACGAAAGGTGTACATAAGGTATTTTCCAGTCTGGGATAAAAAGGGAACATACGTAGGATGCCTTGAAGTAACCCAAGACATCACGGATATTCAGAAAATTACTGGTGAAAAGAGACTACTCGATGAGCAAAAGTGAACTCCTGAGAGATTTCTAGCAGAAGTGGCTAACGTTTCATATTCTTGACTATCTCCCTGCATTTGTCTGCATGTTCACACCAGTCTAGACATGACTGTTCTTTTGTGGGTCGGGGCGTTTCTTTTCCGCAGGTATCGCAGATGCCGACCTCTTCGTCGCTCCAAATCTCCACGGTTCCCCCACAGTTGGAGCATTTGAAATATTCAGGAATAGGCCTAACGAACTTGTTGATGCCCGGGCAAGTTCCATTTGCTGTATACATAAGTTTTCACCTCTAAAACGCTCACTTAGCTGGAGGCCCCACTTGGAGAACGCGTGCCTCATGGTGGGGTGTAACTCGGCTTCCCTTCAAAGTGATTATTTCCTGGTGCAGTGGAATTTCCTTTCCTGACGAATCTACAGCTTTCTTGACTAGGGAATATAGGCCGAAGCAGCATGGAACTTCCATGTTGACAACGTTGATGCTTCTAATATTGAATCGCTTGAATATCTCAGCTAACTTCTCTCTGTAAAGCTCTGCGTTGTCGAGCTTGGGACACCCAATAACGAGTGTTTTCCCTTCCAGGAACTCCTTATGAAAGTCAGCATGGGCAAATGGCACACAATCCGCTGCCACGACCAAATCTGCATTCTCAAAAAAAGGCGCGTCAGTCGGTATCAATGCCAACTGCACCGGCCATTGGGAGAGCGCAGACTCGCGGCTTTCCAGACAGCCTGGAATTTCTTGGTTCGCTTCACTTCTATTAAACTGAACAGCCCTAGCTGATGGACACTGTTGATGAGCTGAGCAATCAGTATCATCAGCCTTACCTGGTTCATGTGTTCTCATTTGCTCTGTGACAGCCTCTTCATCAAACTCCTCTGCTTCTCTGGTTTCGATGGTGATTGCCCCGTTAGGGCACTCCCCTATACAGGCCCCTAGACCATCGCAGTACTTCTCGCCTACCAGCCTAACCTTTCCGTCCACTATCTGCAAAGCGCCTTCGGCGCAGGCTGGTATACACAGCCCGCAACCGTTGCATCGTTCTTCGTCAATTCGAAGGATCTTCCTCAAAACCATTCTCTCAACATCGTGGAACCGCAAACATGCATCTTATGAATGAGTGAAATACCAAGAATCTGGCTTGACCATTCTGGAGGAATCATCTGTTTTCGGATTATCCCTGTTCTCCTCTTTGCTGAAATCTTCTTCCTTGGGCTCGATATATTCCGTGTGATCTGCTGCCGTTCTCCAGTTATGGGTGTTGTGAGATTTGGCCTTTCCTGTTTTCATCTTCTACACGATTACATACGAGGCAGTTGTCTGCATTAAGCGTGTCACGAAAATGTTCGGGATTGCCTCTTCAGTTGGCTCCTTCAGTGATTTGCTGCGAACGTCAGAAAGCTGTCTTTCTGAATCTTACTCTAGACTTAATTCAGCCATTAGGCCTCTTGTGGGGTACGGGAACACCTGGCTCTTCTCTGGCGAGAAGCTGACCGTCACTTCCTCATCTTCTTTTAGCCACTCTGCTCCCAAGCTTGGCTTCACAATAACTATGTAATCGTCGTTAACCAAGCGTATTTCGTAGCGTATGTCTGTTCCTTCGAATCGAACTCTTTGAATTACGCCGCTCACTCCGTTAGCTAGTTTTTTCCGGCCACTAGTTATCTCAAAGGCTTCTGGTCTGATGGCTAGAACTACTTTTTCGTTGGCTTTCGCCACCTCGTTTTTTTTGGCACTGACCCTCAAGTCACTCCGTAACTGTATGTCACTAGTCTCACGCCCCAGACGAATTATCTTTCCCTCGAGGAAGTTGGACTCTCCGATGAAGTTGGCCACGAAAATCTGTTGGGGTTTCATGTACAATTCATAAGGTGTTCCCACTTGGAGGATGCGTCCTTTCTTCATGACAGCTATTCTGTCGGAGATTGCCATCGCTTCCGCTTGATCATGTGTGACATGGATCGCCGTCAGTTCTAAGTCTTTTACGAGCCTCCTAATTTCGTATCTGAGCTCATTACGGATTTTTGCGTCCAGAGCGCCGAGAGGCTCGTCGAGGAGTAGAATCTTTGAGCCTGCGGCTAACGCTCTTGCGACTGCAACGCGTTGCATCATGCCGCCGCTCAGTTCATGTGGATAGGCGTCGAAGCGTTTTTGCAGCTTCACCATTTCCAACGTTTCTCGCCCGAGGCTCGCGGCCTTTTTCTCTTCCCAGGCCTTCACCCTCGGCCCGTAGGTCACGTTGTCGAAAACATTCATGTGAGGAAATAGGGCGTAGGTTTGAAAGACAAAGCCTATTCCCCGGTCTTCGGGTGGGACATCATTTATCAAGGTGCCGTCGACCAAGACTTCTCCTTTGTCTGGCCGAATCAATCCTGCAATTGTTCTGAGTAGTGTTGTTTTTCCACAGCCACTGGGGCCTATGAGGGAGAAGTATTCTTTGTCACGAATCTCAAGGCTGACATCGTCAACTGCCAAGATTTTCTTACCGAATCGTTTTGTTATTCCCTTCAACTNAATGTGTGGCATGAATGGTCNCTTTTCGAGTTAGTAGGCGGCCTTCCTTCCAGCTCCCAATTTAACNAGTAGCAAGACCACGAACGAAAGGATGATGAGGATTCCGCAGCCTAGGCCNACGTCAGATTGTGAAGCCAGACCAGCCTGTTGTACCCAATCCACTAGCAACACTGGCGCCGTTCTTATTCGGGAAACCACTGCGAGGGTTGCTCCCGTTTCACTCACGCTTCTTGTCAGAACCATAATGGCGCCAGCAAGCAAGGAATACTTGGTCAAGGGCAAGATTATTGTTCTGAACACTGTAAAAGGTTTGGCCCCATGAATGCGAGCAGCATTCTCCAATTCTATATCGGTGCGCTCTATTGCGGCGGCCATTGATCGAACGAAGTAGGAGTAGGTAATTGAGAGGTGTGCCAAGATTACCAACGCTATTTCTGGTACGAATGCGAAATTTGTCCAGAAAATGCTGAGAGAGGCTCCTAATGCTGTTGAGGGCACAATTATAGGAATATTAACGAGAAGATCTAGAGCAGCAGAAACTGACTTTCCCATCCTTCTCCGAGCAATTAAGACAGCCATTGGAAGGCCTGCTAGGATGCTTAATAGCGTAGCAAGACCGCCGACAAAGTATGACAAGCCCAGGCTCGACCAATAATCTTGCCAGATTCCGAAACCTGAAACCGCACGGTTCAAAGTACCATCTAATATCGCAGTGAGTGTAGGTAGCGCCACGAAAAGTGAGGGGATTATCACCAGCGCAACGAAGACGAGCATTGTTAACGTGTCTCTGCCGACTACCATCCCCTTGGAGCTTAAGCTCCTCTCAGAAGAGGGCCAGACTCGCCGGATAGGGATGCGAAGCTTATTCCCCAGAAGCAGTATTGCACCGAAGATTGCACATGAGATCAATATCAATACTAGGCTAACGAAAACCAAGGGCCCTTGTTGCCCTTGGATTCTCATATTCCTCACGAAAATGGCTCCGTTTTCGAAGGTTCCAGCTACCATTATGGTTGCTCCTGTCTCACTTATTGACCGCGCAAAGGCCAACACAAAGGCTCCAATCAGACTAGGCCTTAGAATCGGAAGGGTGACGGTCCTAGCAACTGTGACTGGTGGAGCCCCTAAGGTTCGGGATGCTTCTTCAAAAGTACGTTGATAATCAAGAAGAGCTCCTACCATAACTCGCACAA
>JGI2172J19969_10000679_pt1 | contig 14843 bp, 16 predicted proteins | sample DeeMarSWOR230_32_FD_19969 | JGI IMG/M metagenome (IMG submission 19969)
AGTGTTTCTAATCCTTGGAGGAACAGGAAAGCGTTGAAGGGGCTTAAAGCTGAACCTAAATCGCGTAGCAGTTGCACTCGAACTTTGAAAATGAACGCCACATTTCCTAAACCTGGGAAATCTCCGAATGCGTCCCAGTATTTGACTCCGTGATAGCTCTTGTCGGGTTCGGTGAATTCAGGGAATTTTCCGTTGTTCCATTTGAATTTTCCAGAATCCACGATCACTCCACCTATGGATGTGCCGTGTCCGCCTATGTACTTTGTAGCTGAAAGGACGGTTATGTCTGCGCCGTAATCGATTGGGCGGACTAGGCCTACGCCAACGGTGTTATCCACAACAAAGGGGATTCCTGAGTTATGGGCTATTTCTGCAATGGCTTCGAAGTCAGGCACATCCAACTTGGGATTTCCGATAGTTTCCGCGTAGACCGCTCTTGTTTTCTCATTAATTGCCTTTTTGAACTCGCTGGGCTTTGTGGAATCAACAAAATTTACTTTTCTGCCCAGTTTGGGGAATGTGTAGTGAAAAAGCTGATAGGTTCCGCCGTAGAGGTTGTTAGCCGCCACGATCTCGTCGCCTACCTGTGTTATCGTTAGCAACGCCAATGTTTCGGCTGCTTGACCCGAAGCCACGGCTAAGGCACCAGTGCCACCTTCGATGGCAGCAACACGCTTTTCGAAAACGTCAGTTGTAGGATTCATCATCCTAGTGTAAATGTTGCCTATTTCTTTCAGGGCAAACAGGTTTGCTGCGTGTCCTGTGCTTTCGAAGACGTAGGAGGTGGTTTGATATATTGGGACCGCCCTAGCTCTTGTCGCTGGATCGGGGTTTTCTTGTCCAGCGTGCACGGCTAGCGTGTCCAGTTTTTGTTTAGACATCTTTTTGATGCGCCTCTGTTTCTTTTAGTTAGGCATCATCATTGAATAACAGCGTTATATGTGTTTTTGCGCGTTTTATTCCAAAAGGAATATTAATCCTTGTCAATATTACTAACGTATGTTTCCACCACTCGAAGAAATCGCCCAGAAGAGGCGTATGCTAGGCTTAAAACAGGCTGAACTGGCTAGATTAGCTGGCGTAAGCCAATCTCTAATCGCAAAATTGGAATCTGGAAAAATTGATTCTTCCTACACAAAAGTAAAGACAATATTCGAGGTGCTTGAACGATTAGAAGTCAAGTCAAAAGTTCAAGCGGGAAAAGTGCTCCACAACAAAATCGTCGGCATCCAGAAAAGTGAACCCGTCTCCAAGGTTGTGCAGTTGATGAAACGCCATGGCTACTCCCAACTTCCTGTTTTTGATGGAACACACCCCGTCGGCAGTATTTCTGAAAAAGCTATTTTAAGTCAAATTTTGGCTGGTAAAGATTTGGCTCAAATTTCTAAATTACCTACCGAGGAAGTGATGGAGGAAGCTTTCCCTCAAGTGGATGAAGACGCTCCATTATCTCTAATCTCAAGCCTTCTGCAGGTTTATTCCGCTGTGTTGGTGACGAAAAAAGGCACAGTAGTAGGAATAATTACCAAGGCAGATCTGCTGAGAATCCTCTGAATTTCCAGCAAAACGCAGATTTGGCTTCAAAAATGACTTAAATATAAGTGTGTTATATATTCCCCCATTAGGGAATCAACATGTCAACTTCATGTGAAAGCGTTGCTCGTCACATTTTGCCACTTTATCGGTCCTTTGTCGCAAAAGAACTGATTGAGAAATACAATTACACGCAAGTACAAGCAGCCAAAAAACTTGGCACAACCCAAGCTGCCGTAAGCCAGTACATGACCTCCAAACGTGGCCATAAAGGCATTCCAAATTACGACGAGATCGCGCCATTAGTTCAAAAAGCCGCGACAAAAGTAGCAAAACGCATAGCAACAATGAATATAAGCGCAGAAGAATTCAGTGAATCCCTTTGCGAACTATGCAAATCCCTGCAACGAGCCAAAAAACTTTAAGAAAACTCGGCATCAGCTAACCTATTTTTCAGCTGAACTCAGTTCCTTAATCAGCTCTTTGGCTCGGTCCATACGGATTTTCCGTTCCTTAACCATCCTCTCAGCCACCAAGTCAATCAGCTCTTCTTTGGCGCCGGCTGCCACAGCAATGTTTCGGGCGTGGAGCGACATGTGACCGCGCTGAATGCCCTCGTGTGCTAGTGCGCGTAACGCTGCGAGGTTCTGGGCTAAGCCCACGGCTGCTAGGACTTCGGCGAATTCGTTGGCTGTTTTTACGCCTAGGATTTTCAGGGCGATTTTTGCTATTGGATGAGTTCGCACCGCGCCGCCTATTAGACCCACAGCCATGGGCAATTCAATCTCGCCCTTCAGGTCGCCATTTTCGTTTTTCTCCCACACGGACAGCGAAGTGTACTGGCCCTTTATCGCGGCGTAGGCGTGAGCTCCCGCCTCAATGGCGCGGTGGTCGTTGCCCGTGGCGAGAATAACGGCTATTATGCCGTTCATTGCGCCTTTGTTGTGCGTGGCTGCGCGGTACGGGTCTGCGGCTGCAAAGGCGGAAGCGTTAACTATGCCGTCCACCACTTCTTCGCCGCCTAGGGCTTCTTTGGGCACTGTGCACCAAGCTTTTGCCAATCGTTTTGTGGCTAGATTGCTGATTATCCGCAGGTAAACGCGACCGCCTGTAATGCGCTCTATCATGGGCGCTACGGCCTCAGCCATGGTGTTAACCGCGTTTGCACCCATAGCGTCACGGCAGTCTACGTGCAATTCCGTTATCAGCATGGACCCGACTGCGGTGTGGATTACTTTGGCGTCTAGGTCTTTTGCTCCGCCGCCCACAGACGCCAACACTGGGTCCTGATCGTTGGCTTTTTTGAGGATTTCCGCTTTTGCTTCTAAAACGCGCAGTTTTGCGGCGGCAGGGTCGTTTATGTCAACAGCTTGGATTTGCCCGATCATGACCGGCGGTGTGCTGCTGGTGTGGAAGCCTCCGCCTTCACGCACCATCTTGGCTGCATAGCTTGCTGCCGCAACCACAGATGGCTCCTCAATAGCCATGGGAATAAGGTAATCGCGGTTGTTAATGAGGAAGTTGACGCCTATGCCCAGCGGGAGGGGGAAGGCGCCTACCACGTTTTCTATCATGCGATCAGCCGCTTCTAAGGGTAGAGAACCCGTGTTCTGCAACAAATCACACTCCTCATCCGATAAACCAGCAAAATCTTTGACGATTGCCAAGCGTTGCTTGGGAGCGAGCTTGTAAAAACCCGAAATTGAAGATGATTTACTCATATTCCACGCCCATCTGCCACTAATTTTAATATGACAGAAGTATTTCAAACGTCTTCCTTTTTAAACCTTAATGGCTTATATAACTTGAAGTTTTGGATTCAGATACTTTTTGGCATTTTAGAACTTGGTTTGAATCAAAATCAGAATTAGAAATTCATAATATTTTAGAAGGCAGACATGAAAGGCGTATAAGGACGCCACTAAATTGAGTTCATTCACCATAATTACGAGGAATTGGAAATTAATCAAGGAAATTATGAAGAAAAACCGAAGAAAGATACTATTTTTGTTATCCTTTTTTGCTATATTATTTTTTGTGGGCATTGTAGTCGCCGCTGTGTACAATTGGATGAACATAACTGGTAACGCAACAATAGGCTCTGCCCTTGTCTTCAAATTTTAGATATATCATCATCACGTTTTAAACTGTGCAATCAATTTCTATTGCTGCTTGAAATTTTATTTGAAGAACAGAGATAAGCAAAAAACTCTTTTGGAATATGTGGGTGAAACAATTATAGAGCAGTTTGTCGAAAAGACTATAGTCTAAAAATTGAAGAAAAAAGGAAGGATATAGGCAAGCTTATTCATAGATCAATGTCACTTCAAAGGTTACTGTTGAATCAGGTGTAGGGCTAGCTACAGGGATAAGCTCAAATAAGACCCGCCATGTCTCTGAAACTCCGATAGTTAAGGTACTGGTATAATCGTCCTGAGTTAACAGGTCCAAAACCGCAACCTCTGCATTTGTCGTATCGAATAGCACCAAGTTAAACTCCTGAAATTCCGCTGCGTCACCTGTGCTCGAAGTAACAGTGAGATTGAAATCGTGTGTGGCAGAACCATCGAGATTTACCAAATGGAGGCAGTCTGAATAATTTCTCGGGTTTCCTTCGTTGGTAGTCATTGGCACAGTCGCCGTTGGACCGCTTACACCAGCTGTTCCTGGTGCATCTGTTCCCAACTCCCAGCGTAGCCCAGTACTCGTAATCTGCCCAGTTCCTTGTATGTACATNTAGTTGTATATTTGAGCACTTGCNGTTGCTATTAGTAATGCGGTTATTAGCAATGTCACNATTTTTAGGCTTTTCTTATATTTCGCATTCATTTTGTTGTTTCACCTCCGTTTTCTGTTTTTTTCTNTAAGGGTTTCTTTCCATATTCGCACAAGGATGTACAGGCTTACGGCTAGAACCAGCATGCANGATATTGCGAGGGCTATGGCTGAAGTTACGAAGACTCCAGTGCCCGATGAAGGATTATAGAGTGCGTAGATTGCTGCGCCTGTTATTGCTGCGCCTGAGCCGAGGACTATGTACAACCATTTTGGTTTGAAGAACAGGTAGGTGCCGAATCCAATTACGAAGGTGTCGAAGGCGACTATGCCGATGAAGGTGGCTTCCCACGAGATTTGCGGAAACACTGCTATCGGATGCGACGCACCAGCGGAGTAGCTTGTGAGGAAGAACGCGGCTACCGCGAAAGAGGGGAATGAAACCGTGAGCATGAAGGCTTTTGCATAGTTGAGCATTTTCTTGATTACGCCGAGATACACGTTGATTGCTACGATGTTTGCTAAGGCTATGACGAGGTAGAGGACGCTGAACCAGAAGCGCATGTAACCGTCGAACATCGCCATGAACTCTTTGGCTACGATTAGTTGTCCGAAACCAGCAAGCGACGCGACTTGGTACAGGTATGGGAGTTGCCATGGAACGTGTTTGTCCAGCAGGCATGACAGTAGGCTTGTCGCTAGGAAAAGGTCTATGCCCAGCAGTAGGAAGAATTCTGGCTGGAGTGGGGTTGCCATTGCTGTGCGCTCTCGTCGTCAAATTCGGATCTGGATTCCGAACCCTTACGCAAAAATATAGGTTAACATTAAGATAAATCTTATGTCGCAATATTCAATATACTGGCTGTAGCTTAACTATGCGCCACGCTTTCTCGGCATCGCCACCGCAGGAATCCCCAAACGCCTACTTATCTCCTTAGCCAACGTCACGCCATGACTCATCCGATAATTATCCGTGACAACCCGCTTAGGCTTAGAACGCCTAACATACTCAAGTAAACCACTAAAATCCGAATGATCACTTAACGCAACCAAATGCTCCCGTTCCCCAATCTGCCTACATGGAGAATGAAACTCCCAACCGCTAACACAAATACGGGAGCCATTCAAACCCACGCTGTTCCTAGCATTCATATGATAAAACGCAACGCACGGAAGATTTCCATCTACCAACTCCTTGCCCTCCTTCTCAGTCGAGAGCGTCAAACTACCTAACCGCATCCCGTGCCGCTCACAAACCTTAGAAACCCGAAAAACCTTTTCAGGCATGACAAACGGCACACTCACGTCAGCACCGTGAAGAATCTGCATAATCTCCTGCAGTTTACCGTGATAACCAAAAACGTAAACCGCGCCCTCCCTAAGCCTCTTTTCAACCATAGAAACCAGAAGCTTCCTCACATCCAACTCAAAAGAACGCTTGCACAAAGGGCTTCCATATGTCGCTTCCACAACCAGAACATCACAACCCGACAAAGGCTCCGTGCCGTCAACCCTAAAGTCTCCAGTATAAGCAACCCTATTGCCACCAGCATCCTCAACCAAAACCTGAGCCGCACCCAAGATGTGATCCGCCTTAACAAGCGTAACCCGCTCGTCACCGTACTCAATGGTTTCTCCATAATCCAGCACTTCAACTGAACCATCGTTAAGCGCAAGCGACCCATTCATAACCCCAACAAGGTCTCTAGTGGCTGCGGTCATCAGAACCTTCTCGCAACTTCTCAGACTCCGCCTCAAACCAACCAGATGATCCGCATGAGCATGAGTAACAACCCTTAAAGGCCTAGTATCATCAAACGCGTCACAGGCAACTGAATCACCTAACAAAACTGCACCCCGTTCAGTCACAGTAGCCTTTGCTGACAAACATTTTCCCTCCCAACTTAAGCAGTTCGCGGGGCAAGCCAGTCAATAAGCTGCCTCGGATTTTCACATTCAATTATGACTCTTATCGGACCCAGCGGAGATTCCGCCACTTCCTCCGAGAAGGAAACGTGACCAGCAAACGCCACCTGCTTGTTAAGGCAGAAACCAATGCGCTGTCCTTGTATTCCTTCAAAAAGCGCCTTTCTCGCAGCATCACGAATGCGGTCCGAGCGAAGCAAATTTCGAAGTTTAACAAGCGCTTCTTGCCCTTTCGCCTCAGCATTTAGGACGCTTCCCTTATAGGACGGCTTAATCTCTGTGGATACATTGCCAAAAAGCTTTGCCACAGCCATTTTCACCTTTTCTTCACTCTCCGTGAGGTTGATTTCGGTTTCAACGCGAACTGCTATTTCTTCCATTTTTCTTCAATCATCCTAAGGGTTTCCTTGACTTTAATTTTCACATCAGCCCTCTTATTCTCGTTTATTATGAAATGCTCAGCCATAGCTATAGCGTTACCTAAACCCACACTGAGCTCGCGCATGTCACGTTCATGGAAAAGCCCCCACCCGTCTGGGTCATCGCTTCGTCGGCGGCGGTAGAGGCGCTTAAATCGTGTTTCTGGCGAAGCATGCACCGCTATAAGGCTGAATTTAGAAAAATGCGCTTTGAAAGCTTCAACTTCGCTTAGGCTTCTCAAGCCGTCCACCATCACTTTTCCGCTTTTTTGCTGTTCTATCTTTGGAATGCACTTGTCGGCTATTATGCTGTTTCCGCCTTTTTCCCTCAACTCAAGCATCACTTTTCCAATGTTCTTCGGGGTCGGTTTCAACCCGAGCTTTTGTGTCTCTTCCCTAATCACATCACCCATAACAACGACGGCGTAGCCCTGCTCCCGAGCGGTCTTCACCACGAGAGATTTGCCCGAACCCGGCATCCCGGCTAAGCCAACAACGATTTTGTCAGTGTTCATGTTACACCCTTTTTATTATTTCTTACAATAGCAACATTCAGAATTAAAAAGCATTTATGAGGGGAAAATGTAAAAAGTACTCGAAGGAATAAAGAATGCCCGAGTCCATTAGAAGTTTCTTGGCTTTCGACATAGAAAGCGACACTGTTTTAAACAGACTTGCTGCAGTGCAGCGTCTGCTGGTTCAGACGGGCGCAGACCTGAAACTTGTAGAACCGCAGAACATCCACATTACAGTTCGCTTTCTTGGAAACATCATGCCAGCAATGGTTGAAAAGATATTTGACGCGATGCAGCAAGTCCAGTTTGCTCCGTTTAAAGTGCAAATTAACGGCTTAGGCGCCTTTCCCGACCTGCGCTACCCAAGGGTCGTTTGGGCTGGAATAACCGAAGGTGCAGACCAGTTGAAAAGTGTCTTCAGCCAGCTGGAACCTCGACTTCGCGGTTTAGGCTTTACTCCCGACCATAAAGGTTTCAGTCCACACTTGACAATCGCCCGCGTCCGGTCAGGAAGAAACAAAGCGCAATTAGCCAAGTTTGTCACCGAAAACGCGAACTATGACTTCGGTGTCATTAAAGCACAGTGCCTCCGCCTTAAAAAGAGCGACCTCACGCCTAAAGGGCCTATTTACTCAACTCTTAAAGAGTTCTGCCCTCAAAAGTAACGAAAAGGATTGCCTATGCAGAAAAAATTAAACAAAGTATACGAAGAAATCTTGGAAAAAATCACGCCTACCCAAGCGGACAGAGCCAAAATAACAGCTCTAGCTAAGGAATTACAGCAGAAAGTAGCCTCTGCCTGCGAAGAACACGGCGTCAAAGCTACAGTAAGAGTTGAAGGTTCAGTCGCAAAAGACACTTGGCTAAGGAAAGAACCCGAAATCGACATATTCATGCGCTTACCAACCACCATACCTCGAAAGTCTCTCGGCAAAATCAGCCTAGAAATCGCACGAAAAGCCACCGCAGGCTCGAGGCAGATTGAACGGTTCGCGGAGCACCCGTACTTGGAGGCGTTCATTGGCGATGTTAGAGTGAACATCGTTCCCTGCTACGACGTTGAACGCGGCGAATGGCTGAGCGCCACTGATAGAACACCTTTCCACACAGACTACGTAAAAAGGCGCCTGAACAAAACCTTGCGGAACGAGGTTCGCTTGCTGAAAAAGTTCCTGCAGGGCATCACCGTTTACGGGGCTGAAATAAAAATAGGCGGCTTCAGCGGTTATCTCTGTGAGCTTTTGATCTTGTATCATAAATCCTTCACCGAAACTTTGCGTGCCTTTGCAGGGTACACGCAACGAATGAGCATAGACATTGAAGGTTACTATGCAGGCAGGGAGAAAGAGCTTAAGCTTCTCTTCCCGGAGTCGCTAGTTGTAGTTGACCCTGTGGATAAAGGAAGAAACGTGGCTTCCGCTGTCCAGCCACAGAAACTTTACACGCTTGTTAGCGCAGCCAGAGCCTTTCTCAAAACGCCAAACGCAAAGTTCTTTTACCCGCCGAAAATTAGCGCCTTATCCGCCGAGGTCCTAAAAAGTAAGCTGGAGAACCGCGGCGTTTCCCTTATATTTCTGCCGCTTGGCAAAATAGAAGCGGTTCCCGACGTTTTATGGGGGCAACTGTACAGGACACAGCGGTCTTTGCGAAAACTGGCTGAGCTTAACGATTTTAAAGTCCTCAGAGACGCTGCTTGGAGCGACGAAAAAGCGCTTAGCGTTTTTGTTTTAGAGCTTGAACAGCGTGTTCTGCCAAGCGTTAAGAAGCATTTGGGTCCGCCTCTGGAACGGAAAAAGGAATGCGAAAAATTCCTGTCCAAATACGCCAGTAACGACGGCGTGGTTTCTGGACCCTATGTTGAAGATGGCAGGTGGGTTGCGGAGTTGCGGCGTAAATTCACCGATGTTGTCGAGCTTCTGAGGGAGAAACTGCAGGATGGCGGCAGAAACATAGGGGTTGCGGAGCTGATGTCGCAAGCATTTCGGGAAAAACTTGGAGTTCTGGTCAACAGTGAAGTGATTGAAGTCTACAGGAGCAACAGGGAGTTTGCGGAGTTCCTAACAGAGTTTCTTTCAGGCAAGCCTTTTTGGCTAGAAACCGCTGAGGCTTAATGCTAAAAGCACTGCGCCGAGAAGCCAGCAGTAGAACGCAAATAGGTAGAATTTCTTGCCAGCTAATGCCTTCCAGAGAAGCTTTAACGCAAAATAGCTAACTACAAGCGAGACAGCTACACCAACGAGGATTTCCGTCAAACCAACGCCTGCAAAAGTTAGCGTTTCATGCTGCTCGTACAAAGTCAAGCCTAAAGCACCAATTACTGCTGGAACAGAGAGCAAAAAGGAAAACTTGAAAGCTTTCTCGCGTCTTATTCCCAGCAAAAGCGCTATGGCGATTGTCAACCCGCTTCGTGATATTCCTGGAATTAAGGCTACGCCTTGGGCAGTGCCTATAGCCAGGGCTTCCATGTAGGTTATGTTTTCTTTTCTTTCGTTTCCAACTCTTGAACTGTAAAGCGTTATGCCGCAGACTATGAAAGCTCCAGCTATTGGCAGAAAATTACTGAAATATGCTTCTATTGCGTTGCTGAAGACGACGCCTATTATGGCGGTGGGTATTGTTCCGATGATGATTAGGGGGATTAGTTTTCCATTTTCCGATTTGAAGTCTCCTTTTACCAGCGCTGCAAGAGTTATCTTGACGTCCTTTCGGAAAAAAAGAAGTATTATTATGAGCGTTCCTACGTGTAAGGTGACATCAAAGAGCAGAGGCAATGTCAACCTCAAGAATTGTTCAGCTATTCGTAGATGACCAGTGCTGGATATAGGCAGCCATTCTGTCACGCCTTGGATGAAACCTAGTATTATTGCTTGAATTGGATCCATGTGCGGTACCGCTGTTTCTTGCTTATGCTTTTGGGGTTTAAATCAGTAGTTGTCAAACTTGCTAATTTGCATGCTGGTAGGCTACTCCAATGACTTCAAAATCTGAAAAATAATAGTTTTTGCATCTTTGCGCCGTCAAGCGCAAGTGTGAGCCATAGCTCTTTACTAAACAGTTGTTGTAGTTGACACTTTTCTATAAACGAGCATATTTACTGTGAGACCGCCTATGCTGCCGCCTATTACTCCGCCTATGGCGTGTAGTCCTGCCCACCCCAGCACACCACCCCATATTGCTAAAGCTGTGCCAGTCATGAAAAATGTACCTATTACTAGGCCTGCAACGGCTGCTGAAATGGTTGAAATTGTGATTGCTATAATCATTGTGTTGATGGGCTTCTTGAAGAAGTTACCATATCCCGCGAGCCTGGACAGAATGTCGAACACGACGCTGGCTGCGGTGAAGCCAAAGAAGTGAGTACCTGTGGGGTTGAATATGAAATTTATTGCTGTGGCTATAAACCCAATGGCTGTTATAGCTCCGAGTTTTCTGATCCACCACGCGGCTACTGTTAAAACCGCAAACCCTACGAGGTCGCATAGGAAGGGCAAACCAAACATGCGGAAAAAGATTGGTGCAAAGATTGAATTCAGTACTCCCCATAGTGCTGAGCTTATGGCTATTGCAGCTATGTCTCGAGTTTTAAGGTAAACCATGCCACAGACAGTCCAGTGTTACGATTTCTATTAAAAGTAATATCTTTATATTTAACCTTTTCGCACTTTTCCTTTTCGCCATGCCTTACGAAATTCGCCTGCTATTGCGTGACGGAGTGGTACCAGCTGATTATGTACTCGGGTAGCTTAAGCCCCCTTTGACCCAACCTTTCAGCTAACTTAACAGGCAGGGGACTCAAAACGTAAGCGGCTCTTGTGTAAAACCGCCGTGGCGTGCCTGGTTTTACTTCTTCCTCCAAAATTATTTTCAGGTCAGCTTTCTTGGCTAAGGTTGAATCTTTTGTGCCAGTTATCGCCAGCACATTGCCGTTAAACCTTTTCATCACGTCCGCCCAGATGATGACGGGTTTGGTTTCGCCAGAAAAAGACATGAGGATTTCAAGGTCTCCAGCCCTTGGTCTAGGAGTGTTAACGCCTCTGGTCACATACACGTTGTCGCCTAAGAAGCTTTTAATGTGGAACAGNCTTATGCCCGTCATTTTAGCGATTTCGTTTGCAGTGCCTTTTCCTCCTATGAACACGTCAGTTCGCTTTTCCAACAAGTCAAGCAACTGNGTGTAGGTTTCCGACTGCACGTTGGCGTCTATCATGGCGCCTATCTTTTCAAACTCCTCCTTACAGAGTTTGAACACATCCTCTGCTTCCAAGTTTCTAAAGATAGCTTCAATCATCATGCACAGAAGCAGGAGGGTGCCCAACTCGAATATATCGCCCATCATGCCGGTCTCGCTGTACTCGAATGAGGGTTTGGATTTTCCCCGCCCCTTAATCTGAACCACATGACCATATTGACTTGTTATCTGAGCCAATGGTGATTCTAAACTGGACGTCATCAATCCCATTGTAAACTTAGAGGTTTTCTTTTCGTCAATGTACCGTGCCAAGTCCTGTGCCATCACTAATGGGTCATCTGAATAGCCGCTACCAGAATTTATTAGAAGCAGGGTCTTCTTGTAGCGTCGTTCAAGATCAGCCGCCGCATCGTACATGCTCTTGCCTGGAAAGCCCGGGTCATCTGGGGTTAATACTACTTTGTTTCTCCAGCCTACTTGACTGAGGGCGATCTGGCTCATAGCCGCATTTAGTGAATGAAGTGATCTTCCTGATCCTGCGCAGACAACGCAGTCAGCGGCTTTCAGGGCTTCATATAAGGGCGAAAGGTTTTTTCGTCTGATTCTGAGGATGTTGTCTCGGATTTTGTTGACGTATCCTATACTGCTGATTTTGCTTTTGATGCGAACGGCCCCCACTTCAACAATTTTCTGACACTCTATATTATTCTTGTGCTTCACACGTTGGCTCATTCTTGATTAGCGTGTTTATTTCGCATGTTGGATGCAGATAAATGGCGCATTTTTGGATGACGAATGCTTAGGTGATTTTTTGGCGCGTGCTTGCTTGCTAAATGTTTATATCGAATGTGATTATCAAGCAAGAAGACAGTGAGAGCTGATGTTGTCGCAGATTGGGCTCGAAAAGTTCGAGTTTCTTAGAAAAATGGCTCTAAAAATGGGCGCTGTTGACGCAAAGGTCATCACAGCAGATAAAGTCGTTGTGGAGGATAGAATTGTGCTCAAATGCAAGGTCGGCTGCACCCACTATGGGAAGACGCTGACGTGCCCGCCATACACGCCCACGGCTGAGGAATTCCGAAAAATTGTCAGCGAGTACAGTTACGCATTGTTCATGAAGTTTAAATCGCGCGCAAAAGCTGATAAAAAGTTAGCGAAACACCTTTCAAAGGCAGAAACTGACCCAACTATTCCGCAAGACATTAAAGAAAAAATGCAGAGGTTCTGGGCTGCTTGGAAGGATGATAAGTTAAAAATGCTCTCGGTAGTGCTTGATCTTGAAAAGGCTGCTATGAGTAAAGGCTACCCCTTAGCGATAGGATTGGTCTCGGGGCATTGCCAGTTGTGTGAAAAATGCACTTTGGATATAAGCACCTGCGTCTACCCTACACAGCTGCGGTACTCAGAAGAAGCAGTCGGCGTGAACGTTCAAGCGACGGCGAAGAACGCCGGCATCCAATTCACTTCTCCATTCGAGAAAAACCCAGAGTCTTTCGCTCTACTCCTTATAGACTGATTTTGGCGTCTTCTATCAAAGAACATGACTGCAATCTTCAAAGTAAGAGTCAGGCAATTTCTATTCTTACATCGTCTATGTAATAGGTCATGTAGGTTTCCCAGCGCACTGAGATTCCGACTGCCACCCACGCTTCACCGTTTGAGTCTGTGGTCAAATCTGCCGTGTAAACGTAGTTCTTCCAGCCCGCCACGTCATTCGCAAAACCCACAACGGCAAAGTCGTCTTCAACATTGGGCTTGGCAGTTCCAGCGTACGCAACTACAGCCGCAATAGTGTTGAAGCTTTCCTGCTCGCTGTAAAACCAAAACGAAACGCTAACGCGGATTTGCGCGTCCTTTTTTACGTTTATTTTTCTCTCAAGCCATATAGTGCCGTCGTCCTGTTTTCCGTCAATGAAAAGTTCCATCGAGTGCACGGCAGAACGGGAGATGTTGGATACGCGTCTTATGTGCCATTGCACCGTATGACCTGGATTATTCGGGTCTTGGGGGACGTCCCCGTTTGTGAACCATTCTCCAAGGTCTCCTTCTCCTATGTTTTGTTCAAAATCGTCTATTATCACTTTGGGCGCCAAATTGACGTATAGAACGCTGAGGATGCCGATGGCTACTGTGACTGTTATGAGAAGAGCGGCTATGCTATATTTTTTCTTCATAATTCATTTAACCTTATTAAAGGAACAAAAAAGGGGGAATTAAAGCATGCTTCTTTTTTTCCGGAACTTCGGTAGTGCAATATAGCCAAGTAGGGCTATGATCATAACTGAACCAACTATGGCTGTTCCATATGGAACTTCTGGTATAACCTGGTTAATGGTTACGGTTTTAGTCTGTGATGTGACATCCGTCAAGCCATCATTATCTGTTACTCTTAGACTTACAACATATGTCCCTGGTAGAGAGTATGCATGTGACTGGACAGGTCCTGTTGCATCAAAAACGCCGTCAGATTCCCAATCCCATTCATACATGACGATGGTTCCATCGTAGTCGACGCTGCCTGCGGCGTCAAAGTTGATTGGCACGCCCACCGGTACAGAATGCGCACTCTCTGTAAAGGAAGCAACCGGCGCTGTTAGCGAAGAGCACGCGTACTTCAAATCACCGTTTGTGTCGTCGTGGTAGCTTATGTGTGGGTTGTCACCGGAATCCAAGGCAATAGAAGCCCACCTCCCGACGAGGTCGGTTGAGTCCACGGTCTCTATGCTCCATTCGGATCCAGTCCAACGCGCATACTTCAAATCAAAGTTTGTGTGATCGCAGTAGCTTATATGTGGATTGTCACCGGAATCCAAAGCAAGAGACGGAAGCACACCGACGTCGCCAGTTGAGTCCACGGTCTCCGTGGTCCACTCGGACCCAGTCCACCATGTATACTTCAAATCACACAAAACATTATCGTAGTGACTTATGTGTGGGTTGTCACCGGAATCCAAAGCAAGAGAAGTCCACCAACCGGTGGAGCTTGTTGAGTCAGCGGTTTCTATGCTCCATTCGGACCCGGTCCATCGTGCATACTTCAAATCACCCCCTTCACCTTCTGACGGGGGGGCATGGTAGCTTATGTGTGGGTTGTCACCCGAATCCAAGGCAATAGACGTAAATTCACCACCACCACCGCCGTAGACCCCAGGTGAGTCCACAGTTTCTATGTTCCACGCGGATCCTGTCCACCGTGCGTATTTCACATCACGAGTCCTTCCCCTGAAGAGGTAGCTTATGTGTGGGTTGTCACCGGAATCCAAAGCAAGAGACGTACAAAAGCCGGTGTCCCCAGTTGAGTCAACAGTTTCTATGCTCCACTCGGACCCAGTCCAACGCGCATACTTCAAATTACCCTCTGGTTCTCCTGTTATAGCTGTCCACTCTGAGTAGCTTATGTGTGGGTTGTCACCGGAATCCAAAGCAAGAGAAAGCCATTCTCCGACGTCGCTGGAGGTGTCATCCACGGTCTCTATGTTCCAGGCG
>JGI2172J19969_10000685_pt1 | contig 14801 bp, 12 predicted proteins | sample DeeMarSWOR230_32_FD_19969 | JGI IMG/M metagenome (IMG submission 19969)
TTCCCTCAAGCCGTTCCCAACATCTTTGTAATTGACAAAAGAGGAACCCCGCCATGTCGGGCAGCCTGTCCAGCAGGAGTAAACGCTCAAGGCTACATTGCCCTAATCACCCAAGGCAAGTTTAACGAAGCACTGGAGCTAATTAGAAGAGACATACCATTTCCCGCAGTGTGCGGTAGGGTTTGCTATCACCCCTGTGAAGCGGAATGTGAACGTGGCAAGGTCGATGAACCAGTGGCTATCAATGCCCTTAAGCGATTTATATCAGACTGCCAACTTGACAGCGAAAAGAAAAAAAAGGTAGCCCCCATACCCAAAACGCACACGGAAAACATAGCCATAATCGGTTCTGGTCCATCAGGACTCACAGCTGCTTACGAGCTTGTCAAGATGGGCTACCCAGTTACAGTTTTCGAATCCCTGCCTAAGCCAGGCGGAATGCTAAGAGTGGGCATCCCAGAATATCGGTTGCCGAAGGATGTACTTGATGCTGAGATCGAGCACATCAAAGATCTGGGAGTAGAAATTAGAACCAGCGTATCAATCGGCAAAGATTTGATGTTTAATGAACTCTTGCAAAAGTTTGATGCTGTATTGATTGCCACTGGGATGCATAAAGGCGTAAAACTTGGCGTTGATGGCGAAGAACTGAATGGTGTCGTAAATGCCATCGATTTTCTGAGGGAAGTTAACCTAGGGAAGAAAGTTGAATTAGGCGATAGAGTTGCCGTAATCTGCGTTCACAGGTTGCTAACTTTTGACGCCGCAAGAGTCGCCCTCCGCCTCGGACCCAAAGAGGCGAATGTGATATATCGAAGATCAAGACAGCGCATGCTGCATCATGAAAGAATAGGGGAGCATATGCAGAAAGAGATCGAAGAAATGGAGAAGGAAGGCGCAAAAATCCATGTTATGACATGGCCAACGAAGATCCTGAGTAAGGACGGACGAGTAGTTGGCGTAGAGTGTGCTCGAATGACATTGGGAGAGCCTGATGAACGCGGGAAAAGGCGACTGGTACCAATTAAAGGCTCGGAGTTTATCATGGAGGCAGATTCCGTAATCATAGCTGTCGGACAAGCACCAGACTTTTCTTGCATACCTACAGAAGTTGAACTTACGGAGAAGAACACAATCAAAGTCGATCCAGTCACCCTGCAAACAAGTCTGCCTAATGTTTTCGCTGGCGGAGAAGCGCAGTCAGGGCCATCAACCGCAATCGTATCGATTGCTACTGGCAAAAGAGCCGCTGTTTCTATCGACCGCTACCTGAAGGGTGAAGACCTGAAAGTCGGAAGGGAAAAAGAGATCAAGCCTGTGGAAGAGGTGTCTAAGGAGGGTATAGAGAAAAAGGCGAGGCAGGTTATGCCCACTCTTTCGGTTGAGAAAAGGATGAGAGGCTTTGATGAGATCGAAACTGGGTTCACAGAAGAAATGGCCTTGCAAGAAGCCGAGAGATGCCTTAAATGTGGAGGCTGTTCCGAGTGCCTAGAATGCGAAAAAGCTTGCGAACCCAAGGCGGTAGTGCATGATCAAAAAGATGAATCTATTGAACTTAACGTTGGAGCGATAATACTCGCGACGGGCTTTAATCCTTTTGATCCTTCTGGAATAAAGGAGTATGGTTATGGAAAACACAAAAACGTTTTGAGCTCCATGGAACTGGAGAGGCTGCTTTCTGCGTCTGGTCCTACCGGTGGCAAACTTGCTAGGCCATCAGATAATAAGATAGCCCACAAGATAGCCTTCATTCAGTGTGTGGGCTCCAGAAGTCTAAAAGGCGACTATCCCTATTGCTCAAGCGTTTGTTGCATGTACGCCACGAAAGAAGCGGCTCTAATTAAAGAACATGAGCGAGGGTCCCAAGTTTACATTTTTTACACAGACATACGAGCTTTCGGGAAGGGCTTCCAGGAATTTGTAAACAGAGCCAAAAAAGAGTGGGGAATAGAATACTTTAGAGCTAAGCCATCAGAAATTAGGGAGGACCCGAAGACAAGGGACCTGTTGATTAAATACGAGAACACGTTAACTGGTGAAATGAATAATCTCCAGGTGGACCTCGTTGTTTTGTGCACGGCGTTAGTTCCGCCTCAAGATAACCAGAGTTTGGCAGAGACCCTAGGAGTAAAAGTTGATGAATATGGCTTCTTCGAGGTTCAACACCAGCTTCAAACGCCTCTCGACGCCACAGTATCTGGGATATTCCTCTGCGGTTGTTGCCAAGGTCCTAAAGACATTCCAGACTCAATTTCACAAGCGAAAGGAGCAGCGGCTAGAGCTGCTGAATTTATTGCTCGGACAGGTTCTATGGAGGCGTCAAGATGAGTGGAAAAAAAACTGACCTAAACGAAAAGCCGAGAATTGGTGTTTTCATTTGCCACTGCGGCATCAACATCGGCGGAGTGGTTGACGTCCCCAAGGTTGTAGAGTACGCTAAAACTCTGCCTGATGTGGCGTACGCTGAGAGTAACCTTTACACTTGCTCCTCAGATGGAACAAGAAAAATCGCGGAGACAATTAAAGAGCATGGTCTCAACAGGGTAGTTGTGGCATCCTGCACTCCCCGAACTCACGAACCTCTCTTCAGAGAAACTTGCGAAGAAGCCGGATTAAACAAGTATCTTTTCGAGATGGCAAACATTCGAGAGCACTGCTCTTGGGTTCATATGAGGGAATCTAAGAAAGCCACGCAGAAAGCCAAGGACATTGTACGAATGGCTGTTGCTAAAGCTCGTTTGCTCAAACCGCAAGAAGAGACAGAGGTGAACGTCACTCCCACCTCTTTGATAATTGGTGCAGGCATATCAGGCATAGAAGCCGCTCTCTGTTTAGCGCATCAAGGCTTCAAAGTTTACCTTGTGGAAAAAGAGCCAACTGTTGGCGGCATGTTAAGGAAACTTTACAAGCTGTATCCTACGGGTGAAGATGCCTCAGCTTTCTTAGATTCAGCTATTCGAGCTGTGAAAGCCAATAAAAACATTGATTTGCACACTTCAACGGTTATCAAGGATGTTAAAGGCTATATAGGCAACTTTGAAGTTACGGCTCTGAAAGATTCAAAAGAAGAGATTACGTTTAACGTCGGGACCATAATCGTGGCAACTGGTGCAAAAGAATTCAAGCCAACAGGAATGTATGGTTACGGCGAACAAGGAAAGGTAGTAACGCAACTTGAACTAGAACGACTTCTCAAAGATGGGCTTCCTGAGAAAGTGAACAAAATTGTTATGATTCAATGTGTAGGAGCCATGGATGAGCCAGGGGGAAGGGAATACTGTTCGAGAATCTGTTGCGCAACCGCCTTGAAAAACGCCCTTCTCATCAAGGAGTCAAATCCAGAAGCAGACGTTTACATATTATATCGCCAACTCCAAGCTTACGGCAGAGAGTACGAGAAATATTACCTAAGAGCCCAAGAAAAAAACGTAAAGTTCATCAACTACTTACCAGAAAAACGCCCCACAGTCAACATCGAACCCGACGGAAAACTCAAGGTCGACGTTTACAGCACCCTTATCGGCAAAGAATTTCCTATAGACTGTGACATGGTTGTGCTGTCTACGCCTTTAGTTCAACATGAAGCTGGCAAATCGTTATCTCCGCTTCTCAAGGTGCCTCTTGGCGCTGATGAGTTTTTCCTTGAGGCTCACGTCAAGCTGAGACCTGTAGACTTCGCAACGGATGGAATATACGTTTGTGGAACAGCCCACAGTCCAAAGGCTGTGGATGAAAGCATTATCCAAGCGCATGCAGCTGCCTCTTCAGCGGCTATTCCCATGGCTCTCGGGCGCGTGAGATCTGAGGCTATTACGGCTGGTGTAAACGAGGACCTTTGCAGAGGCTGCGGCAAATGCAAAGAGGCTTGCGAATACAATGCCATCAGCTTAGAAGAAAAGATCCTAGAAGTTGAGCCCTTTTGCCGCGCGCCAATTCTCGTCGCCAAAGTTAATGAGGTGGTGTGCAAGGGTTGCGGTTCCTGCGCAATCGCTTGTCCAACAGGTGCTATCTCCATGAAACATTTTACTGATAAGCAGATACTGGCCGAAATAGAGGCGGCTTACAGAGGTCGATAAAATGAAAGCTAAACCAGAAATTTTGGCCTTTCTGTGCAACTGGTGCAGTTACGCAGGAGCAGACCTCGCTGGAACCAGCAGAATCAGCTATCCAACCAACGTTAGGTCTGTCAGGGTTATGTGTAGCGGAAGAGTTGAGCCTTCCTTTATTCTAAATGCCTTTATGAATGGAATAGACGGTGTCTTGGTTTCTGGATGCCATCCAGGTGACTGCCACTACATTAGTGGAAATCTGAAGGCTGAGAAAAACGTTAAGAGCACTCAGAAAATTCTCAAGTTATTAGGCTTAGGCTCTGAAAGGCTGCGTTTAGAATGGATATCCGCCTCTGAGGGTCAAAAATTCGCTGACGTTATTACAGATTTTACGGCGAAACTGAAAAGGCTCGGTCCAAACCCGTTGAAGGCAAAAAGTAAAGAAAAAGAGGTTCCTGCCAAGAGGGCGCCCATTTCAGAAATCATAGAGAAAACCAACATACGACTATGCTTGGAATGTGGTAAGTGTTCTAGTAGTTGCCCGATAACGAGGCTGAACCCTGATTTTTCGCCTAGAATGACTGTTAAGAGGGTTTTAACTGAGGCTGAAGGAGTTTCTGTAAATGATGAGGGCATATGGGCATGTCTTACTTGCGGTCTTTGCCAAGAGAGGTGTCCATCAAATGTCCAGTATGTTGACTTCGTGAGGGCTTGCCGAGAAGAGGCGCGACTGATGGGGATAACTGGAAACTGCTCCCACAAGGACGTGCTTCTGGACTTGCAGAGAATAATGGCAAACCCCAAAACAAAACAAAAACGACTCAGCTGGCTTCCCAAAGACGCAAAAGTCTCTGAGACCGGCGACATTCTGTACTTTGTCGGTTGCCTACCCTATTTTGACGTGATCTTTAAGGATATTAAAGTAAAATCTCTTGAAACAGCAAAAAGCGTAGTACGAATACTAAACAAGGTTGGCATCGAACCCGTGCTTCTGAAGAACGAAAGGTGTTGCGGTCACGACTTATACTTTACAGGAGATATAGAAAGCTTCGAGAAACTGGCGAAAATGAACGTGGCTGCTATAAGGGAAGCAAAAGCGAAAAAGGTGATTACCTCTTGTGCAGAGTGCTATCGAACCCTGAAGTTGGATTATCCGAAGATAGTTGGCGATTTGGGCTTTGAGGTTATTCACATCTCAGAATTTCTTGCTGATATAATCGAAAAAGAACAGCTCGAGTTTCCCGAAGTGTTCAAGGATAAAAAGGTGGTTTACCATGACCCATGTCGACTTGGCAGGCATATGGGCGTGTACGATCCTCCCCGAAGCGTCATCAAGAACATTCCTGAAACAGATTTGTTGGAGATGGAGAGAAGCAGAGAAAACTCCCTCTGCTGTGGAGTGAGTTCATGGTTAAATTGTGGAAAAGTCTCTAAACAAATTCAGTTAGACCGCTTGCAAGAGGCAAAGGCAACTGGAGCCGAATGGCTAATTACAGCCTGTCCTAAATGCCAAATTCACCTAAAATGCGCGATGGATGGCGAGTTACCCTTTAAACGATCAAAAGTTAATGTAAAAGTGTATGACCTGCCAGTGCTCGTGGAAAAAGCCTTGGATAAAAAACATTCCAGAAAGGAGTAAGTGACAGAAATGGCGGAAAAGCAAAATGAAGAAAAGATAACTGAAAAGCAAAAACAGCAACCTGAAGCCGACGAGCTCAGGATAGGCGTTTACATTTGTCACTGTGGTAAGAACATTGCCGGTTCTGTAAACTGTGAAGAAGTGGCAAAGTATGCTGCCACCTTGCCTCATGTAGTTCTTGCGAAAGATAACATGTATAGCTGCTCTGACCCTGGACAAGAATCTATGAAGAAAGACATTATTGAGAATAAATTGAATAGGATCGTTATAGCTTCTTGTACTCCGCGACTTCACGAGCCGACTTTTAGGAGAATGTGCGAGGAGGCTGGATTAAACAAGTACCTGTATGAAATGGCTAACATTAGAGAACATTGCAGTTGGGTGCATCTGTATGAGCCAGAAAAAGCTACAGAGAAAGCTAAAGATTTAGTAGAAATGGCTGTTGCCAAAGTTGCGCTGCTTAAGCCCCAAACAGAAGCTGTAGTTCCAGTAACAAGAAAGGCGCTGGTGATAGGCGGAGGAGTTGCAGGTATCCAAGCAGCCTTGGATTTGGGTGACACTGGTTATAAGGTCTACCTTGTCGAGAAGACCCCAAGCATAGGCGGAAGAATGGCGCAGATCGACAAAACCTTCCCCACCATGGACTGTTCAATATGCATTCTCGCTCCGAAAATGTCGGACGCAGGAAGGCACCGGAACATTGAATTGTTAGCAAACAGTGAAGTTTTAGAAGTTAGTGGATACATTGGGAACTTCAAGGTCAAAGTGAAGAAAAAACCCAGATACGTAACAAAGGAGTGTACAGCGTGCGGTGACTGCGCCAACGTCTGTCCAGTAGAGGTGCCTAATGAGTTTGAGGAGGGGCTTACCTATAGGAAGGCAATCTATATACCCTTCGCCCAAGCCGTCCCAGCCCTCTATTTAATTGATGAGAAAAGCTGCCTCGGCCTAGGTGATAACACCTGTGCAAAGTGCAAAGAAGCTTGCGGTCCTGACGCTATAGATTTCACTGCAAAAGAAGAAATAGTTGAAATAGATGTTGGAACGATCATTGTAGCCACTGGCGTAGATGTGTTTGACCCCGCTGCCTTGACCGAATACGGCTACATGAAATACCCAAATGTAATAACTTCCATGGAATTTGAACGAATAATAAATGCTGGCGGTCCCACTGGAGGACATTTAACCAGACCAAGTGACATGAATCTTCCCAAGAACGTTGCCTTTATCCAATGCATAGGCTCTCGTTGTTTATCTGATAAAAAAGGTCACCAATATTGCAGCAACGTATGTTGCATGAACACGATAAAGGACTGTTTGCTAATCAAAGAACACTGGCCCGAAATTAAGCTCTACGTTTTCTACATAGACATAAGAGCTTTTGGCAAAGGCTTTGAGGATCTTTACAAAAGAGCAAAACAGGCAGGTGTGGTCTTCATTCGCGGTTTACCAGGAGAGGTTACTGAAAATAAAGAAAACCACAATTTAATTCTGGTCGGGGAAGACCTTACATCAAACAAATTTTACAAAATGGAAACTGAAATGTTGGTTCTATCCGTAGGCATTGAACCAAGAGCTGATAGCAGTGTAATCCAGCGTCTTCTCACCTTGTCTAAAACATCCGACGGCTTCTTCATGGAAGCTCATCCTAAATTGAGACCCGTGGATACCCCTACTGGCGGCGTCTTTCTTGCTGGCTGCGCTGAAGGACCAAAGGACATCAAAGACAGCGTGACACAGGCAAGTGCTGCGGCTGGTCGCGCGGGAATCCTAATGGCTAAGGGGAGCGTGACGGTTGAAGCCATTACATCTCGAATCAACCTTGACAAGTGTACGGGGTGTGGTTTATGTACGAAAGTCTGTCCCTACAACGCCATTACCGTGGACAAAGAAACGAAAAAAGCTGTAGTGGTTGAGGCAGCCTGTGCAGGCTGTGGAACATGCGGTGCTGAGTGCCCCTTTGGCGCGATAGAGATGCGGCACTTCACTGATGAGCAAATAAACGAGCAGATAGATGCGGCAACCAGAAAAAATGCGGACAAGAAGATTGTGGCTTTTTGCTGTAATTGGTGCTCATACGCTGGAGCAGACTTCGCGGGAGTAAGCAGAATGCAATATCCCCCCAACGCTCGGATTATTCGAACCATGTGTTCAGGGAGAGTAGCCACAAAATTCGTGGAAAGAGCATTCAGAAACGGCGCAGCTGCTGTGCTAGTTGCAGGTTGTCACTTGAACGATTGCCACTACATAAACGCCAATTATCAAACTAAGAAACGGGTTGAAAGACTGTGGAGTAAATTGGAAAAGCTAGGCATAGATAAGAACAGGCTTCAACTTGCATGGATCAGCGCCGCAGAAGGTGAAAAATTCGCTTCAAAAATTAAGGAAATGCAGAAAATCGTGGACGGCGTCACCAAAGCAGAAATAGAAAAGACAGTTGCAGCTCTAACTCCTAAAAAAGTAAAGGAAGCAGCATAATAGAGGTTGGGAGTCTTGCGAGGAGAAACCATAAAAAAAGAAAAAAGGAAGGAAATCAGTCTTAGTCGGAATTTTCTAACGAGGAAGTACCTTTTACGCTTAGACAAGGAGCTATGTACTGGCTGTGGGATTTGTGCTCAAATTTGTCCCAAAGAAGCTATAGAAGAGCATCCGCCTTCGGTTGTTAATGGGCGTCTCAAGAAGAAACCAACAATAGACATTGATGCTAAATCATGCATTTTCTGCGGCGAATGCGTGGTGTTGTGCCCTTACAAAGCTTTGAAAATGGAAGTTGACGGCGAGGAAACCACAACCATCGTGAAAAACGAAGCCTTCCCCGTTTTGTTAAAGGAAATCAAAGTAAACAAGAATGTTTGCTATTTCAAGCCAGAGTGCAAACTCGAATGTCAAGACTCATGCCCCACAGAATGCATTAAAGTGGAAACCAAGCGTTCAGAGGATGGGAAAATTCTACGCGTCACCGAAATAAACATCAATGAACCTCTCTGTTTGTATTGCAAGGTCTGCGAGGCAGCTTGCCCCTTGGGCGCTATACACGTGAAAAAACCTCTTCAAGGAACCATTGAGCTAAACGCAGATTTGTGTCCAGAGGGATGCAGGGCTTGCATTGACATATGCCGTACACATGCAATCGAGTTGGGCAAAGACAACAAACCTATAGTTTCATCTGAGTTCTGCCTTTTCTGTTCTGCGTGCCAAAAAGTTTGTCCAAAAGAAGCTATAAAAGTAAATAGAGACTGGGTATTTCATACCGATATCGAAGCAGCAGCATGGCTGACGGCGCTAAAGAAACTAACATCCCTTCAAAGCTTTGCTAAAGAACGTCAAACCAAAGCTGCAAAGAGCAGACTTTCAGTTATAAAGAAACGACGACTATCAGAATAGGCGATCAAAAATTCTGGCAAGATACTAAAACCAAGGGTCACCACAGAGCATAATAGTTCAGCAAACCTGAGATTGCCGAAACTGTTATTTTAGGATAAGGCTACTCTAGAAACCTGCAGGAAGAGTCAAACTTATGAAACGTGAGCGCTTTGCCTTCATCTTAATCGCTGACGAAAAGTACTGGAACAGGCTACGCCAACGCAACAAAACCCACAGGGGAATTCATGCTTTCGTGCGGAAAAGTCAGGTAGGACCCAAAAACGCTCAAAGGCTCTTGTTCTACGTCAAAAAGCCCGTCATGCAAATTCGAGGAGCCGCCGACTTCATCGAACGATTAACCGGAGACCGCGAAGAATTGTGGAGAAAATACGGTGCAGAAAGCTGCTTTAAATCCTTCAAGGAGTACTGCGCGTTCGCACAGGGCAGAGAAATGATGACACTTGTGAGGTTCAAGAACTTCACGGAACTCGAAAACCCGAAACCCACGAAAGCCATCAGAAATATTCTCGGGTCTTTACAAGGATTCAGAGGCAAATACGTAAATCTTGAAACAGCAAAACAATTGACAACGTGAAAACCTGCTCTGCCAGCCTCAATACGAAGTTAATGAGGTTTTGTGGCGTAGTATAAGTTAAATCTTTGATTGGAGCATTCTTTAGCGAGTGTGAACGAACATGTTTCGAGTTAGAGTCAACAAGATCGAATCAACACGGGATTTAGACGGTAACCTTGGAAAACGAATAGAACTGGTTGAAGAACGACCAGTTTCGTCTTTTGTGGTTAGACCGCAATCAGACGAAGCAAAAATGGCTCAAGACTTACTTCAAGCCATACAGCAACAGATGCCCTTTCTTCCACAGAGAACACAACTTGCCATACCAAAGATACTCTTGTTCTTGACGGAACACGAATACGACAGTTTAGGCATAGACTTCGATGTGAACCAAGTTTTCGAAGTAACACTGGAAAATCAAGGCATCAAATTCAAGAAAGTCTCATGATGGCGCCGCGCACTTGCTTCAGCGCTGAATGCTTAGGATGAAAAGACAACACAAACACCATTTTTCGCAAAGTTGCACAAATCTCTTGCAGGTCACCTGCCTTGCCTTTGTCACAATAAAGTGGAACAGGCTCATCGTCACCGTTCTCATAATAAACGTAAATCTGCGAGAAACTCTTTCTAAACCTAACCATTTCAAATTCCAAATTCAAGAGCTTGGCAGTTTTTTCAGTCGCCGTCCGAACAGATTGCAATCGCTTCTTGTTAGGAGCGCCAGTTGACGCGTACACCAGCAATTTCCCAAAATTGTTTTTGAACATTCGCGGCACCAATACTTTCACAGGCAAAAAACACTTTTAAAACACGTGTACAAACGACCCACTCACGCAGCGGAGAGGTGTGTTAAAGTAAAAGTTCTTAAACAGCCGAAAACGTCAGATTTGTGTACTGTTAAACCTCGAAGGCAAAAAACATGAAAGCCAGAGCGCACGTGTTTGTAAGCGGCAGAGTCCAAGGCGTATTCTTCAGGTCAGAAACAAAATACAAAGCCGAAAGCCACAACGTAAAAGGGTGGGTTCGCAATTTGCCAGACGGCAGAGTCGAGGCAGTTTTCGAAGGCGAAGAGGAAGCCGTAAAAGCGCTAATAGAATTCTGCAAACGCGGACCGCGAGGGGCAAGGATTACAAACGTTGATTTGAGGTGGGAGAACTTTACTGGAGAGTTTGATGCCTTCAAAGTAAGATATGGTTAAGTTATTGCTTGGGCACCCTGAAATGTGACTCTTTTCCAGCGCTTATGTACTCACCGCCCATACCACGCACTGCCGAAGCTATTTTCGCAAAATTTTCAGAACCCAGAAACTGCCGAGGCTTCACCATTATGTAATCGCCTTTTTCTTCGAAACTGAGCAGGCTTTCTAAATCTTCGGGAAATGCAATTCGAACGTCTTCTATGGTTTTCTTTTCATGAATTTCATGAGAGACCGTTGTAGGAGTTTGAGGGGCTGGCTGAGTAACCTGTGAACCTACCATGGACTTTATCGATGCAGACACGCTTCGGAGATCTTCCGAAATCTTGCTCAGAACCACGAGAAGTTCGTCAACTCTCTCCACAAGCCTTTCCAACTTTTCTTTTTCCGCGCTCATAAACAATATCCCTTCAAATTCTAAAATACTTAAGGCGCTTATTAATTATTTGCAACCTCCTATTAAACCCGAATTCAGCAATATTGCTTGGGAGTGAACAGCCTATTGTTTGAAATCGACGGAAGCCAAAAGAGCGGAAGCGGCACAATCCTAAGGCTCTCCATAGCCCTAGCTGCTGCCACTGGGCAACCGTTACACATTTACAACATCAGGCAAAACAGACCTCAACCAGGCTTGAAACCCCAACATTTGGAAGCCGTGTTGACAGCGGCTAAACTCTGCAACGCAGAAATAAAAGGAGCAACGCTGTACTCTAAAGAACTATGGTTTAAACCTCGAGATGTCAGAGGCGGAGATTTCGAGGCTGAAATCGGAACCGCAGGAAGCATCCCAATGCTTCTAACGACAGCACTACCCATATGCGCATTGGCAAATGGCTCAGTGCGCTTGCATGTGGCAAAGGGCGGAACAGATGTTTCCCATTCACCCACAATTAATTACCTGCGAAACGTATTCCTGACGGCGCTAAAACAGATGGGACTTGACGTTGCCATAACAGTGCACAAGTACGGCTATTACCCAAAAGGAATGGGCGAGGTAACGATGACTGTAAAGCCTCCCCACCGTCTGCAGCCCCTTCGGTTGGAGGACTTTGGCAAGTTAAAAAGCGTGAAGGGCGTTTCGGTTTGCACGTTCTTAGCTGAAAGAAAAGTTGCCGAGCGCCAAGCCAAAGCGGCAGGCGAATATCTCTCCGAGAAGGGCTACGCCGCAGACATTCAAAGCGTAAATGACAGATCAAACCCTTTTCAAAAGGGAAGCTCAATTACCTTGTGGGCTGAGACCGACAAAGGCGCACTAGTAGGCGCCGACGCCATCGGAGAGCTTAAAAAAACTAGCGAGGCGGTTGGCAGAGAAGCGGCTGAAAAGCTTTACGCAGAGATTTCATCAACGCCAACTGTGGACGTGCACTTGGCAGACCTGCTTATCCCTTATTTTGCTCTGGCAGAAGGCGCCTCAACTTTTTTGACCAGAGCGGTTTCTGACCATTTGGAGGCGAATGTTTGGGTTGCGGAAAAGATGCTAAACGTCCGATTTAACATTCAAAAACGGAATGACCTCTTCAGAATAGAAAAAAGCAGTAGCTGATCACATGTCTGAATCATCACTTTGCATTAAAGTTTCGAAAATTGATGGCGAAAAAACCCTAATTTTAACCAAAAAGCTCGGAATAATCGACAGGAAGCTTGAGATTCGAAAGAACCGAAATCACATCTACATACCGCTTCTTCGGCAACCAAAAGAAAAAGACCTCGCAATGCTGAAAGTGCAAGTGCCTGATTTTCAACTTACAACTAACGTTTTCACGAAAAAGAAGCAACAAAGAAAAACACTCGTCCAAGTTCTTGAAAACCGATTGCCCCCGCATTTGTTGGCTAGTTTGCCGCGAGCACTGGACACAGTCGGAGACATAGCCATAATCGAAATTCCACCCGAGCTTAAAGTCCATGAAAGCCTTATTGGCGAATCAATCTTGACAGTACACAAGAATGTGCGAACGGTGCTTGCCAAGGCTGGCGCGGTCAGCGGCACTTATCGCCTGCGCGAGTTTGAAGTTATTGCGGGAGAGAATAAGACTGTCACTATCCACAAGGAATACGGATGCCAATACCACGTTGACGTCGCGAAGGTGTACTTTTCTCCGCGGCTCTCACAGGAACACAAGAGAGTTGCATCGCTTGTTAAGAAAAGCGAAACTATTGTGGACCTGTTCGCTGGAGTCGGGCCCTTCTCAGTGCTCATCGCTAAAAACAATGCAGGGGCGAAAGTTTACGCCGTAGACATAAACCCAGAAGCCATTGAGTTTCTGGAAAGAAACATCCGCCTCAACAGGGTGGAAAACCGAGTTATCCCAATTCAGGGAGACGCAAGACAAGCTGTTGAAGAGCGGCTTTTGGGCGTTGCAGACCGAGTTGTCATGAATTTGCCTGAAAAAGCCCTCGAGTTCGTTGAAACCGCTTGCAAAGCAATAAAACCAGCAGGCGGTACGGTTCACTATTACGCGTTTATTCGCCTTCCCGATTCCTTAGAAGAATTGAAGCTTCGCTTTTCTGAAGCTGTGGAAAAAGTGGGCAGAAAAGTGGAGGCGTTCCTTTTCGCAAAGACGGTCCGTGAGACTGCGCCGTATGAGGGACAAGTTGTTTTGGACGCGCGAATAATATAGGCAACCCGCGAATAATAGACGGAAGAATACTAAACTACGCATTGAAACTCAAACAGTTATGAAGAACAGAAGAAACCAAAAAGAAGCAAAAACTTGCCTTTGCAAAACACAGCACTGAACTAGTGCACTAAGCAGGCTTAGTCAAGAAAAATTGAGTCAAGTAATCTTTACAAAAACCTTTTTGTGAAACAGAGGGTTAGCTTAACTAGAGGATTGCACTGTGAACAAGAAGTCACATTTGAGTGTGTTGGCAGTCATCCTGATTGGCGGACTATTTTTAGCAAGTGCCCTGCGTTTTGGCACAGTTCAAGCTTCAAGCTTCACTGTGGATTCAATAAGTAAACCATCTGTCCCCGAATTTTCAGTAAGAATCGTGACCTACCCTTATGATGTACCAGCCAAAACTACCACCACAATTGACGAATATACTGGAAAAGAAACAACAATCACTCAACCAGGCTACCACGTAGAAAACAAATCAATAGAAATCATAATTAAAAACCAACCCTTCACTCCCTACAACCTCACTAAATACACAATCTATTATCACGACAGGGACAATTTAAGCCGTATTCAAGGAAGTTACACTTATGACGAAAGCAAGACTGTTAATTTTTACTACAATATCGAAGTCAAAGGTTACTTTGGGGATAATTGGAAGCCAGTTGAAACCAAATATTCTAAATATGAAGGTCCCGAACCTAACGCTCAGTTAGATTCACCATATACAGTCATATCAGTTGGAGCAGACTACCCTGAGGGTGCTGTATTGGACTTCCGAGTCCAAGCACGTATTGGATATTATTACCCTTATGGTCCAGGTATTGAGGTAATAGGCTACGATTTTTATGGACAAGAAAGTGATTGGAGTGACACACAAACATTGACTATTGGCGAGAGTCAGACGCCAACGCCTTCACCTGCAATAACACCTTCACCAACGAATTACGCGGCAAATCACCTAACAGAACAAGAAATAATCGCAGGTGCAGCTATCACAGCGGCAGTAATCGTTGCTGGCTTGCTCTTGCTACTCTACCTCATCAAAAGAAAATAGCCAAAAGCTGTCAGCAAAGTACTTTTCTTTTGGGAAGAAAAGATACCAAAAGAACCCAGCAATTATCAAGAATTGCCCAGCGCGCAAGCAAAACACGTACCCTTACGCTCTGAAATCTGACCACTTATGCCCATCTTAACCCGAAGGGCAACGCAGTCAAAGACCAACACAGGAATGAAATGTAGCCGACACCAAGTCTTTTCCAACCCGCAAAAACAAAGCGCCCTCTGCCTTTCGCAGCCTTCAAGTTAAATTTTTCCTTTCTGTCCACACAGAAAGCCGCTGAGGCTAAAAATTTAATCTCTC
>JGI2172J19969_10000687_pt1 | contig 14781 bp, 12 predicted proteins | sample DeeMarSWOR230_32_FD_19969 | JGI IMG/M metagenome (IMG submission 19969)
GCTTGCGGGAGATGGTCATCTTTTTGCCGTCCGGCCAGCACTCCGTTACACCACCAAGCCAACACGCTATGGAATAGGGGATAAGGTGTTCACAGGGCCCAATCCTCCCTATGGTGCATTGATCACCTATTACCTTAAAGAGAAGCCAGAGAAGAGCATTCCGGTGAACCTGGAGATTCTGGACGAGACAGGAAGACAGGTCCGGATCCTGAAGAATATTCCCAGGGAAGCCGGGTTGAATCGTGTCAACTGGGACCTGTGCTTTGAAGGTCCGCGGCCGCGTCGAGAGACGAGAATTGAAGAGGGCTTCTTCTTCAGAGGTCCCCAGGGACCTCAGGTCCTCCCCGGGACGTACACAGTCAGGCTCCATTTAGGCGATCATACCTTTGAACAGCCTGTTGAGGTCCGGCTTGATCCCAAAGTGGAGGTTTCTTTGGAAGCGCTTCAGGTCCAGCAGAACTATGCTTTCGGTCTCAGGGACATGCAGTCCTTTGTCAATGATGGCCTTCGGGCTCTGGATACTCTGGCCAAGCAAATTGAGGAACGAAAAGAGACAGTAAGGGAACAAGGCGAGAAGTTTCCAAGAGAAGTCCTGGATGCCATAGAGAGCCATCTGAGGAAGATCGAATCCATCCAGGATTCGCTGGCTCGCCCCGAGGGAAGAGCCTTCTGGAGCGAAGGGCCGCGTCTGATCGGAAGACTGAGCCGTCTTTTCGGGTCGATCGAGGGCGTGAACGCCTCTCCGACCAGAGCCCAGGAAGAGTATTACAGGGAGCTCCTCCAGGAATTCAGGGTATCCATGGCCGAGGTAAATGATTACCTGGGCCAATCCGCTAAAGAGCTCAACCGGACATTCCGGAAATATCAGGTCCCGCTTCTCCTCCTTCCTGAACCGATACAGTTGATCGGTCAGCAAGATGATATTTGAATCTCCGGGAAGTAGGACCAGAGACCTTGAAAATAAGAGGAGATGACCATGGCCAATTTAGAGACGTCATACATGGGGTTGAAGCTGCGCAACCCGATTATCGTATCCAGCAGTGACCTGACCAGGACCAAAGCAGGAATCATCCACTGCCAGAAAGCCGGCGCAGGAGCAGTGGTCTTGAAGTCCATTTTCGAAGAGCAGTTCCGGGATTTGGGTCTGAACGAGGATTCAGACCGTGGTTTTTACCCCGAAGCCCTAGATTACCTGCGCAGCGGGGGATTGCTGGAATACGGTCCTCAGGAAACCTGTGCCATGATAGAGGAAACAAAAAAAGAGGTGGACATACCCGTTATTGCCAGCATCAACTGCCTGTCCCCCAAGCTGTGGCCAAGGTTTGCCCGCCAATTCCAGGAAGCGGGCGCAGACGGGCTGGAGCTCAATATCTATTTTCTTCCTCTCGACCTGGAATCTCCGGCCTCAGAGTATGAAAATCATCATCTTCAAATCCTCAAGGAAGTGAAAAAAGCAGTGTCCATTCCGGTGTCAGTCAAATTGATGTCACAGCTCACTTCTGTTCCCTACCTGGCCAACCGGCTCGCTAATGCTGGCTGCGATGCACTCGTGCTTTTCAACTGGTTTGTCCAGCCCGATATTGACTCAGAGAGACTGAAGACAAAGAGCGTGATGGGCAAAGCCAACTTCCATCAGTCCTTAAAATGGGTGGCGCTTTTGGCGGGAAGAGTCGATTGTGACCTTGCCTCTTCGGGAGGGGTTCGCCGGGCAGATGATGTGGTCAAGCAGATTTTAGCCGGTGCTTCCGCTGTCCAGGCCTGCACTCTTTTTTACGAGAAAGGGCTCAAGGTCATTCCAGAACTTCTTAAGGGAATTGAGGATTGGATGAATAGTCATCATAACGCTGTCATCGATGATTTCAAGGGTGAGTTGTCTTTCAAGAACCAGGAGTTGACGTTCAAAGGCTTAGGCCAAGCTGAAGCTTATTTTCGGGCTCAATACTTAAAGGCCTATGCAGGGCTGAAAGAGAGAGAGGAATGAGCTCTTTCCATTGCGTTCTGCTCGAGCACAGGCCTGCTGCCGATAATTTCTCTGGAATTTTCTGTTCAAATGGAATACCATAATTTGGGTTTGTCCTAAAGTGGCGGGAATTGAGTGTAAAAAGAAGATCCCACCATGTCATTGCGAGCGACTGAAGAAAAAAGCGTGGCAATCCCATAAGATAAAGTTGTCAGTACGAGCGCGACAATCTCATCATATTGTTAATTACGAGATTGCTTCGCTTTGCTCGCAATGACACATAATCCCATCATTTTGGGCCAGACTAATAATTTCATTTCCAAGAATTGAAGAATGGGGGAAAAAATGGAAAGAATTACCGAGATTTTCGTTGTCCTGGAAAACCGCCCCGCAACTCTAGGGGAGCTCTGCAGCCATCTGGCAGAGAACAGGATCAATATCGAAGCCATCGGAGTATTCCAGGATACAGCAAAGCTTTACGTGAAGAACGTGAATAAAGCAATGAAAGTACTGGATAAGATGGATTACACCACCGAGTTGAGGGATGTTCTCAAAGTGGACCTCGAAAACAGGCCTGGTGCTTTGGCTGAGGTGGCCACAAAACTCGGAAATAAAGGAATCAACATTGAGTACTGCTACGGAGCACTGAGCAAGAAAGGGAACACCACCGCTGTTATCATGGATGTCTCAGACGTCGATAAAGCGCTCAAAATACTAAAATAAGGAATCCTGACATTTCCTGATCTCCTGTTAAAGGTCTCATTTTGGAGAGCGTCGTTTTCTTCGAGACTTCTCTCCGCTCAAACTCACCCTTTTCATCCCAGCCTGTTTTTTGGTAAGTTACTTCTGCCAATATCCTCAAGGAGGTCTACATGGCGAGAAAAAAGTGTGCAATCTTAATTTATTTGTTTCTTTTCTTAATCTGTGTCTCCGTCTATTCTGCGGAGCTGACTTCGAAAAGCTGCTGAAAGAAATCCTGCTTGTCCCATCGCCCACCGGATATGAGCATCGCCTGGCTGAGAAGATTCAAAAGCTACTACCTGAAGCGCTTCCGACTGAAAAAGATAACCTCGGAAGTCTCTATCTGAGCTTGGGCAAGGGGACACAGAAACTCGCTCTTTTGGCCTGTATGGATGAGTATGGCTACATCATCACCGGAGTGACGGAGGATGGATACCTGCGAATGGACAGGGTCGTCCCTGCTCCTCATCCAGTTTATGATTCTTTCCATCAGGGCCATCCGATGCTCATCCGGACTGAAAAAGGACTGGTAACCGGAGTTATGGCTATACCCTCTGTCCATATCCTGTCCAGAGGAAGACGGGAGGAACTGCAGAGTTTTTCCCTTGACCAGGCCTTCCTGGACATCGGGGTACGTTCTGAACAGGAGGTCAGGGAGAAAGGAGTCAGGATGCTGGATCCTGTCGTCCCCTTGCCTGACTTCACCCAGTTGGCTGGAGAAAAAATGGCCGGCCCTGGTCTGGGAAGCAAGACCTGTTGTGCGCTCCTTCTGGATGTAAGCGGAAAAGTGAGGGCAGAAAAGCTCAGCCAGGCAGCCACTTTTGTCTGGATGGCCCAGACCAAATTCAACCGCCGCTCTAGAAGGCTCACAGAAGCCATGGGTGCTTCTTGCGTAAAAAGCAAACTCGACCCAGAGAGAGCCATAATCATCGATGTTTTTCCTGTGGATTGGAGCAAAGAGGTCGATATTTCCATCGGGAAAGGCCCGGTTTTGGTGCTGAATACGTCGAAAGGCTCAAGCCTCGGGGAGAGAATCGAAGCGATAGCTGAGGATAAAGGGATTCCCCTCCAGAAATATTCCGGTTTTCAATCCAGCGTGATGAATCCTTTTCTGTCTGAAAGCAGCGATATCTTGATTCTTGCTCTGCCCGTGCAGTTTTTCGCGACTCCTGTGGAGATGGTTGATTTCAAGGATGTCAGAGCTTTGGAGGGTTTACTCCAGAGCTTGCTGGATTGAGGAGAATAAGAATGAAAAAGAAGTATATGATTTCCATAATAGGTTTATCTATCTGTTTTTCTCTGCTATCGGTATGTAACAGTGATTCCCTGTCTTCCTGGGAGCTCATGAAAAAATTGGTGTTGATCCCTGGAGTATCTGGCTATGAAGGGGAAGTGGCTGATTTCATCCAGTCCTTGTTTCCAGTCGGGATCAAGCCTCAGAGAGATGAGATGGAGAATATCTGGTTTTCAGCAGGCGAAGGCCGTCCCCATCTTTTGTTTGTGGCCCATACAGATGAAATAGGGCTTGTTGTTGATCAAATCACACCCGAGGGAACCCTCAAAGTAAAAGGAAGGGGAGGGTTTTTAGCTCAAATGTATGAAGGCCACCCTGTGGTTATCTGCACGGATGAAGGTCCTGTCAACGGAGTGGTCGCGCCCCGTACCGGCTATTCCCAGCGTGATGCCGGCTCTTCAAATTTCAGATTAAACGATATCGAAATTCATCTGGGGATCTCTTCAGAGGAGGAAGCCCGCAGCCTGGGAATCAAGGAAGAGAACCAGATCACCATCAAGAAGAATGTTATCGAGCTTTCCCCGGATTTGATCGCCACCCGGGCTGTGGACGACCGGGCCGGGTGCGCCGCCCTTCTCTCCGCTGCCTCGCGTATCGACTGGAAGAGGATTAAAGGGAAAACGGTCACTTTTGCCTGGGATGTGCAGGAAGAGACCGGCCTGTTCGGGGCATCACGGCTCGCACGAACCCTCAAACCGGATTATGTCTTTGCCGTGGACACCTTTGTCTCATCAGACACGCCTCTTGATGAGAAAAGATTTGCCCGGATTGTTCTGGGGGAGGGGGCTGTTATCCGGGCCATAGACAGCAGCAACATCGCTCCTCGATTCGTGCTCGAGAAAGTGATGAAGATCGCTGGTGACAACCAGATTCCTTTCCAGTTGGGGAACACCAGGGGAGGCAACGATGGTTCTGTTTTTGTCCCGGAAGGAGCAGCGGATATTCCTCTTTCCTGGCCTGGAGTCTATTCCCATTCTTTTATCGAAAAGATCCACCGCCATGACCTGGAGGCTTTGACCAGGCTCATCGAGGCCCTGGTCAAAGACTTCAATGGGGTCAGGCTTCCAAAACTTCAATAGAGTTGGCTCCTGCTGAAAATAGATGATTCAAAGGTCCAGAGACAGGCGGTATCTTTCACTAGATTATGGAAGTTATGGAAGCCTGACCCCAAAGCTTGACCTTTTCTAGCTAAAGATATAAATTCCATTTGCTTTGAGCTGAATAAGACTCACTGGGAAATCTTTGTTTTGAGGAGTGGTAGATGATTGAGACGGTTAAGAAAAAGAATATCTTTTTCACTTTCCCCCGGACCTTCTGGGTAGCCAATTTGATGGAGCTGTTCGAACGAGGGGCCTACTACGGATTGAATGCAGTCCTGGCTGTGTATTTAGCCGATCATCTCTTTTTTCAAAAGCAGTCGATCGGACTCCTGCAGGGCTTTGTTTATGCTTTAACCTACATCCTGCCCATAATTGGAGGAGCCCTGGCAGACCGGCTCGGATACAGGAAAATGCTTCTAGTGGCTTTTTCCCTGTTGACAGTCGGTTATTTTGCAGCCGGTCATACCGATTCCTACGGATTGATCTTCTTGTTCCTCTTGATCATGGCCACAGGAAGCGGTCTCTTCAAACCCATTATCACCGGGACGGTGGCAAGAACCACAACCAAAGAGAACAGCGGATTTGGATTCGGGGTTTATTACTGGAGTATCAACCTAGGCGCTTTTCTGGCTCCCCTCTGGATCAGTTATATAAAAGGGTTCAACTGGCGCTATGTGTTCCTCTCTTCTGCGGCCTGGTGTTTTTTGATGCTCCTGCCGACACTGTTCATCTATAGAGACCCGGAAAGACCGGAAAGCACGAAACCTATCCGTCAGGTGCTGAAAGAAGCTCTTCTTGTTTTGAGCAATTCCCGCTTCATGCTGTTGATAGTGGTCTATTCCTGTTTCTGGATTCTCTATTTTCAGATGTTCGGTTCCATCCTCTGGTATCTTCGGGATTTTATCAACCGGACTCCGGTGAACGAATTCATGCAGAAAATCTTTTTTCTGAGGCCTTTCACGTTTGATGCGGAATTTGTCACCATCATCAACGCCGGAACTATCGTCCTTCTGGTGATACTTGTTAGTCGGATCACGACGAATCTAAAGGTCATTCCTGTGATGGCCGCGGGAATCATCATCGGGTCGTGTGGATTTTTGGTGTTGGCGTTTACCCGGAGTGCCTGGATGTTTATCCTGGGCATTGCTGTCTTTTCCATCGGTGAGATGACCGCCCATCCCAAATACTACAGCTATGTCGGAATCATCGCTCCCCAGGACAAAAAGGCAGTCTACATGGGATACGCTTTTCTGTATGGAGTTTTTGGAAGCTTATTTGGGAGCAACCTCGGGGCTGTCCTTTACGAGAAAGTCCTTAATCCTCTGGTGCCCAACGCTGATGACGTTTCCTCTGGCGTGCCTCTTTCAGCGGAAGTCGTTGGCCAGTTGAAGTTTTTCTGGCTGATCTTTGCTGTCCTTGGGGGTATCTGTCTTTTGGGGATGCTCCTTTACAATAAATTCTTCGTCGAGGATACGACGCAAACGAACCGCCGCGCTTGGAAAATCATGCTCGGATTGTATATTGTCTTTGCTCTCGCCGGCATTTATTTCACGGTTTATTCCCTTTTCCTTGTGGAACAGGTTCAGTGGAAAACGCTGGTACAGGGACTTATTCTATTGGCGATTGGAGGGGGAGGAATCGGGATAAGCTTGAGGAGGCAACCGTGAAATTTCTTACTCAGCATCTGGTTTTCAGTACAGAAAAAAGAAGAGAATTCATCAACATCACTCCTGAAGTAGAGAATCTAGTCGAGAAAAGCGGTGTGAAGGAAGGATTGTGTCTGGTCAATGCCATGCACATCACAGCCAGCGTCTTCATCAATGATGACGAAATCGGCCTGCATGATGATTTTGAGGAATGGCTGGAAAAGCTTGCTCCTCACGAACCCATCTCCCGGTACAGGCATAACCGCACCGGGGAAGATAACGGAGATGCCCATCTCAAGAGGACGATAATGGGCAGAGAGGTTGTCGTCGCAGTCACAGAAGGGAAGCTGGATTTCGGACCCTGGGAGCAGATTTTTTACGGCGAGTTCGACGGCCGAAGACGGAAAAGGGTCATGGTTAAGATTATCGGAGAGTAGAAAATAGGGGTAATATCCCTTTCAGTCCTTTCTGTTAAAGAAGAGGGGGTCTATCCCTTTTTCCCTGGAAAAAGAAGCCCGTTCCTTTTATACAAAGAGGGTGACGTCTGCCTGCTGTGCCTGCTCAATAAAGGTTGCCACCCCGGCACATTGGGCGACCTCGTCGATCATCGTATCCTTGGGAATCTCCATGACTGACATGCTCATCTGGCAGCCGATAAGCTTGACTCCGAGGTCAATAGCCATCTGTCTGAGCTCGGCTAAGGAAGGGACATTTTTGGCTTTCATCATCTTCTTGAACATCCAGCGTCCGATTCCTCCATAGCTCATCTTACTTGGCGCTGCCCGGCTGATGTCTCCTCCGTAGAACAGACCCAGCAGCCTTCCGAAAAAGCTCTTTCCAGTTCTCGTTTTTTTCTTTTTAAGCGCCCGTAATCCCCAGAAGGTGAAGAACATGGTCACGTCCATATTCGACGCTGCGGCTCCGGTGGCAATGGTGAAAGCCGCGAAGAGCTTATCCATATCGCCGCTGAAGACGACCATGGCCAGTTTTTTCTTTGTATCTGCCATCGGGAAAATATCTCCTTATCTATTATTTGCGCTTGATGGCAGCCTGGATTGTTTTTGACCGTGTCGAAAGTCCTTCACGGAGGACCTCGCTGATCAGGTCAAAGGCCTCGATGATCTTGGGGTTGGAGATGGAGTAGTAGACATTGATCCCCTCGCGGCGGTCAGAAACGATCCCTTTGGCTCTCAGAATGGCCAGGTGCTGGGAGAGGTTCGCTTGCGATATGCCTGTCTTCTTGACCAGCTCGTTGACTGTCATTTCTTTCTCCCGAAGGTTGTCCAGGATCTCCTGCCTTTTGGGATTGGCGAGGGTCTTGCAGACGTCTGAATGGATGTTGTAGAAATCCTTCTGTTTCATATGAAGATTCCCCTTTTCATAATTATCTCATTAAAATATTCGAATAAACTTATTTTATCTGAATTGTTGATTTTTTTCAAATAGGGAAGAGGATAGGCTTCTTTTTAAGATATCAAAGATAAAGGGAAAAAGAGCAGGCTGTCTTTGAGGACAGCCTGCCCTATTGATTTTTCAGTTGACAGCCCTGATGATATCACTCTCCGGGATAAAGGAGGGCGTTGAGCAGGAATTTATACGTCCCGTGGGATTGTGCGCGGAATTGACAGCGGAACCCGATGAGAATGATGTGGCCTTTTTTGTATTGGGTATCGACCACGGCCGCTTTTCGGGCAATAACATCCTCTCCCAGGAGCCAGCCGCTTAAAAGAATGTCTTCTTCAGGATAGCTGGCCACGACTTTTCTTTCCCATTCGGCTGGAGGTGACCAGGTGTTGAAAGCCAGGCTGCCGGAGAACATGGCTGCCGCTTGCTTGGGCAGTCCGTATCCAATGGGGGATGTGTTGTCCACTTCGACTTTGAGCAGGGAAGTGGGGCAGAAGAATCGGCTGCGCTCGACTCTTTCCAGGGCATTGACGGCAGGAACCTTGAATTCTTTAAAAGCCAGCTCGCAGGCGCTGTTGAGAGTGACGAGTATGCCGCCGTCTTCAACGAATTTCTTCAGAGCCTCCACGCCTTCTTTTTCAATGCCGCCTTCGTACTCAGGGGGCATTTCGGTAAAATAGCGGGCCCAGCGGGAAGTAGGGTCTGGTTTTGCAGTTTTGATCATGTTTGCATCCTCGCTGGCAAAGACGATCACGTCATATTTCGCCTTGAGGTCGACTTTTTCCTCTTTTTTCCCTTTCTTTTCCGGCTTGAAGTCCTTGTTGTGCATGGTTGTGTAAGGGACACCCAGGTCATCAAAGACATACCTGGTCCAGCCTTCGTCCATGTTTGACCTCCAGGATTGATAGAGGCCGATTCGCTGGTTTTTCAAAGGGGATTTGGGAATACCAGAGATATCATTCAACCCGTAAGCCTGGCCGTGCCATTTTTTCAAGAGGTCTGGGAGAACTTTTTGAACAGCCGCAGTGTTCTTGATGATGAAACTTCCGGCTGCAGCTTTGAATCCCTCTTCCTTGATCTTTTCCTTGGAGCGATACATTTCCACCTTGTCCTTGAGCAGAGAGAAGGCGATGGAATAGGATGCGTTTATACGGGAATCCAGGATGATGAAAGAAGATGATTCGGGCGCTGAGGCCTCAGGAAAAGTGATTTTGCCCAGTTTTTCCAGCCTGGTTTCAAACGCATGCTCGATCCTTTCGCAGTCCACACCCATCTGCAAAGGAAGGGTCCAGCCTGCGTTGTCGTAGGGAGGCACAGGGGGGCCTCCGGGGTACTGCAGGAGATTGGGATATTTCTGTTTTTCGAGAAGGGCTTGGGCGTACGGCTTGTAGGGCTGGGACATCTTGACCACAAAAGAGCCGGCAGGAAAGACCTTGCCCCCAGCGATGAATTCCTCTTGAGCCTGGTGGATTTCTACTCCGCCGAACATCAGTATTTCGAGCATCCTCAGCGTAGTGGGGAAATCCCGCTGCTTGCTGGGGATGACGAAGGCATAAGGTTCCCCTTTCTCTCTGTTCTCGATGGAGTTTTTGTACATCTGGTAGAAGTTATACAGGAAATCTTCCCGGTGAAGATAGGCTGTTTTGACCAAACTCAGAGAAAGGGTGAGCTCGTAATCCACAAGGTCTCTCAGTCTCCACCAGCCCCCGGGCCAGGGATCGGGGAATTCTATCCGTTTCTCAAAGTAGGATTGCGGGACTTCGGTGGGTTCGATATAGATGGGAGTGGCCACGTTAACCGAAGCCATCTCGCTGAGCAGACCCACCACATTATGGAGCCAGGATGTATCATCGCAGGCGCCGATCCACCATGCAGTGAAGCTTCTACCGTTAACCACACCTTTGAAGCCGTTCTTCTGCAGGTCGTAAGCCATGTTTGCTCCGCAGAGGTTCACTCCCCGCCAGAGCAGAGGCTGGACGTTGGGGATAGGAGGGTTCATGAAGGGCGGGATGAATAACCTGGCTCCTGTGGAGCCCATCTGGTGTTCGTCAATGTGGATCTGGGGAAACCAATCATGGTAGAGGACTTTGGTGACAGCTTTTGTTTCGGAGAGATTGAACATGAACCAGTCACGGTTGTTGTCGTGGCCTGCGTAATGGTGGTAGAGCCAGGGCATGCGGCCGCCTTCGTACTTGGTACCCACGTATTTCCGGTACCAGTCTGTCACCATCTGCTGGCCGTCGGGATTGGAGGTCGGGACAAGAAGGACGATCACATCATCGAGGGCTTTCCCTGCGTCGAAAGGAGTCTCTCCCGTCACCAGCTTATAGGCCAGCTCCATGGCCATCTGTGAGGAAGCGATCTCTGTGGCGTGGATATTGCAGGTTATGAGGAGAATGACCTTTCCTTCTTTGGCCAGTTTTTTGGCTTCTTCGGGAGGAGTAACTCTGGGGTCTCTCAGTTTTTTAACGATTCCTTTATACGTCTCCAGCTTGCCCATGTTTTCTGGTGAAGTGATGATGGCCATGATTATCGGCTTTTTGAGCGTGGATGTTCCAATCTGGACAACTTTGATCTTGTCCGATTCCTGGTCGAGCTTTTGAAAGTAGGCCTGTATTTGGCTGTAATCTGCCAGCTTCCTGTCCGCGCCGACCTGATGGCCGAGGAACTTATCAGGAGGAGTCTGGGATAACAGAAAACAGGGGAAAAGAAATAAAGTCAAGGAAAAGGCCAGTACTTTTGAGATTCTTGTGTTTCTTTGCATATTAACCTCCTTTTTTATCGCAGATTCTCTATCTATCACCAGCCATTTTCTCTGTCAAGAAAAAAGTCAATCAAACAAATATCTTTAGTTACGTGACAGTTAATAATGAGGCTTAAATTTGGTTCAGCGATGGCTCCCCTTCGTCCTCGCCAAGACCCTCCCACCCGTCACCATGGGCTTCTGATAGAGAGGATCCGTCGCCGCACTTCCCCATAATTTCAGATGATTCTCTCGTCGTGGAAATAGAGAACAGATTCTGTCGACTAAAGAGAATAATCAAGGGAAATTTCTGGGGAATTGAATAGAAGCCCGATCGAACAAAGAATTGTCAAGGGATGAGATAGAATGAAATAGGGATCAGGGTGACTCGAAGGAAATTTTCCCTACCGCCTGGAGCCGCGGAGGAGGAAGAGCCGGAGGAGCTGGACAGCAGCCATGGCAGTGGCTGCCACATAGGTCAAGGCTGCTGCTGAGAGGACTTTACGGGCACCCTGGAGTTCGTCCTCTTTTAAATATCCTCCTTCGCGGAGAAGTCCCATGGCTCGTCTGGAGGCATTGAATTCAACCGGAAGAGTCAGGAGACTGAAGACCACGGCGCCAGCAAAGAGAAGAATGCCTATGTCCATGAGAAGGCTCGGCCCCTGTCTGCTGAAAATAAAACCGATGAAAAAGAGAGGAAAGGCCAAGGAAGAACCAAGGTTGGCAACAGGGTAAATGGCGTTTCGGAGATGAAGAGGCGCATAGCCGGAATGATGCTGGATGGCATGGCCGGCTTCGTGAGCCGCGATTCCTAAAGCTGCCAGGGAGGGGCTTCCGTAGACTCCCTGTGATAATCGAAGGACTTTTTTTCTCGGGTCATAATGGTCGGTCAATTGGCCAGCGGCTTGCTCTATCCGGACATCAGAGGCTCCGCTGGAGTTAAGGATTTCCTGAGCAACCCTGGAGGCGGAAATTCTCGAGGAAGCCAGCTTCGTGCTATAATNTCGGTAGGTGCTTTTGACTTTTTGTTGAGCATAAAGTGCCAGGATGAGAGGAGGGATCAGGAGGAAAATGGTATAGTCCCAGAAAAACATGTTCGTTCACTCCTTGGTTATGATTCTGAAACTTTATGATAACAGTTCACTCATTTTCCTGTCAAACTTACAGGAAGAAAGCAGGTAAATGTTCGGATCAGACTTTGAATATTAGATCTAAGAAAAAAGAGTGATTTTTAGAAATAAGACTTTTGTCGTATATCAAAATTTATTTTTTCTTTTTATACATAAGTGGATGATATAAAGGTTTATAAGTGTTAGAAAACCCCAAGAAGGTGAAGTTGGCATGTTTATTGCCAATAATAATAGGGAATGTGGTTTAAAGACATATAATGTTTAAGGCACATTAATATTGTGAAAGGAGGCTCGATGTCGTACTGTCGCAAACCACTGCTCCTGCTGATCCTCTCAGTCTGTTTCTGCTTGACCGGGCCCGAGCAAGATGTCAGAGCACAGGTGCATGCACCTGACGGATACTGCCTCTTTGGCGGTCCTGCTGTTGAACAGGGGCGTGCGGTGGCGGTGATGCCCGATGGTTCGGGCTATGTGATAGCCGGTGATATTCGTGAGAACGATCAGGATGACTGGGACATCATTGTTATTCGACTTGATGATAACTGCCGACAGATATGGCAGCGCCGGATCGGCGGTCCGGATGAGGATCACAGCTGGGGACTGACCGGAACACGGGACGGTGGGGTGGTGATATCTGGTGCCACCTCATCTTTTGGAGCAAACGGGAANGACATTCTCATCGTGAAACTGAATCCNGATGGGACCGAGGCATGGAGNAGTCTGCTGGGCGGTCCGGGAGACCAGGGACGCGGCTCGATCCTGGCTACCCCTGAAAATGAGCTGCTGGTTGCCGGCTGGTCCCGCTCGGGTGGCCGTGGTGACTTCTATGCCGTGAAATTAACATCTGCCGGTGAAATCGTCTGGCAACGATCCTATGACCATTGGTATCTCGAAGGCGTGAACGACATCGCCCGGGCTCCTGACAGTACGTTCCTTCTGTACGGTGAGGGGATTATGCACAGGGGGGGAGAAATGAACGGCCAGCTGGTGGTAATCGATGCCGCGGGCGAGCTGCAACAGCGTTTCTGCCTGCCAGAAGGCATGTACCGGGAAGGCTACGGAATAGCAGTTGCTGCCAATGGACGGTGCGCTGTCACCGGGCCGGCGCGTACGGAGAATGGCTTTCGGGCCTATGTGATGGGATTTGACCGAACCGGGCACCAGGTCTGGTCGGGGTACTATCCGGCCGATAACTGGGCGATCGGCTTCGGGATCTGCGCGGTTCGCAGCGGCGGATTCTGCCAAGTCGGGTGGGGTCGGACTGCGGGACGGGGATCTGATGCCGTGCTCGTCAGGATCGGTGAGGATGGCGCACAAATCTGGATTCGGCATCTGGGGGGAGCGGGGGATGAGAACGGTATTCGTGTGGTCGAGAAACCGACCGGCGGATTCCTGATCGTCGGTACCTCCGGTTCATTCGGGGCCGGAGGTGGAGAGGACATCCTCATTATCAATACCAATGCCGAGGGTCATCCCGTCAGCCCCGGAGTCCGGTAAGGGGAATGTAAGGTTTTCGGTTTTAATCCCATTTTGCGAAAATCGGGCGCTTTTGCCTCAGATGAGGGGATATGTTTAAAATATATCTTTTAATAAGGAATAAAATTGAGGATAGACTAGGAGGTAAAAAATATGAAAAAAAGGATTACTTTCATTGGTTTATTTTTCTTAGTCATTCTCTGTTTAATTAATTGTAAGCAGCAGGGTGAATTTCCTGTACTTAGCGGAGAATACCTAGGGCAGGAGCCGCCAGGGATGGAAGGCGAACTATTTGCGCCAGGTGTCATGTCTACAGGATTGAGTGAACTCAATGCTGTCTTTTTTCCAGGAGGAAAGGAAGTCATCTATTCGGTAGGTGTAGGTTATATGAAGTGGGCGCTCATTATGATAAGAGAGGAAAACGGCATCTGGACAAAACCAGAAGTAGCCCCCTTTTCTGGTGAATATGGCGGTGTAGACCCGTTTGTCTCCTTTGATGGCAACACGGTCTATTATTGCTCCAACAGACCAAGATCAGGTCAAGGCGAACCTGAAGACGACTACTGGACCAAACCTGAAGTAGCCCCCTTTTCTGGTGAGTATGGCGGTGTCGACCCATTTGTCTCCTTTGATGGCAACACGGTCTATTATTGCTCCAACAGACCAAGATCAGGTCAAGGCGAACCTGAAGACGACTACGATATCTGGTACGTTAAAAGAACAGATGCGGGCTGGTCGGAGCCGGTTAACATGGGTCCTCCTATAAACAGTGATACACATGAGTTCTATCCGTCATTGACCAGGGATGGCACGATGTATTTTCAATCTCGACGTGAAGGTGGGATTGGTTTTAGTGATATCTACAGAGCGAGGCTTGTGGACGGCAAGTATGTGGGGGCTGAAATCCTGCCAGAGCCAGTCAACAGCCCGGATTTTGAAGGCGACACCTTCATCGCTCCTGACGAGAGCTATATTATTGTCTCCACGTTCAGGAAAGAAGATAACATTGGCCAGGCCGATCTTTACATCAGCTTCCGTAAAGAGGACGGCTCCTGGCTTCCGTTAAAGAATATGGGGGAAAGGATCAATTCTGAAGGGGGAGAAAACTGCCAGATTCTTTCCCCGTGTGGGAAATACCTCTTTTATACAAGCAGACGGGACACAAATCTTTCGGGTGTGTCTCCATTGACTTACGAAGCCATCAAGAAGGCCTGGACTGAACCTCAGAACGGCAATGGAGATATTTACTGGGTGGATGCGAAAATTATTGAAGAATTAAGACCAAAA
>JGI2172J19969_10000692_pt1 | contig 14750 bp, 11 predicted proteins | sample DeeMarSWOR230_32_FD_19969 | JGI IMG/M metagenome (IMG submission 19969)
CGAGCATGCACGCAAACGCATTTGACGTGGGTCGCTTAAAAGAGCAGCTGACCAGAGTCCCGAACCTGAACGTGTAGGTAAGCATCCCCTATCATCAACGCACCCAGAGAATTGTCTTCTTCAGCCTTCAACTCTTCATCGGAATAGGCTACAGTTCCATATGAACGGATAATCATGACTGTTGTCCGTCGAGAAGCAGAAGCCATGGCTGTTCCCGCAATCAGAGACGCAAATCCTACAACAGCTAAAGTTAAAAGAGCCTTTTTCAGGCGGTTCCCTCCTGGCTTTTCACGGCGTACACCCAATGTGGAGAAATAGCTACATAAGGCTTGTTGCACACGCGCGCTAGCCTCTCACTCTTTCCTCTTTTATCCACGAGTTATTCAGTCAAATAGAGAAGATTCTGCGCGCGTTTCACCCTATTACAAAATTCTGAATAACGTAATAATATCACTTCAAACTGCAATATTACACATATTAATGCCTAAATGGCAATCTTAAAGTTGTTTGAGCATAGGTTAGTCTGCTGTACGCTTCGTATTTGACTAGTAAGCAAGAATGGGGAGTGAAGCCGCGTCAGTCTCACGACTTATACATCAAGAAGATCAGTGTTGAAGAAATGGGCGATCTTGCCAACAGTCTCAAAGAGCCAAATGCATTACGACTTGGAAATTTTGATACCGATACAGGGGCAACGAAGCCAACCTGACCAACACTGTAGCTCCGTGGAAATGGAGAAAAGTTCTGCGAGTATCTTAACGTGTGGTGTAGTCCATTATTCTCTTTTGGAGAGCCCCTTCTTTTAGGCCTATGACGTATTCTATCACGTCGTCTGGTTTCCTGAAATGTAGGTTCGTGAGTTTTTCGAGGCCCCAGCCGGCACATTTGATGCTTGAGATAATGGAGGCGATGGTGACCGACTTCATGAGGTCTTGTGTTAGTCTATAGGTTGCTAGGAAGGCGCCGCACCAAGTGTCTCCGGCTCCCGTGGTGTCTATGACGTCTTTGATGGGGACGTTTAGGGCTGGAACCATCTGTATTGCGGTGCTTTGTTCTTTTATTATTGCTCCCAGTTGTCCTAGCGTGACGATGAGCATCTTGGCTTCGAGGGCGCTTAGGGCGGTTGAGATTGAGTCTGTTTGAGTTAGGGCTTTGGCTTCTGTGTCGTTCACGATGAAGAAGTCTGCTTCTTTGGCGAGGTTCTTGAGGGTGGTTCGGTTTCTTCGGCTCTCTTTGATGTAGTCTATCCACGTGTTGATGGAGATTCGGGTCTTCTCTGAGTTTTTGCGAATCTTGTGGACTATTTTTCTGACTTTGCTTGGTTGCATCGGCGTGATGTGTACCATGGTTTCGGGGCTGAGTAACCGCGTTGGAATGGCTGAGGCTGTTACTTTTGCACCTGCGCCGTGAACGGCTTTGAGATACTCTGCTTCGCCGAGCTTGTTGTATCTGATGTTGAACGTTGTGGAGGGCATGTTGAAGGCTCTAACATGAGTGGAGTTCAGAGGTCTTAGCGTGTCCTTGAACTTGTAGTCTTTTCCGATGGCTGAGACTAGGGTTACATCTCTGACTAAGGTTCCGGCGGCCATTGCTGCGTAGAGTGCGGCTCCTCCTGCTTGAACTCTTGTGCCGTGTTGATTTTCTATCTGGTCCATGGAGACGTGTCCGATGAACATTAGGTCGCTGGTCAACGGTTGGTCCTCTCAGGCTCTTTTTATGCTTAGCTCAAATATCTAACTTGTCCAGCAAAGGAGCGCACCCAAGACGCGTCGACGCGAAGAGAAGGAGATATCTATCTCTTTTGCTGAAGATAGGTTCGAGGGATTGAATGGGCAGGCTAATGAGGAATCTTGGAAAGGATTTCTTGGAAGGGCTGTTGACTGTTCCGGCGATATATAATCATGTGATTTCGAAGGACTCCAAGTATGTTGCCTACACTTGGAAGAATATACATCCTAACCTTGACGTGTTTCTAGTCCCCACGGATGGAAAGGCATCGCCTGTTGCTCTAACGAAAACGCCTGAAGCAACTTTCGTGGTGAACTTCGCTCCCGACTCTCGGTCTGTGATTGTAGGAGAAGACAAAGACAGGAATGAAAGGGTGNGGTTGTTCGAAGTCGAGATCGACAANCCCGAACAGATGATTCCCTTGACGGAAGAAGATCCTCGATTCTTCTTGCGGGGAGGAGCGTTACATCCTAACAGGAGNTGGCTTGTCTANGGCGCCAACTATGACGCGGCAAGGAAGCAGGAGATTGAGGCGACGTGGGTGTACAGGCATGATCTTCAGACAGAAGAGAAGGTGGTTCTGGCACGACCGAAGAAGCCTGCGTGGGTCTATCCTGAGCTTAATAGTCCGGGAAGTTCTGTTCTCTACAGTAGGAAAGATATCCATCCTAAAGGCGATCAGTTCTGGCTCGTCGACATCAACGACGAAGAGGATCGAGAGATACTGAATTTTGGACCGAAAGCGAAGGTTAAGGCCGTCTGGTTGCCTGATGGGCAGAAGGTTGGATTCATTACTGAGACGAAAGACGGAAAGCCGCAGAGATATTATTCGTTAGGCGTCTACGATATCGAAGACGGGGAGATTATTTGGCTTATCGATGATCCTAGTCGGAACATTGAGCTGATACAAAGTCCTGCTAATAGTCATCATCTGATAGTTTTGGAGTACGAGAAGGCGCGATTGAGGCCGTCTATAATCGACCTAGCCACTCTGGAAGAAAAGTCGTTACCCAGAATCAGAGGGGCGCTCTTGCCAGTAGGCCCTGTGTCAGAGGAAGACTGGGTAGGCATCTACTACTCGTCTACGCAGCCAGGAGAAATCGTCAGGTTCGACGTCAACAATGTCAAAGAAGAGAGCTTTCGATCGCTCATCCATGTTTGGGAGCGGACAACTCTGAAACGGGAGGATCTTGCTGCGGCTGACGATTTNGAATGGCGCGCCAAGGATGGTCTGAGAATCCATGGGTGGCTCTATCGCCCGAAGATAGCGAGTAAGAGGACAATCGTATATGTTCATGGCGGACCTACGGCTCACGTGACGGATTCCATCGTTCCGCACATTCAGTATTTTGTTTCGCGGGGGTTCAACGTGCTTGCGCCCAATTATCGCGGGTCCACCGGGTACAGTGCCGAATTTGAGGATTCGATCAGGGTCAACGGTTGGGGGAGCGATGAGCAAGAGGATGTTTGGGCTGGAGTAGAAGCACTGATGGAGCAGGAGATCGCTGAGACAGGGAAGGTGGGGGTTACCGGGACTAGTTATGGGGGGTACTCCAGTTGGTATGCGATAACCAAAGCGCCGGAGCTTTTCGCTGCAGCAGTTCCGATTTGTGGGATGACCGACTTGGTCGTTGACTATGAAACGACGCGTCCAGATCTGCGCCCGTACTCAGAAGAGATGCTTGGGGGAAGTCCGAAAGAAGTGCCGGAGAGGTACTATGAGCGATCACCCATTAATTACATCCAACAGACTAGAGGGAAGGTGATGATTGTACAAGGAGCTAGAGATCCTAATGTCACACCTAAGAATGTGGAAGTGGTGAAGAGAAAGCTGGATGAGAACAATATCAAATACGACCTATTGGTTTTCGAGGATGAAGGGCACGGGATATGGAAGCCGAAAAATCAGAAGATTCTCTTCAAGAAGATGGCGGACTTCTTCTCTAAGGCCCTCTGAGTTTGCGTGTGGCTGTAATTCGCATTTGTCTTACGGCCTCTTCTTTCCCCGGACGTATATGTAGAACATCTCCTTTCCTACCCTGAATTCTGGGTCGTCAAGAAGAAGTCTGTACGCGCTACGTTGCTCAGGTGATTGTGCACTCTCTCGTCTCTGCTCCCAGACCCTTTTTACGACTGGTGTGAAGTCGATGACCTCTACGTGCGTTAGGCCTGCGTCGTCCATCCAAGTTCGGAAGTCGTCTTTCGTGGCCTCACATAGGTAGTTCAGTCCGATATTCTGCAGTTGGCTTCGCAGTTCTTCGGGAACCGGTCTCGTAACGATGACGTCGGTTAGCACCATTTTTCCGCCCGGTTTGAGTACGCGGGCCATCTCGGGTTGACCTATCTCGGTGGGGAGTGTTGTAGGGAAGACGATGAACTCGCTGACTAAGGCGTGGAAGCTCTCGTCTGGATATGGTATGCGCGTCTTCTGTGCCTTGTGAAACTCCATGATGCGGTCCATGTGTTTCTGCTTAGCTGTTTTCTGGGCGGTTTGACGCATCTCCTCGCTGAGTTCAAGGCCGATGATGCGTCCGTGTTCCATTTTTTCGCCTAGGAAGAATGCGATTTCTCCAGTGGCACTGCATAATACGAGGATGCTGTTTCCTTCTAGGGGCTCTAGGTCTAGCTGCACCTGCTTTAGGATGGGGGAGAACTTGTCAATCTCCTCGTGGCTCCACTTCATTCTTAAATCTCCAAGTGCGGTCTGCTTCGGCAAGTGCTATTTATGACTTATGCGCCCTTTTGGCTGAACGAAAATGCTAGCTGGCAGAATCTTTCCAACTCTGCTTTTGTGTCCTTGTCTCAGTTTTTTCAGGGACAGGACAAAAGGAACGCAGGCGCATCTTTCTGGCTATTTCTCAGCGGTGTACCTGTCTCAACCCAGCTGAATTTGCTTTGAAGGGTCTTTGGGTAGTAGAGCTTCCAGTCGTAGTCAACTCTTTTTCCCCATTTGTAGTAGATTCGGGGGTCAATGTAGCTTTTCAGGGAGGTCCCGAGGTTGTAGTCGCGGGTCTCCTTCTGGGTAATTATCTTGAGCTTAAGCTTGTCCACTGCGGTTTTGTCACGTTGCCTCCGACTATTCAGCCGCTCCCCGAGTCGGTTCATCTGCTCTTCATGCTTGGCCTTCAGCTTTTGAATAAGATGGCTTTGACGCTTGACACGCTCCTGCTGGACGCTAGCGCGTTTCCTTAGGGCTGTGACCTGTTTTCCCTGCTTCTTCGTTTCTGCGAGCTGCTGCTTGGAAGCCTCCAGTTTCTCCGTCAGCTCTGCAAGCTTTTCCTCAGCCTTTTCGAGCTTCTCCTTATATCTTTCTTCGCGATCGGTAATCTGCTGCCGCAGCTTGTCCTGCGCTATCTCGGCTCTGGACCTCAAAACCTTCAGTCGGGCTTTCTTCTTCTCCAGAGAGGATTCCCAAGTCTTGGGGATTGTGCGGCGATGGTTGCAGACCTTGGCGGCCTCAAGGTTGGCCATCGTGGCCACATACTTCTTGGAATGCTCGGGGTCTTCAATCTTGACGGACGCTTCTTGCAGCTTCGTCTCGACGGCTTCCGAGGCATAGCAGGTGCGGAAGACCTTTGCAGAGAGTCCAAGCATCACCTCGTCGAGGAACTCGCTTACATGCCTTGAGGTAACGCCGTAGAAGAGGCTGGATTTGGCGGTGGCCGCGAACTCTTTCAGATTCGCCAGTACACGGTTTGGGAGTTCAACCCTGAAGATGTGAGGTACAGCGTCTTTTCCTAGAAAGTTGAAGGTGACGGTGTCATCGCCGTTGAAGTGCAGGTGCTCTGGTCTTAGAGTCGTCGCGCCAACCGTGTCCGCCTCGTCGGGGTCCTTCTCGTCGCCAACCCTGATCTTCAGCTTATCGATGAGAAAACAGACCGTTGAGATTTTTCTCCGCCGGACGTCCTCAGCGTTGAGGCTGTTCAAGATGTGCCTCTGGACATTGGCAAGGTTCTGGCGGAGCTCTTTGGCCGTGTCGAATTTCTCGATGTCTTTCCGCTGCTTCATGATGCTGGATTCGGAGAACCAGACGTATTTCATCTTGTCGGAGAGTTTGTCGCGCCACCGTGCGATCCACATGTCGTTGGGCTGCCACACAACGGCTTTCCATTTACCTGGCGGTCTGGGAGCATCTGGGGATAGGTTCAGCTCGACGTCCTCTAAGTGAGGGCCTTCCTTCCAACGTCCCCTCAGGGGATGCTGCCCTCTGCCCATGAAGATGCAGCTGGGCTCAGCGGCGTAGTTTGCTACCTCAACCTTGGCGCCGTCAACCCACGCATATCCGTAATGATTCTTGTTTGCCTCTCTCCGGGCTTTTCGCTCTGCTGCTAGTTGCCGCCTTTCCTCCTTTGAGAGGCTGGCCTTCCAGTTGCGCTCCTTCTCGACAAATGCGAGGACCTCGGCGTAGTCGACGTCACCGGGCTTTGCTTGGATGCCGAGCTTCTCTGAGAAGTCGTGGTGGAAGTTCTTGGCGAAGACCGGATCTTCAATGTACTTGGTTCCAACCTTTCTGGCCCAGGCTAGAGCCATTTCTTCTTGTTCAGATGTTAGCCTAATCTTTTGTCCCTTAACGCTGATCGTGAGTTCGTTAGCGTCGGGTTTGAGTGGAACAAGGACGCCGTTGTGATGCAGTTGTTCCATTCGGCTTCTCCGCCTGAGTAGTCCTTTATAGGGGAGACGGAGGGGACTTAAACCTTACTTATTTTGAATACACACCGCGGCGTGCCAGAGACCCCAGACATTGACTTGACATGATTGCTTATGTTATTGCCCAGCAGCGTGTGTCATGGAGAATCGTTCTAGGCTGTCAAGCGCGCATTTACTGTTACATGCGAATAATACTAGTATATTGAAAGTGCCTTTGTTCTTTCGTTTTCGCGTACGTGAAGCATCACGTTTTTCAGGAGGTCTGAATCAATCTTGCCGAGCTTGTTTTCGATAGATCTTCTAATCCTAGAGGCTTCATCTTCCATGAGCCTACACATCATCATAATTCTGCAGAAAGCATGCTCGTTGCATTCACCTTCATCCATACCACTGTAAGGAAGGATAAGCGTCTCATGTAGATCTTGGTTGATTTCGTTTGACAATTTCTTCATGGCCTCTTCAATCTCGTCCCGAAGCTGTAGTTCTTCCTGTAGGTTTTTGTTTCTAAACATTTGGCCAGCTCCTGTCGTAGCCGTTGAGATTCGTGCACGTATTTAAGACGTAGATTTCTATCATTAGAACACCAATAGTCTCTATAGAGAGTAATTCTATAAATGCCAACTTTCCAAACTGAATCTATTTCTGTCTTCGATATGTGTCCGGTTGCCGACCTATATTGACCTCTCCCATGCTTCAATGGATCTACCCATGGCGCAGCCAGACGCCAAGGTTGCTAAAACAAGTGTGTGCGCGACGCCGTGCTTCACTCTCTAGTTCCGTGTGCTCATAAGAAGGTCCAGAGTCTGATAAGTCCTGAGAAATTTCAGACCTTTCTCTGTGGTGTGAAACGAATTGCCTTCTCTGAGGAGCCCCACCGCTAAAAGATAGTTGATGAATCGTCCTGCCATGCGATGGGTGAGGTTGCATGAATACATTACGCGTGTCTTTTTGGCGCCTTGTTTCGAGACGTGTAGGATTTCCGCGATTATTTCAATAAGGCTTCTTTGCATCTGTCACACCTCGGGGTCGCAGTTGATTCTCGCCTTACTCGTGCGTTGATCTCGCCGTTGGCTCCGCGCTTGATGGTTTCGGCTTCTTCACGTGACGTTATTCCAAACGCGTATTTGAACCAGTATCTGGATGTGGGAAGTTTGATTTCAACTGTGTAAGTCATAGGTCATCAGTATCTTAGTCCGCGGATTTCTATAAGTGTCCTCTTCCCGAGCGTGATACATTTCGGTGGTCGATACACGCGGCCCGAGCTGAGGGATTAGAAAGAGAGAGTCTTAGCAGAGCTAACGGAACTAGTTGAGCGCGTGGAATTGGGGAGTTAGCGTGTTTATTCGCAGCCGCTGTTGTTGTAGAGGTCGAGTAGGTCTTTGATGTGTAGGGCTTCTTGTCGTGCGTCTCCGCGTGGATCGCTTCCCAACGGGTACGTTTCGAGGAAGGTGTCAGCTTCGTCGATGATTTCGTCGATGTTCATGGTCTCGTTGCAGTAGTCGAAGTGTGGTGCGCAGCCGGCGAGTCGGTTCAGTTTTGCTGCGATGAGTTGTGCGGTGAGCATTCGGGTGGCGTCTTTGGCGTTTGCTCCGATCAGTATCGCGAGGGCTTCTTCTTTTGTGTGGTTGATGCCGCCGAGTTCTAGTTCATCTGTGGGCCAGGCGTCGGGGTGGTTCTTCCAGTAGCCTTTGCTGTGGGGGTAGCAGGGATAGGTGGGGGGGAGGATTTCTGTGGTCCAGGAGGCTTCGGCGTAGATGGTGGTCTCGTTCAGTTGTGCCCAGACGGTGGCGGTGTTTGTTAGCGTGTCTTTGATATCGCAGGGAATGGTGTAGCTGAGGTTAAAGAGATTGTCTTCTCCCGCGTTTAGGTCTCCTTGCCAGCTGAAGCCGAGCATTTCGTCCTCGACGAGTACGTCCTCGAGATCGTGATCAGCGGTGTTGTTCACCGTTATTGTGTACTTTATCGTCTCGCCGTGATAAGCGGCGTCGGGGCCCATCTTCGCGATGTCGATCCAGTGTTCGACGATGGTTGTTATGGCCTGGGTGGAGGCTGTAGAATAGGCTCCTTCGGAATCGATGGCTTCGACGGAGACCGTGTTGACTAGCGTGTTGGGGTCGGTGTCTAAGACTTCTCTGTGAAGGGTGTAGATGACCCCCGTTGTGTTGCCAGCGGTCATGAGTGGAATTGTTTCGGTGAGGTTGAGCATGGTATCGGTTATGTTGATGTGGTGGAGGTCAAGGCTGGAGGGATTGTAGACTTGGATCTCGTACGTCACGACGTCGCCGACGTAGGCGAATCTGTCAGCGGTCTTGAGCACGCCGATGCCGTGAGAGCTTTGTGGCAATTTTTCTGCAGAAACGTATATGAATGAAACTGTCAGGAGCGAAAGGGCAGCAATCAATACTGCATACTTCTTAGTGCTTTTCATCTTTTACCGTCCTTCTCCTTTCGCGTGCGAGTATTTCAGCGTTTTTGGAAAAGACTTCTAGAAGAAAATTCTATTTCGCTAGGGAAAAAAGGAATGCGCGCGGGACGTGCGAAAGCAAGACAAAGCTATTCGGAAGGGATCAACTTGATTTCATAAAGGTGCGACCATCGCTTTCCCGTTATGAAGAGGCGGTCTTCTTGTGCATCGTATGCAATTCCATTGAGTACGTTGTCTGGATTTTGATTTTCTAGGTCTGGGATACCACTCAAGTCGATCCACCCCGTGATTTGCCCCGTTTGAGGACTTATTATTGCGATTTTGTCTTCTAGCCAGATGTTGGCGTAGACTTCTCCGTGAATGTATTCCAGTTCGTTGAGCCTCGTTACAGGGGCAGCGTCATGTACATCAACCTGGCCGACTTTCTCATAGGTTGCGGGGTTGAGGAAGTACAGAGTTGCGGTTCCATCGCTCATTATCAGTCGATTCCCATCATGTGTGATCCCCCACCCTTCAGTGGGATAGGCAAACTCTTGCAGCAAATCAAACGACCGTTTGTCATAGACGAAGCCTCGGTTCGACCGCCAAGTTAACTGGATGATCTTGTCATCGAAAATCGTGATGCCTTCCCCGAAGAATTGATTTGGCAGCGTGTGAAGTTGCAGAATCTTGCCAGTCTCCAACTCGACGCAACGCAGTGTCGAGTGGCTGTAGAGGCCTGTGCTCTCATACAGAACGCCGTTCTCAAAGACCAGTCCTTGCGTGAAAGCGTCTTCGTCATGAGGATATATGTTGATAATGTTGTAGGTGTAGACCATTGGTGACGAATCTGAGGGACTATCGGTTAGCACAGCGAGGATAATGGCACCAAGCAGAAGTACTACTGCTGCACTCAGTAGGCTCGCTAGATGTTGCCTTTTCAGCAGTATCCTGAATTTCTTTGCACCTGTAGCTTTAGTATTTTGCGCACGCGATTTCGGGGTGCGCGTGCATCTTGGCGTCTCTTTTTTTTCATGGAACTAGAAGAATCTTTCACAAGGGTTAAGCCGCATAGCAAGCAACTATTGTGTGGAGGTTTGAGCGATCCGAAAAAGAATACTGCTTGGATTAGTGACGGCAGCTTTGATTGTTGGAGTGGTTGCAGGTGTTATCGCGAATTCAGGCATGGTCTATACGTGGGAGAAGACGTTCGAAGTCAAGAAGCATGAGATTAAGTGCCGAATCATTGTTGGAGACTGTCGAGTTGTTGGGTGTCCGGTGAAGGTGTGGGTCTGTTTAAGGCTGGGAGGCTGTTGTTGGGCTGAGTGGAGGGCTGAATGCGACGATTGTTGCGACGAGTGGGAAGGTAAATGGGATGATGACCACGACGGTCACTGGGACGATGAGTGTGATGATCATCATGAATGTTATTGTGAGGACGGCCCTTACGTCAATGGGACCTATTCAGTGCAGCTCTACTGGTGGAACTCAACAGCGGAAGACTGGGAGCATGTCGTGCATCTTCAAGAGGAGACAAACCTGACTCTAACCTGCTATGGACACGTTGAGACGTACACGTTTGTTCCTATGTGGGAAGGCGAATACAAGGTAGTCGTTACCTTTGCGGTGGATTCCGAAGTCTACAACTTCACGAATGAAGACTAGCTGATGCTAGGTTAGCCGGACTCAGCTAACCCTCTCTCTTTTTTCTTCTTATAGACAATAGCAGTAGCTCTGAATCTGGTCTGGATCTTCTGGTTCGGAGGACTTAACTAGATAGAAGGCGTGTCACTTTTGCATCTCAGCGATTCTGCGAAAACCTTTTCCGACTTATGATGCATCTTTTTGTTGGTTTGTGAATCATGTCTAAGAGCCGAGGGCTGAAGGAGATTCTGGGTCAAGCGAAGGATAGAGAGAAGGAGTATTCGTGGTCAGAGGCGGCCGAGCTCTACGAGCAGGCTTTGGGTGCAGTTGGAGAAGAGGATGTTTTGAGGAGGGGGGAGCTTCGGGAGCAGATTGGTTATTGTCGTTATCGGGGGGCCTTTCAGGCTGAGACGCAGGAGGAGTTCAAGAGTCGTATCCAGGAGGCTGTGGGGGCCTATGAGATGGCGGCGGAGGTCTTTGCAGAGGCTGACCGAGCTAGGAGCCTGTACTGCCGTGCTATGGCCCTGTATGCGAACTCTTGGACGCAAATAGATGGGTCTCGGAAGAAGGCGGTCTTAGATGATTGCGGGAGGCAGTTGAAGGAGGCGATGAGGGCGTTTGAGGCGACTGGAGATGGCTTGGGTTATGGCAAAGCATGTAACGTCCTGCTATTTTGCCTTTGGGATCGAGACTTCTTGGAGTGGGATTGGACTGAAAAAGACGAACACCTTGAGGACGCCCTGGAGCACAGTCAAAATGCTATCTCTACGCTCTCGGAGGTTGGGGACGAAAGAGAGCTCGCTCGGACCTACGTTATTGCAGGGTTGCACGCTATGAGAGCAGGTCTCCAGCGCGCACAGAGGAGGCAGGAATTCATCGAGACAGCTTTGAGCCACGTGGAGAAGGCGTTGGAGCTTTCAAAGAAAACTGGAGATGAATATCTTATCTGGTGGTCGAAGTGGGCGGCGGCTGCAACGCAATTCCAGTTAACTGGCGATTTACAGCTTTCACGGAGCTATGCTGAAGAAGGTTTACAGAGCGCACAGAAGATTAGAGACAACTTTGGACTCGGATGGACTTTCTGGGGACTGAGCTTGGTCATTAGTTGGATGGCCAATGCCGAGGAAGATCCGGACAAGAAGAGAGAAGGACGTGAAAAGGTCATGCGGTGTGCGGAAGACGCCATCCATCATCTTCTTATCATCTGCCGCTACGATTTACTTGTTCAGAGTTACTCTGATCATGTCGAAAGTTACTTCTTCTTGGCAGATGGAGAAACTGACTCAGGAGAAAGGCGCAGGCTCTTAGAAAGGGCTATTGAGGTTGGGCAAACAGGGTTGGAATACGCCGAACATTCGGGAGTACCAGATGTAGCATACCTGCACCATACCCTCAGTAAAGCCATCTATAGCCTTTCCAAGATGGAAGCACGGGTCACTGAAAGGAGGCGGCTCTTGGAAGAAGCCTCAGAGCATAGAGAGAAATCTATTGATATCCAAAATCGGGCGATTTCCCCTTTTGACTACTGGGACCATGGCGTGATGCAAAACTATGCGGCCCTGATAAGAGCCGAGTTGGCCACAATAGAGACGGACAAAGAAAAAAGAAGGAAACTTCTCGAAGAAGCCGTTTCACACATGGAGAGATGCGTCGAGTTGTGCGGCAAGACGATAAAAATCTATCGCCAAACCAAGCTTTTCGCTGTTTTCGGATGGTACTACGACTGGTTTGGAGACATCCTGAGTCAACTATACACGCTCACGAGGGAAAAGGCAACCCTAGAAAAGGCTGTGAAAGTGTATGGAGATGCAGCCGAGACGTATCGAAAGGCCGAACTTCCTAGTCGCGTGGCGGAAGCTTACTGGCACGCAGCACGCCTGCACGACCAGCTAGGAGAGTATATGAAGGCTGAGCGCAGCTTTCAGTCGGCAGCAGAGAACTACAGGCGGGCCGCGGAGAAGATCCCGCAGCTGAAGGAGTTCTACACCGATCATGCGTTGTATATGCAGGCATGGTCGGAGATTGAGCAGGCAAAACAGCAGCATGCAGGGAAAGTGTATGGATTGGCCAAGGAGCATTACGAGAAGGCCGCTAGCCTCCATAAGTCAACGGAGCGATGGAACTATCTCAGTCCAAACTACTTAGCCTTGGCTCTGGTGGAAGAAGCCGAAGATCTGAGTCGGAAAGAACAAACCGAATTAGCAAGAGACCTCTTCGAACAAGCAGCCAAGCAGTTTGTCGAGGCTAGGGAGGCTTTCGAGAGCAAGCTGGAAGCAATTGATGTTCAAGATGAGAAGGAAGTGGCAACGCAGCTGGTCAAGGCGTCAGCCACTCGACGCGACTACTGTCTAGGCAGAATCGCCCTGGAAGACGCAAAGATTCTCGATAGGCAGGGTGACCATGGTGCCAGTTCTCGAAGCTATGGCGCCGCAGCGGAGCAGTTCCGCAAAGTAATCGACATGATGGAGCGGGAATCGGATCGCCGCGAGCTGAGACCCATCATTGATCTGTGCCGTGCTTGGGAAACGATGACGCAAGCCGAAGCGGAAGCTTCACCTGACCTCTATTTGAAGGCTGCTCAGCTTTTCGACGAAGCCAAAGAGCACAGTCCAGATGAGAAAGCCAAAGTGTTAGCTTTAGGCCATAGCAGCTTCTGCAAAGCCCTTGAAGCTGGCGCCAGATTTGAAGCGACCAGTGACGTGACGATGCATTCGGCTGCCAAGACACACATGGAGGCCGCGGAGAAGTACTACCTTAAAGCAGGCTTCAAGACTGCTTCTGAATATGCGAAGGGCACCTTGATGCTCTCTGATGCCTACATGTATATGCATAAAGCTGAGACAGAGACAGATCCACGGAAGAAGACGCAGTATTACCAAATGGCTGAAAGACTCCTGCAAGCCTCCGCGGGATCGTACACGAAGGCGAAACACCCGGAGAAGAGCGAAGAAGTTGGGAGGCTTTTGGAGGGCGTTAGAGAAAAGAGGCAGCTTGCCGTGTCACTTGCTGAAGTGTTGCATGCGCCGACGATCACGTCGACAACGACCTCGTTCTCTTCACCGACGCCAACCCACGAACAGGCTGTTGGTCTTGAGAGATTTGAACATGCGGATATCCAGGCAAACGTGATTATTCGGGTGAGGGAGGTGACGGTGGGCGAGGATGTAAGGGTGGCGATTGAGGTGGTGAATGCGGGGAAGGCGCCGGCGTTGCTGATTAAGGTGGATGAGGTGATTCCGGAGGGGTTTGAGATCCGGGAGGTGCCGGAGATGTATACGTTTGAGGATAGCTACATCAACATGAAGGGGAAGCGGCTGAATCCGTTGAAGACGGAGGATGTGAAGATCGTGGTGCAGCCGCGGTCGAAGGGGACGCATGTGATGAAGCCGCGGATTCTGTACATTGATGAGACGGGGAAGTATAAGTCGCATGAGCTGGAGCCGGTGACGATCGTTGTTAAAGAGTTGGGGATCGGCGGCTGGATTAAAGGCGAATAATTGTCAATAGGGTTTGCAGAGCCCACAGTGCGTGCGCATCTTTGTTGCTTAGGGGCTAACCGCTAGGTTTGATCTTTCGCCTTAGAATCTCGGTGAGAATGATGATTGCTATGAGACCTGTGAGGGCGGCGATCATGTTGGTGACCATGTTGTAGGGGTTGCTTCCGCTGAGAACCCAGATGATCCACAGTATTGCATAGCACACCACGGTTAAGATGTACCACTTGACCATGATCTCCGCGATTTTTCCCCATAGAGTCAAAAGCGGCACAGCTCTACACGATACTCTGGCAATGGAGTTAGAAGGCCCACTTGCCATTCTTTTGGATGACTTCTCCGTCGACTTGGATTTCGCCGCCGCCGAATTCGGGTCTTAAGTCTTTTACGATGTCTGCGTGGATGGCGGATTTGTTGAGGCCTCGACCTTCGTACGAGTTGCCGGGGGTTACGTGGACGGTGCCGAGGATTTTTTCGTCGAATAGAAGTTCGTCCATGAACTTTGTTATGCCGGCGTTGGTTCCAATGCCGAGTTCTCCGAGGCGTCGGGCGCCGTCGTCGGTGTTTAGGAGGGATTCGAGGGCTTTTTGGTTTGTTTCGGCTTTGTATTCAACGATTTTTCCGTGTTCGAATTTTAGGGCGATGCCGTCGATTTTTTTGCCTTCTTTGTTGTAGGGGTAGGTGTATTTGATGTAGCCGTGGGTGAAGTCCTCGACGGGGCCGAAGAAGACTTCGCCGTCGGGCATGTTGGCGCCTTCGAAGCGTTGGAGGTCGGGGTTGTATTCGCATTTTCCGATGCATTTCTTGACTTTTCGGCCTTCGATGCTGAGGTG
>JGI2172J19969_10000696_pt1 | contig 14724 bp, 19 predicted proteins | sample DeeMarSWOR230_32_FD_19969 | JGI IMG/M metagenome (IMG submission 19969)
GCTTTTGTAATGATAGAGAGGAAGTGGAAAGGCTCATTGGCAAGGTGCCAGTGCTCGCTCATGCTGAATCACGCCCACGTGTCCCCGAGCCAAACAGGGCTCTGTCCTCATAAATTTCCCTATCCTTGATTATCGTGCTCTAGTCATTGTCTCCACGGACAGGTCATGGCAACATAGAGAAGTATTCCTTCTGCTTTTTCCCCGGACAATCAACGGTGCAGATGTTCGTGATATTGAAGGTAGAAAGTATCGGAGGTTATCGCTCGTTAATCACAGGAATGAGTACTCCTTTTTGACAAACTAGCTTTATCAATGCTATTATCAATTCTATACCTTAAAAATGGTAGGTTTATATCAAGGGGGACCTAGGAGGTGGTGAGCGGTGGAAGACGCTGATAGTTGGCTTATATTAGCCTTCATAGTCTGTCTGGTATTTTCGGGTTTCTTTTCGAGTGCTGAGTCAGCTTTTCTTGCTCTGCCCAAACTCCGCATAAGATACCTAGTTGAGAATGGNCGTAGAGGTGCTGAGTGGTTAGATAAAATGGCTGAGAGTCCAGAGAAGGTTTTGGCTACCGTTTTGTTGGGAAATAACCTGGTGAACGTGGCTGCAGCTACTCTGGGGACCATCATGGCGGTGGCGACCTTCGGCCTGATTCGTGGTCCGATTATAGCTACTGTGGGGGTAACCACATTGATTTTGATTTTCGGTGAGGTTATTCCTAAGACTTTAGCGGTTCACCGTGCTGAGCGGTTATCTTTGCTTTACGTTAAGCCACTGAGGGTTATACAGTGGTGTCTTTATCCCTTTGTGCTGGTATTAAGCCGCATTGGTTTGGGATTCACCAGGGTAATAGCTCAGCCCGATGAGGAAGGGAAGTTGGTAAGTGAGGGAGAGATAAGGTCGGCGATAAACGTGGGGCAGGTTGAGGGTGTGGTGGAGCAGGATGAAGCGAGGATGCTACACAAGGTTTTTGAGTTTACCGACCGTCCAGTGGGCAAGGTGATGGTTCCCAGGACAGAGATAGCCTGGGTGGAGCAAGGAACGAAGATTGGCGAAATTCTGGATATTTATGCGCAAACACCTTACAGCCGCTTTCCGGTGTATAAGGATAACACCGATAATGTGGTAGGCGTTTTGTTTGTCAAGGATATACTTATGAAATTAAACGGTGGCATTATTGACAAGGAAGCGGTTATCGATGATTTGATACGCCCGGCTCATTTTGTGCCTGAGAGTAAGCATCTCGGAGAGCTTCTTACCGAGATGAGAAACGGAGGTTACCACGTAGTAATGGTGGTTGATGAATATGGTGGCGTAGCGGGAATGGTTACTCTAGGGGAGCTGACTGAGGAGATTATCGGTGATATTGGTGACGAGCTGATCGAAGAAAAGAAGGAATTCGTGGTGACCGGGGACAACACTTTCCAGTTGGACGGTGGATTTCGAATCGAAGAAGCTAATCAGGAACTGGGGCTGGACTTACCTGAGGGAGATTATGAGACTGTGGCTGGTTTCATTCTGAGCCATCTTGGCAAGATACCAAAGCAGGGTCAGCAACTGAAGTATCGCCATCTGAAATTTGTTATCACCGAGATGCAAGGGGTGAAGATAGAGAGAATCGTGGTAACAAAGGAAGAGGAAAGCGTTCCCTGAGAATTCCTTGAATTCTTGGCGTTAAAAGGGATGCAGCGCCTGCGTGTTAGATTTGGTCGTGGTGAACAGGTTGAATTTATTTCCCACCTCGACACTATGCGATTCTGGGAAAGAGCGTTTCGAAGAGCAGAAATCCCGTTAGCTTATTCTCAAGGGTTTAGCCCACATCCCCGAATTTCGCTGGCAGCACCTTTACCGGTAGGTGTAACCAGTGAATTCGAGCTTATGGATGTATGGCTAAAACGATGGATGCCCCCAGAAGCTTTTTTGATGACGGTAACAGGGCAATTGCCNGCTGGCTTCGAGATATTTGAGGTCTGGGATGTCGCTCTTCGTCTGCCATCGCTTCAATCGATGCTTGCGTTCAGTGAATATCATGTTGGTATAAAAACAGAAAAAAGAGCGCAGGAGATACAGGACTCTCTGGATTCACTGCTTCAAGTTAAACAACTGCCCTGGCATCATTCTAGAGGCGAAAAAGTGCGTTCGTATGATCTGCGGGCGTTGATAGACAGTCTCTGGCTTGTTGCTTATCATTCTGACCAGATTGAGGAACCTATGTGTATTTTGGGAATGCGATTGATGTGTGATACCACTGGCAGCGGTCGTCCCGAGCAAGTGGTTAGCGCCCTGTCTTTCAACGGTTATCCTGAGTTTATCCACCGCACGAAGCTGATTTTGAAGCAATGAAAAGAACGGGTTCCCTAAAACTTCTCCAGATTTTTAGGGCAAAAGTGAGCTTGTCGCAGACTTTCCTCGATGCTGAGCGTCAGCAGCAAGCGCGACAATATAGTAAGTTGACGCGGAGGTTGTTATTCATTGAGCTCGGGATAGGCATCGCTTTGCTACTGGTGCTGCTTTTGAGCGGCGCTTCAGCAAAGCTAGCCGAATTCCTTGTCTTTCCCCTGCCGTTGTCAGCGGCATTATACTTCCTCATTCTAGCATTTGGTCTGGGAATAATGATGGTGCCTTTAGGCTATTATCAAGACTTTGTTCTGCCCCATCGCTTTGGCCTATCACACCAGAAGCTAACTAGCTGGCTGGCGGATAGAACTAAGGCTTTGGCGTTAGGGTTACTGCTATCGGTGTGTTTGGTTATAGCTGCCTACTGGCTTATAGAATTTCTTCCCTCACTATGGTGGTTGGCAGCCTGGCTGATTGTGCTCTTAGTTAGTCTCGTTCTCACCCTGCTTGCTCCCACTATTTTAATATCGTTGTTTTTCAAATTAGAACCGTTGCCGGATGGCGAATTGAAGCAGAGGCTGGCGTACTTGGGGCGGCGAGCCGGAATTGATATTAAGGATATATTTACCATAAATCTAAGCAGTAAGAGCACCACGGCTAACGCCATGCTTGGTGGATTTGGTAAAACGAGGCGGATTATCCTCAGCGATACCATGATCAGGGAATACTCCCCTGAAGAAATAGAGGTAGCTCTGGCTCATGAGCTCGGGCATCACCTTCACCATGATATTGCCAAACTTTTTTGCGTTCAGACAATGGCATTTCTGTTGGCATTTTATGTGGCAAATCTCGCTCTGGAGGGTGGTGTGGCGCTATTTCCCTACCAGTCGATAGGTGATATTGCCGGTCTCCCGTGGTTGCTTATGGTTCTGCTGGCATTATTTTTTATATTGCGCCTACCCCTCAATTGGTATAGCCGACACATTGAGCTGGCGGCGGATAAGGCAGCTCTGCAATTAAGTGACAATCCTGAAGGTTTTATCAATCTAATGACTAAGCTGACTGACCAGAATTTGAGTGAAGCTGAACCTGTGTACTGGGAGAGGGTTTTGTTTCGTGACCATCCCTCATATAATGAGCGAGTGAAGTTAGCTCACGAATACAAGCACGCGCCTATCTAAGCTATGGAGAAGACCAAACTGGAATCCAGGGTGTTAAACTTCATTGGCAAACATAGCCTAGTTGCCACCGGGGAAAAGGTGGTTGTTGCAGTATCCGGTGGTGCTGATTCAGTTTGCTTGCTCGACCTGCTTACAAAATGGCAACAGCAGCTAGGAATAACAGTTCATGCTGCTCATTTAAACCACCAGCTTCGGGGCGCTGAAGCTGAGGCGGATGCCAGGTATGTTGCCTATCTGGTTGGCTCTCTTGATGTTCCAATCACTATCGATGCACGGGATGTAAATGCTTATCGTAGGGAGAGAAATTGTTCTGTTGAAGAGGCTGCGCGAGAGCTACGTTATGACTTTCTGGCAGCCGTGGCCAAAAATGTTAACGCCCGGCTGGTAGCGGTAGGTCATACGCGGGACGACCATGTGGAGACAATTTTGCTACATATTTTGCGAGGTGCGGGCACTGCCGGATTATGTGGTCTTAAGCCTTGCTTGCCCGTGGTAAATAGCATCTGTGTGATAAGACCTCTCCTTGAGATTACCCGGGAGGAAACAATGAGCTATTGTCAGCAACATCAGCTTGAGCCCCGCAGCGACTCCTCCAACCTCTCCTTATCCTTTTTGCGAAATCGTCTCCGCCTCGAGCTATTACCGTTGCTCAGAAAATATAATCCCGGCATAGATAGGGCCCTTGTTCGCCTTGCTGAAATTGCTGACGGTGATGTTTCCTTTATTGAACAGCAAGCGTTGCAATTGTGGGATAAGGTAGCCAGGGAGGAGGAACAGGTTGTCTATCTTGACAGGGAGAAAGTTGCCCCATTGCCTGTAGCGCTACAACGCCAGTTAGTAAGACTGGCGATAATCAGGATTCTTGGAAACGCCCGAGACATCGAGGTAAACCATGTTGAAGCGATAAGGAATTTACTGGCTAAACCCAGGGGTAAGAGGGTTTCGCTTCCTCATGGTCTCGTGTGCCACAGTGAACATAGTGGGGTTGTTATTGCCAGACGGAGTCGTGAGCTGACAAACCGAGAACAAGGTCAAGATTACCAGGAGCACTAAAGGGACTCTCCGTTCAGAGCGTATCATCTCATCACAAAAATGGTGAATGTCGAACTACGTCTGTGTTATTAACTATTCGTTTTTTGGCATTAGGGCTTTTGCAAAGTCATAGTAGCATGAAATGCTTACGCTACCTCCTGAGGATTTTGGAATTGCTTATGAAATGGAAGCATGCTTCTTGAGAGGCCGAACTAGATTATTCCGTTTATTTGACTGAACTCTTGTTGATTGAGTAGTATTATCGTAGTAGAATAAGCGTCTGGATTCTAGGGGGTAAATGACATGATAGAGATGCTGATTGATAGTATTCGGGTTAGCTTGATGAATAATCAACGTGTGGTGATTTTAAAGGAGAAGGGCACTAACTATTACTTACCTATCTGGATTGGTCCTGCCGAGGCCGACGCTATCGCGGTGAAGCTACAAAATGTGGAGCTGCCACGGCCGCTAACCCATGATTTGTTACAAAGTATGATCTCAACTTTAGGGGGAACGCTTAACTATGTCGTGGTTAATGACCTGCAGAATGATACCTTCTATGCCAAACTCTACATTAGTGTTAATGGTCAGCAAATGGAGGTTGATTCTCGGCCCAGCGATGCCATAGCTTTAGCGGTGAGAACTGGAGTGCCGATATATGTTGAGGAATCAGTGTTGGATAAAGCTGGCATCATGCTTGATGAAGAGACAGGCAAACCCGTTTCTGAAGGGAAACCGAAGAAAAAAGAGGGACTCAACGAACAAGAAATGAAAGGGCTGTCAGCATTTAAGGATTTCATAAACACCCTTGATTTAGACGATTTTAAGAAGCGTAAATCCTAGTTCATTTCGATTGGAGACTGTGATGAAACAATGGCCAGCAGCGATGCAGTTGCTGGTAGTAGGTTTCTATGTAGCGTTCAGTCTTATTATACCAGCAGTGATAGGTGTCTGGCTTGACAAGAGAGCATCCCACGAATTCCCTTTGTTCACCCTCATTGGTCTTGGTCTGGGCACAATAATAATGATTTACGGAGTTTACCGCATGGTCAAGCCTTTCCTGGAACAAGCTAAGAAGGAGGGGAAGGAGGAGCAACTCCGTGGACCCGCGAAAATCCTTTCCAGGCTGGCATCTTCAAAGGAAAAAGGGGACAAAGAACAGGAATAATGGCTAAAAGGAAGGTTTTAGGTTGCTCATTAAATTTGATAGTTATTCTCGCCGTTGTTTTCCTGGCGTTAATTGTGGTTAGCTTTATTGGTGGCAGTGTGGGGGCATTGATAACAGGTGGAGAACCACTGAGCATTTTTGCTGTTCAGCCCCCTCATCCTCAATTAGCCGCGGAGCATCCTTTTCCTAATCTTCCTATAACTAATACCATGATTACGGCATGGATAAGCATTTTAGTTCTTTTTGGTATATTCTTTGCCGCCACGCGTAAAATGAAGCTTGTTCCCCGTGGGCTTCAGAACTTAGTGGAATTTATCTACGAGACAGCGGCAAACTTTATCGAGGACGCTGCGGGTAAAAAGTATGGGAGATGGTTTTTCCCTGTTTGCACCACTATCTTTCTATTTGTTTTGGCTAATGCCTGGATTAACCTGGTGCCTGGTTTTGAGACCATCAAAATGAATGGTGAGCCTCTACTGCGCAATGCCAACACCGATATAAATGTCCCTCTAATGCTTGCTATAGTCGCTTTTATCTCTATAGAGTATTGGGGATTTAAGGCAAAGGGGGTTCGTTATTTAGAGACCTTTTTCAACTTTAGGCCATTAGGTTCTGGCTTCAAGCATTTATTTACCGGGAAAATTAAGGCTGGCATTGGTGGCATCTTTAATGGTATAATAATGATGTTTGCTGGCATACTGGAGGTACTGAGTCACTTTATACGGATGGTCAGTTTTACCTTCCGCCTCTTTGGCAATATGACCGCGGGGGTGATATTAACGCTGATAATGATATTTCTTATTCCTTTTGTGGTTCCTGCGATATTTTACGGTCTGGAAGCATTCTTTGGCTTTGTCCAGGCGATGATATTTGGCGGATTGACCCTGGGATTTGCCTGTGCTGCGGTGATGGCTGAAGAATGAGAAAGTAAATACAAAATGCTAAATTCGAATTTAGAATTTCTCTGAAAGGAGGTTGAAGTATGGAAGGCGAATCTGTGAAGCTTATCGCAGCAGCATTTGCTATGGGAGTGGGGACATTTGGTCCTGGAATTGGGATAGGTTTCCTTGGCTGGGGCGCTATGAATGCTTTAGGGCGTAATCCCGAGGCAAGGGGCCCAATAATGACCAACATGATTCTTGCTATTGCCTTTGCTGAAGCTATAGCTATTTATGCCCTTATTGTAGCTATTCTGCTTATTTTTGTGGCTTAGTCTGATTCCAAGAAGTAGATATAGACTATGGGTCTGGGATTAGATTTAGCTACTTTTATCGGGCAGCTCGTTAGCTTTCTTATCTTGCTTGGCTTGCTAATTTATGTTGGCTATAAGCCAATTCGGAAGATGCTTGATGAACGGGCGAACAGGATAAAGGAAAGCATGGAACAAGCTGAGGAGACAAAGCAAGAATATGAGCGTGCTAAAGTGGCGGTTCAGGAACAGATTAGTAAAGCTCGCCAAGAAGGGCAAGCAGTAATCGGCCAGGCAACACAAGTTGGAGACAGGCTCAAAGAAGAGGCAAAGGAGGAAGCGAGAAAGGAAGCTCAGGCTATTGTTGACCGAACCCGGGTTGAGCTGGAGCGAGAGCGGGATAAAGCTATTGATGACTTACGCCGGGAGTTTGTGGATACCGCTATTTTAGCTGCTGAAAAAGTTATTAATGAGGCACTGGATAAGGAAAAGCACAGAAAACTTATTGAAGAGGCGTTAGAGGAAAGCACCACTTTCAGGGAAAGTTGAAGTATAGCACACAGCACTCAGCATTCAGCAGTTAGCCGATGGCTGATAACTGAAAGCTGATAACTAGGTTAAGATGCCGAGAATAGCTTCTGGTAAACGGTATGCTCAAGCTGCCTTCGAACTGGCAATTCAGAGAAACGAACTTGAGAGCTGGCAGGTCAGCTTGGGGAAGATTGCCGAACTGAGTGCTGACGAGGCTTTTACGGCTTTAGTGGAAAATCCTAAGTTGCCTTTTGAGGTCAAGAAGAGCCTTTTGGAAGAGCGGCTGGGAGATGTAAATCCCCTGGCTTTGAATCTGGCCTGTCTCCTGGTGTATTGGGACAAATTAGGAACTGCGGGTAATGTTTCACGGGAATATGACCGTTTACTGGACGCTTACCATGGCATCGAACATGCTGAGGTGGTTACTGCTCTATCCCTCGATGAAAAGGATAAAGAAAGGATTTCCAGTCAACTGGGGGAGATGGTTAATCGTAAAGTCATCGTTGATGCCGTAATTGATTCCTCCGTAATCGGGGGATTCACAGCCAAGATTGGCGATATTCTTATTGATGGGAGCGTGCGTAATAGATTAGACGCTCTAAGAAGGAATCTGGTTAGAGTTAGCAAATGATGGGTTTCCTAAAAGTTCACAGGGTTTTTAGGGTAAACATAGGAGGTTAGCACGGCAACTCGAGGGCAAGATATTGTTTCGGTAATCAAGGAGCAAATCGAGCACTTCGGCGCAGCAGTGACTGCCACGAATGTGGGCACGGTGGTAGGGGTTGGGGATGGCATCGCTAGGGTTCATGGACTCAGCACTGCGGGGTACAACGAGTTGCTCCAGTTTCCTCATGACATTATGGGATTGGCTCTTAATTTGGAGGAAGACAATGTTGGCGCTGTTGTTCTCGGCGATTGCAGTTTGATTAAGGAAGGCGATGAAGTGAGGGCAACGGGGCGAGTGGTCGAGGTTCCTGTTGGTGATGCTCTTATCGGAAGGGTGATTGACCCTTTGGGACGTCCCCGTGATGGGAAGGGAGCGGTTAAGACGGATAAGACTCGGCCTGTGGAGAGGATAGCGCCAAACGTGGTGTTAAGAAGGCCTGTGGATACTCCAGTGATGACTGGTATTAAGGCTATAGACAGTTTGATTCCGATCGGACGTGGTCAGCGTGAACTTGTCATCGGTGACCGCTTTACCGGTAAATCAGCCATTCCAATTGATACTATAATCGCGCAGAAGGGCGGCGACCTTATTTGCATTTATGTGGCTATTGGACAAAAGACATCCAAGGTAGCTCAGGTGGTGGCTACTTTGGAGAGGTACGGAGCTATGGAACACACTATCGTAGTAGCTGCTGATGCCTCTGACCCTGCGCCATTGCAATATCTTGCTCCATATTCTGGCTGTGCTATGGGGGAGGAATTTATGGAGCAAGGGAAAGATGCCTTGATTGTTTATGATGACCTTTACAAGCATGCCTGGGCTTATCGACAGCTTTCGTTACTGTTACGGCGTCCACCAGGTAGAGAAGCTTATCCTGGAGATATTTTCTATCTCCATAGTCGTCTTTTAGAAAGAGCAGCCAGGCTAGCTCCTGAGTATGGTGGTGGCTCACTCACCGCTTTACCTATTATTGAAACTCAAGCTGGGGATATGTCCGCGTATATTCCTACAAACGTGATTTCCATCACTGATGGGCAAATTTACCTTGAGCCTGATTTATTCAACGCTGGTATTCGCCCGGCGATCAATGTAGGATTATCGGTATCTCGAGTTGGTGGTTCAGCTCAAAGGAAAGCGATGAGGCAGGTGGCTGGCAGGTTGAGGCTGGACCTGGCTCAGTTCCGTGAACTTCAAGCTTTTGCTCAGTTCGGTGCTGCCGACCTGGATAAGGCTACCAGAGACCAGTTGGAGCGTGGTCGACGTATCACTGAGGTGTTGAAGCAACCTCAATATTCACCTATGTCTTTGGGGAAACAGGTGATGATTCTTTACGCAGTGACCAATGGCTATCTTGATGATGTCCCTGTGGATAAGATAATTGCCTATGGCGAGGATTTTCAGCGATTCATGGGAACTAGCCATCCTGAGCTGGAGCAGAAAATCAACGATGATAAGGAGATAAAGCCCGAAAGTGAAGAAGCTTTGAAGTCGGCAATAGAGGAGTTCAAGGGGACACTACGTACTAGCTGAAAATAAAAAAGCAAAAGTTAAGAATCAAGGTTACAATTCAAAGTGCAAAAATGCTTTGTCTTCACTTTTGCTTTTTTATCTTTGAAGTTTGATATTATTAAGGGGTAATGGCTAGTATTCAGGTTCTCCGTCGTCGCATCCGTAGTGTTCAAGGTACTCAAAAGATATGCCGGGCAATGGAGATGATCGCCACTGCCAAGATGAGACGGGCTCAAAACCAGGCGGTGGCAGGACGCCCCTACGCTGAGAGGATAAGCCAGGTAGTCGCTGACCTTGCTATTCAGCCCAAGGTTAACGGGGAGGCTCATCCCTTGCTGCAGAAGAGGGAGGTTAAAGAGATCGTCGTAGTTCACATCGCTACTGACCGTGGGCTATGTGGTGGCTTAAATGCTAATCTGAATCGCCTTGTAGCTAACTTCATCCTTGAGCAAACTGTTCCCGTTGCTTTAATCACCGTGGGACGGAAGGGAAGAGCCTTCATGCTTCGTAGCGGTCAAGATATTCATGCCGAGTTCACTGGCATTAGCGACCGCCCCACCCTGTTGGAGACACTACCTATTTCCCGGGTTGTCATTGATGACTATACCAGTGGTGATGGCGATTTGGTTTATATTGCTTATCCTCGTTTCGTCACCACTATGGTTCAGCAACCTACGATGGAGGTATTGCTTCCCATTGAGCCAGCGGTGGTGCCTCCAACACAAAGGGTGGAGTATATTTATGAACCTGCCCCCGGCGCTGTTTTGGACCAGTTACTGCCAAGGTTTGTGGAAATGCAGGTATACCATGCCATACTTGAGCTTGTTGCCAGTGAGCAATCAGCACGGATGGTAGCCATGCGTAATGCCAGTGATAATGCCAAAGAGCTCATCGACGATTTAATCCTGACCTTGAACAAAGTGAGGCAGGAGACTATTACCAGGGAGATTTGTGATATTACTGGAGGAGTTGAAGCTCTGGCTTAAGGAGGCTAACAGTTAGCAACTCGAGAATGCTTCGCTTTGCTCGCAATGACATCAACAGGCAGGAGGTAGCATATGGCAAAAGGTAAAGTAGTTCAGGTGATTGGCACAGTGGTTGATATGGAATTTCCCCTTGATGAGTTGCCTGCGATAAATAATGGTATAGAGATTCCCATGGATGGAGGCAAGGTCGTTATTGAGGCTCAACAGCATATTGGCAATAACTGGGTGCGCGGTGTTGCCTTGACGTCTACCGATGGCTTGGCACGAGGAGTTGAGGCTATTGATATGGAAGCTCCAATAACTGTGCCTGTTGGTAGAGCAACTTTGGGGAGGTTATTTAATGTTTTTGGCGAGCCTCTGGACGAGCTTGGCGAAGTGAAAGCAGAGCAAAGGTATCCTATCCACCATCCACCGCCTCCTTTGGACGAACAGGAAACCACTCTTCAGATGTTGGAGACGGGGCTCAAGGTTATGGACCTGATAACTCCTTTCACCAGAGGAGGGAAGGTGGGAGCATATGGGGGTGCAGGTGTGGGAAAGACGGTTATCATTATGGAACTTATTCGTAACATCGCCACCGAGCATGGTGGTTTTTCTGTTTTTGCCGGTATAGGTGAAAGGTCGCGAGAGGGGAATGACTTGTGGTTGGAGATGCAGAGGTCGGGGGTTCTGGATAGAACCGTTATGGTCTTTGGTCAGATGAATGAAAGTCCCGGTGTTCGTGCACGGGTAGGATTGACCGGGGTGACCATGGCGGAATATTTCCGCGATGTTGAGGGTCAGGATGTACTTCTGTTTATCGACAACATATATCGCTATGTTCTGGCCAATATGGAGTTATCAGCTCTTTTAGGGCGTATGCCATCAGCGGTAGGCTACCAGCCAACACTGGGGACCGATGTTGGTGAGTTGGAGGAAAGGATTACCACGACTAAGAAGGGCTCAATTACGTCTTTCCAAGCTATTTATGTGCCTGCTGATGACTATACCGACCCCGGTATTGTGGCTACCTACGGTCATCTGGATGCAGTTGTTGCTCTGGAACGTTACATTGCTGAGCTGGGTATATACCCTGCCGTTGACCCGTTAACTTCGACATCGCGAATACTTGACCCTGCCATCGTTGGTGAGGAGCATTATCAAGTGGCTCGGGGGGTACAGCGAACGTTACAAAGGTATAAAGAGCTGCAGGACATAATCGCCATTTTGGGGATGGAGGAATTAACTGAAGAGGATAAGCTTACCGTGCATCGTGCTCGGCGCATTCAGAGGTTCTGTTCTCAGCCGTTCCATGTTGCTGAACAGTTTACCGGCACGCCTGGCAAATATGTGCCTGTTAAGGAAACAGTGCGTGGCTTCAAGGAAATTTTGGAAGGGAAACATGATGCGCTTCCTGAGTCTGCTTTTTATCTGGTGGGTACTATTGATGAAGCGGTGGAGAAGGCCAAGAAGATGGGGGGGGAATAGTGGCTACGTTGAGGCTCGAGATTGTCACTGCGGAAGGAACAGTTTTCGCGGATGATGTTAATGAAGTGGTAGCCTGGGGAATAGAGGGGCAACTGGGCATTTTACCGCACCATGTTCCTCTAATGACCATGCTTCAACCCGGAGATTTATTGATAAAAAAGGATAATGAGGAACACTATCTGGCGATAAGTGGTGGTTTTCTTGAGGTGCGTCCTGATAAGGTAATTATCCTGGCTGATGCTTGTGAACGTGCTGAGGAAATTGATATAGAACGTGCTGAGGCTGCTAGACGCCGTGCCGATGAAATACTTAAAACAAGACCACCCGACGTGGATACTGCTGCTGCTGAGGCTGCTTTACGTCGCTCATTAGCAAGGATAAAAGCGGCTGAAAAAAGGCGCCGCAAAAAGCTGATATGAAAACCTGGTTACATTATCTGTAACCGGACTCTGGTATTATCTTTGGCTGCTTTTACTCGAAGCAGAGTGCGTATTGCCTCAGCTACCCGACCACCCCTGCCGATAACTCTACCTTTATCGTCAGCAGCAACCTCCAGTTTAAGCAATAGGCCTTCATCGCTATTCTCTTCGGTGATGGTGACATTCTCGGGCTCAGCTACGATAGATTTGACAATGTATTCTACTAATTCTTTCATTTTGTCTCCTTGTCAGCAGTTGGCTTCCGTTTTGAGCCTTCTCGGTGCTCAGATTTATCCATAATGCCTGATTTGCGAAGCAAGCTATAAACTGTATCTGTAGGCTGAGCTCCCAGTTTAAGCCATTTCACTACTTTTTCCTCATTGATATTAACGGTGGCGGGGTCGGTTAATGGATTGTAATGCCCGATAATCTCGATAAACCTTCCATCGCGGGGCGAACGACTATCGGCTACCACTACCCGGTAAGATGGTCTGTGCCTGGCGCCTACTCTACGAAGCCTGATTTTAACCATTCAATTACCTATTATCTCCTAAGCAACTATGCTTGTCAATGGTGTGCGGGACAAATAAAAAGCGTGTCTGGACAATGCCAGACACGCTTTTTAGTAAATCAGATAACAGCTGCTAGAAGACGAACAGAACTACGATGGCTATTATTAGAGCATAGATAGCAATGGCCTCGCAAAAAGCGATACCGATGAGCATGTTGGTCATTATTGGTCCCCTTGCCTCAGGGTTGCGCCCTAATGCCCCCATAGCTCCGTGCCCTAAAATGCCAACTCCTATGCCCGGCCCAAGAGCCCCTATGCCTATGGCTAGACTTGCTGCCACATATTTTACTACTTCTCCATCCATTTGCTCTTTACCTCCTTCTAGCGATTATTAGTGTACCTGAAACTGAGATAGATATAGCCCAAAGCGATGCCGAGACCGATGGTGGCTCCAATCAAGCCGAACAGCACTCCCGTGTGACTCAATCTGTCAATCGTGTTTCCGATAACTGTTGCTCCGCCGATGCAGATAAAACTCACGGTTCCACTCTGGGTCAGGAATTTCCATACTATCCTCCGCTCGCTTTTTGTGTCGCCCTGTTCTTTTGTCATGCTGTCTATCATAGCCTTTCACCTCACTTTCATGGTTTCTTGGTCAGGAAATTCAGATGTCTATACCCCTGAAAATATGTTGATGAGCTTCAGTATCTCCATATCTTCGAACCACGGGTTGTCCTGAACTTTGGCAGCTATGGCTTCTACTGTCGCCGGTGCATTCACCATGACCATCATATCGAATGGCCCGATAACAGGGTCAACGAACTCAACCCCCGGTTCCCGTTCCACTTCCTTTACTGCCTTGGTGAACTCTTCCTGTTCTATACTGTCATTAACCTTAACCAGCAAGTATGCCCTTAATCCCATTTCGCCTCCTTTTACTTTCAGTAAACCATTTCTGCTTGCGTCACACATCCATTAAATTCCTATTTCCAGCTACTCAAAAATGATGAAATGAGGTGGTGTCAGTCATTGATTCTGACCACCTGGTCTTCATTACTTGGGTGGACGCATCTGACCAAAAATTCAGTCAGCAAAGCAGCTTTGAATTTGAAAATTTGAACATTGGGATTTGACACCAAAGATTGCGGAGCCTGTTCCGAGTAAAAGAGGAATCTCGTCAAGAATTCTCTCTCTCGATGGCAGACGGCCAAGCTCGGGCCGTGAATCATTCCAGGTGATGTGTCGCTGCTTATATGAAAATGTGTATACTAAATTGAAATGAATTCAAAGGAAGATTAGAATGATATAGACATGGAGAAGATAAGGATTTTGTTTGCTGAAGATCATCTAGTACTGCGGCAAAGCGTATGTGCCTTTTTGCAGAGAGAGAAGGATTTAGTTGTGGTTGGTGAAGCTGGCGATGGTGAGGAAGCAGTACGGCTGGCGAGGGAACTCAACCCTGATGTTATCATTATGGACATCTCCATGCCCAAGCTCAATGGCATTGAAGCTACAAGGCAAATTAAGGCATTCCAGCCCTTGGCGACTATACTGATGCTTACCGCTTATGACTATGACCAATATGTCTCTGCCCTTTTAGAGGCAGGCGCTGCCGGTTACCTGCTAAAGGATGTCAGTGCTAGCCAGCTCATCGATGGTATCCGTGCTGTGCATAGAGGGGAATCAGTGCTTCATCCTGTTATTGCTCGCAAAGTGCTGGAGAGGT
>JGI2172J19969_10000697_pt1 | contig 14718 bp, 14 predicted proteins | sample DeeMarSWOR230_32_FD_19969 | JGI IMG/M metagenome (IMG submission 19969)
CCATTTCACAGCAGAAAAGAAGCCCACAATAGAAAGCGTCCAAGACGAGTTAAACGTCTTAGGCAAAGATGGATGGGAATTAGTAAGCGTTCAGAATATCCGCCTAGAAGATGGCAGACTATTTACTGTTGCCTACCTTAAACGGCAAAAACCATAACTGACAGTTCTGTGCGCGAGCGTGACTTTCTAGACGTAGTATCGTTGGTCTTGCGTCTTCTTTACTTTGCTTAGGAAACCTCCAACAATATAGCCTAACCATTGTTGTTCCTGCAAGTCAAGTTTTGCTTCTTCAGTTGTCACGGCCTTTTGTATCGTCGTGGCTCCAGCTTTCTCGAGTTTGTTGACAATTCTTTGACGCATTTTAAATTGAATTCCAGAGAGAGTCAAATCATAAACCCTCCTTATATGTTAATTTCACACACCTACGTTTTTAGTAGAATAGTCAAATGTAAAAGACAAAATGCGTTGAAATCCATCTTGCCAATTATTCTTAATGAAAATTCTACCCATATTATAATGAACTCGGTCACATATTAAGGTATGTGCACGTGCAAGATGTGTGATCCAGACTATTGCACAACAAAAAAAGGGTTGCACGGCTCATCTTGGCCGTTTCGCTTTTCATACGTGCGGATAAAACGCGCGTACATGAACATTGTTTAGATCAGGCTTGCACTAGTTCTCCAGTCGCGAACCTACTTCCAACTCTAGTTATTTTGAACTTCACGTGTTCTCCTCGCTTAGTGTTTGCAACAAATATTATGAAGCCTTCGATTTTTGCGATACCGTCGCCTCTCCTGCTTATATCCTCGATGTCTGCTTCGTATTCCTTGTCAAGTTCAACTGGTTTCTTCACGTTGAATCTAGGTCCGCTGTTTCCAAATCCATATGACATTTTATCACCTCGGCTGAATTGTCAGCTAGAATCATCCTGAAAAACGTAAAACCGAAATAACCGTTCTACCCTCTTCGGAAAACACCTAACTGCTTCACAACCGATATACAAGCGCGCCTTATTAACCTTCGCACAGGTGTCTAAAACGCGCGTGCTAATACCTCGGCTTTTCCTCTTAGGGGGCAATAAATAGCCGTCCGCGCATGATACCATATGAGGTTGAGTGGTAAAATGGGAAGCAAGATGTCGACCTGCCTTTATCTGGATTAAGAAGTCGTCGAAACCGCGAGGCAATTGGGCCTTAACATTTCAAAGGTGTCCGAAAACGCCTTGATCGAGGCGATAGGGCGGCTGCGATGCTCGGAACCAGCAGATGGCCTCAGGAGCCGAGCTGACCTTGAGGGCCGGGACCGGGATTCGAACCCGGGCGCCGGGCTCCACAGGCCCGTAGGCTAACCAGACTACCTCATCCCGGCCACTTTTTGACTGATCCCGTCTACTTTTCACGTTTCCTCGCTATTTACGTTTTCTAAGGAACACCCGTTCGTCCTTCTGGCAGACGTATTCAAAGCCCACTTCAAGTAGCTGTTTTGAGCTGCACCATGTTTTAGCGTTTGGCAGCTTACCGTTTTAGCTTTAAAAACATGGGTTCGAGTACGCCTAAGATGAAAAAATGGGAGTTTGCGGGCGATATCTCCGCTAGGTTTCAGGTTGATTTAAGGTTTCCTAAGCTTGCCTCATTTCCTAATGAATTATGAAACAGTAAGCAGAGAGGTCATTTTGGGTTCTTCCCTTTTTCATGTTAGCAGAGCCTGTTAGATTTTAATATCTCGTGTGTTCAATCGTATTTCGGCGAGTCTCATGTCAAAGGAATCCACTGTGCTTGACCTAGCCGTGATTGAGTCGCAGCTGAAAGGAAAAACTCTCTTAGTATATTGGCATATGCTGCGGTCTCTACACTCCAAGATGGGAGTTAGGGAAATTCAGCGTTCTCTTGGGTTTTCAAGTCCAAGCATAGCTGCTCATCATTTAGATAAGCTTCTCTCGCTTGGTTTGATAGAGAAAACTGGAACTGGAGAGTACTTCTTAGCGCAGGAGGTTAAAATTGGCTTGCTCAGATTCTTCACAAGGCTTGGTCGGTTTCTTGTTCCTCGATACCTTTTCTATTCGGTATGGTTTTCCACCATGCTGGCGGTTTACATAATCTTCTACGGACACACTTTCAGCATCCACAACATAGTAGCTTTAATTTTCGGTTTTGCAGCTTCACTCGTTCTATGGTTTGAAACCGCTAGGCTTTGGAGGGAAAAACCGTTTTGATTCCGCAAGCGAGTGTTCTAAAACGTGGACTTAAAAGCTACACATTGATTCAAATCTTAATGGGAGCATCGCAACAATGAAAAAGATTCTAGGCTACGCTCTGGTCGCAGTTCTCTTAGGCGTAGTCACGATGCTATCTCCCTTTTCCCTATTCGTGAATGAAATTGATATAAGTGAAGTAGATACGCAAGACGAACAGTTCAATTCTCCTACGCCGGAAAATATGCGAACATTGTCGACAGAAACGGAACAAACACGAGGAATCACATCCATAGCCTTCTTCCCCGACATTCTATTTATTGCATTCATGCTTACGCTAAGTCTTGTTATTGCTTTAGGCGTCATGCGTCATTTCAGGAGAAAAACCCTTATTTAACACCCTTTTATTGACAGTTCTCTTTTTCTTGTTTCACGTCTGCGGACCAAACAATTAACAACATCTTAAATGTTATATAGTAGTCTAAAACCTAACATAAAGCCAATGCTTAGGAGAAGAAACACATGAAAAGAAAAGCATTTGCAATTACGGCGATATTGCTTCTAGCAGTTTTTGTTTCGTTACAAATGTTGAATCAGGTTCAAGCAGAGTCTTTCACTGCAACATGGGCTGGATACACATTTCGCGGCACTGACTTCTTCTACAAAGAGACAGTTGTTGCTTACGAGTCCGAATCTACCGCAGTTCTTTACGTGAGTGTGACACATGACTACCCAGCTCATTCGGGTAAGCAGATAAATGTTTCAACGGTTGGAATCAGCCTAAACTGGGGTGACACGTTTAATTCAACTCAAGCTAACCAAACTAATCCAGTTTCATTGAAAGAGGGAGAATCGCGAATCTTCACCATCACTTTCGTGGTTCCAGACACAGCGAATATGTCTAATTTGTTCCGATGGGACTATGAAATACACGTAGAGCATGTTGACGCTACCGGTGACGTTGTTGACATAGACATTGAAACTAGAGAGAATCTTGGATTGCCATATTTTGTAGTGTATTCTGCAGAACAAGCCAGATCTAAACAGATATCTGAGACAATTGATGGGATAACGCCCCTAGAGTGGAATAGCTCTAAAGCTGAAATACTCTGGAGAAAAGCAATGAACGAAACCAGCGTTGCAGAATACTTCTATGAGTTAGGAGATTTCTCCAACGCAGCCACACATTACGAAAACGCGCTAAGTCTAATTGATGGAGCATTCACGGCTGAAGAAACCAAAGGAACGCGCTGGGAAGATATCGAGATAACGCTTTTAGAATCTCAGGTGGAGTGGTTTGAGGGTTTGTCTAATTTTTACAATGGTCTAACTAACATGTGGACGCTAATCGGTGTAGCCTTAGTGCTCTTTGCAATCGGTTACATCATTCGTGGACTTGTAATGCTACGAAAGACGTCAGCTTCTACATAGCCTCTCTTTTTTCAATAGTTGTGAATTTGAACTGGCTGTTCTGCTTTAGGTTCTTTGGGTTACGCGTTGTAAGAGTTCAATGTTCGTGTAATTACCTCTATATTTAATGAACAACGGAAAATTTCAATGTTCAAAAAGTGCTTTTCGAGCAGATGTGACATAGCCCGTGTGTGCAGTCATTAGAGTTTCTGGTCGAGTTTTTCCACGCGCTATTTGCATTCTTCGAATTAAACACTCTATGGTTTCGATGTCAACGAATCCATTTTCTTGCATGGCTTCTACGGTTTTTACGACTTGATCGATGGTTGGACTGAACGAGACCAGAGCGCCGCTTCCTTTTAGGGCTGAGTGGGCATGGGAGATAACGAGCCATGGAGTTGCCAAGTCCAGTATTACGGCATCTAATTCTTTTTCATCTATGCCTTGAGTAATGTCTCTGTTTTTGATTTCAACATATTCGGCAAGACTCGCTCGCTTCAAATTCTTAAGCGCTGTTTCAACAAACTCGCTTCGAACCTCGTAGCTGTACACGTGTCCAGTAGGCTTAACATAGAAAGCCAGGGCGCTTGTTAGAGCACCTGTTCCAGTTCCAGCCTCCACAATTCGGCTACCCGGTCCAATTCCGCTGAACATAACAACGAGGGCTATATCTTTTGGATAGGTTATCTGAGTTTTTCTGAGCATTTTGAAAATGTGGTCGCGTATGCTTGGTTTTAAAGCTACAAACTCGGTTCCCAGGCTACTTTTCAAGCGGGCTCCATATTGCTTGCCGATTAAGTTTTCAAGCTGAATATATCCCTTATGAGTGTGAAAGCTTTTGCCCGGTTCCACTTTCACCAGATACGTTCTTCTCTGGCTAAGATAAAGTAGAATATCGTCGCCTTCTTTTATGATTTGAGTCAAAGCTGAGTCATCTCGTCAGTTTTGAAATATTAGCTAAATAAAGGCGTTATTGAATATGACGCCTAAGGCGTGTATTTGAAAGGATGTTTAGAGCGGTCCTTGTTTTCCAAAATTTCTTCAGTGGTCGGTCTGCCTTCCATTGCTCTGCGTATGGCGTGGCGCATCGCCTTATAGTTGTTAATATAGATTCGTTGGCGATCTACAGCGGATGGATGGACAAAAACATTCGAAATAATGATTAAATCGTCAACTGCCTCTTTTGGCAAGATTCCGTCAGCGAGACTGTCTGCTACTGCCTTGGCTACAGCCGCTTGTGCTGGACCGTATATCATGCTGGCTTGTCTCATGCTTTTGATGGTAACAGTGGGAACAATCAGCGTTATGGGTTTAACCATGAGATTCGGCTCTAATATGGCTACGAGAGGCTCATGTCCAGGCGTTGGAGTAGCCTTAGCCTTAGCATAAGCCTCGCCGACTGGTCCATCCTTCTTGCCGATGAGCAAGTCTATGTGGGCAACTTCAGGCTCATTTCCAGCCAATGCCTCGCCTACGCGGAGATGGAAATCCCGAATGGTTTCAGGCGTAATCTCGATTGCGGCAAACCGTTCTTTTAGGATTTTCTTTTCAATTTCAAATTTAATGGGCTTAGGAGTTATCTTTCCGATTTTCTCTAAGTCAAGGCGGAGTTCCTCCCGATGTTCGTAGGTCAGTTCGCCTCCCACACTTAACGGCAGTCTCACTGGGCCAACTTTGATTCCCATCATGTTTAGTGCTTCTTTGGTTCCAACTGCACCACTTTTCACGATGATTCTGGCTATTTTCTGAACTTTGTACTGAATTTCGCGTGCTGTTTTGAGGTCGCCTTTTTCGATTGCGTTGAAGATTTTGATCCAAAAGTCTGGCATGAAGTTGGCACTGGCTAAGATTGCACCTGAGCAGCCAGCGGCAAGGGCAGCGACAACCACTTCGTCGTGACCACACATGACGTTGATTTTGTCTCTAACTTTCTCTAAGACAGCCAGTATGAAGCCGAGTTGTCCGCTGCTGTCCTTTAAGCCGACTATGTTGGGAATTTGAGCTAAATCTTCAACCATCTGCCATGGCAATTGAACACCAGTAACTTGTGGAATGTTATAGAGAACAATAGGCAATTCGATCTGACTGGCAATTGTGTCAAAATGCTCGTAAATACCGCGGTTAGTCGGCTTCAAATAAAAAGGAGTCACAATCAAAGCTGCATCAGCACCCGCATCCTTCGCATACCGTGTCATCTCCAAAGCTTGCTCGGTTCCACTAGCGCCAGTTCCAGCGATGACCTTGACTTTCCCATTAACCTCGTCTACAACTATGTCGATGACTTTTCTTTTTTCTTCAACCGTGAGATTGACGAACTCGCCAGTTGTGCCGCAAGGAACAACACCACTCACACCTAAGTCGATACAACGACTAACCAGGCTTCGCAATGCTTCTTCGTTCAGTTGCTTTCCATTTTTAGAAAAGGGCGTAACCAAAGCAGGAAGAATCCCTTGAGGTTTAAACATGACTTATTCCCTCATTTATTTCTCCTGTTTTCAGTGTTTTCTCATACTATTTGAATTCTGTTCAACTTATATTTGAAGCCTATAGTCGACCAAGTCTAGAGCGTGTGTGCATTTCTGTGTGTCAAGCTTAACTAATCTTCAAAAAAAGCTGAAAAGTTTGTGTTACGTCCCTTTTGGTATGGCGAGGTCTTTTGCGCCCATTTTAGACAATTTAGCCTCTGGATAATTTTTCTCGATAATACCTATGATAGTTTCCGCTGTTTTCACTTTCTCTCTTACTATAAATGCCAAAGTATCCGGGCTCACCCAAGGCTTATAGAGCGAACCCATACTTACTCCCGGCTCTATTTTATAGTAACAAGGTGCGGTTATCCTCGTTATCTCCGGAGCTTCCCAAATTCGGTTGAAACCTCCAAAAGAATCGAAAAGAAGAACATGAACGTCGATTGGTATGTCAATTGCCTTTCTTATTGCCGCCAACATTGGAAGAGTCAAATCCGCAACCGGGTTGAAAGTGTCTGCACCTAGCATTTCAAGAACCTTGGCTCCAGCAGGATTGGCATGACCAGCCAAAATCGAAACCTTGAAAACCACGTCTTTGGGTATGTCACCAGCTTTTCTCATCTCGTTCAAAAGCCATAATAGGCCTTCGTCTACTACTAGGAAGCCTCTGAAACCGAATTCTATGGCTCTTTTTATGTCAGCAATCACATAGGCAAGGTTGTCGCTTCCTCTAAAGCGTATTCCAGAAAGTGCACCTTCAGCTGTTCGAACTTGTCCGCCTAGATCCCAAAGCGTGCGGGGACCAGGAGTAACAATCACTTCAAGTTTGGCGTCTTTAGCCATTCTTGCAAATTGTTCCATTTCGTCGTCTGAAAGCAGTGTTGCTCCCATGACCATAGAAATTAATCTGTGAACCGGCACATCACGCTTTTCCATTTCGTCGATTAGAGCTTCAAGCGTAGATGGACGTTCAACCCCTGAAATCTCTATGCGATAATGGCATTTGTCAAGAAACCTCTTCTTAGATGTGGGTAAATCATAAAGATCTCTTCTTGGCACACCATGCTTCTCCATAATCTTCCAAACCTTTTCCAAGCTTTTCACCCTCAAAGATTCTAAATGATATGCTTTCTGCCGATATAAAAATTGGTGTATGCTGCGCAACTTATTGGGTTTTTTGGTCATCTTCGCTTTTGGGGGTCCCTTTGCCTACAGGAAATTTAGAAGACCATTAAGTTTTTTCATCAAGCATTATAAGAAAGAGTTAGCTACTATTTGCAATTCCAAGTGAAGCTGCCAATTTAAAGGGTCAATCATGCAGGAAGTTAACTCTCTCTTCGAGCCTGAAAGCACCGTTCTCATAGGCTCAAGCAAAATTCATGAAAAAGTCGGGATGACCTCTCCCCAAATGTTTGAAAGCGTAATCCACAACATGACCAGATTTTTCAAAGGAGAAACATACATTTTAGATATTGAAGGAAAAAGAGCTAATAAGACGCTTAAGGAACTGCCTATAACTCCAGAGCTTGCTGTTATTATGCTTCCTCCAAGGCTTTCTTTAAAGCAGGCGGAAAAATGTGCAAAAAAGGGAGTCAAGGTTTCCGTAATACTCACTGGCGGATACAAAACTCATCAGCGCCAACAACTATCCCAACTCAAAAAGGAATATGCCCTGCGCATTCTCGGTCCAAACACCATAATGGGCGTAATAAACACAGCTAACGGACTAAACACAACCTTTGAACGCGACGTTATGCCACCAAGAGGTGACATATCCATAATTTCGCAAAGCGGAGGAGTAGGCGCCTGTCTTCTCGACTGGGCGTGTTACCATGGAATCGGCGTGGCCAAGTTTGCCTTTATGGGAGACAAAGCTGACTTGGATGATGTAGACCTACTTCGATATTTTGCCAAAGACCCCGAAACCAAAGTGATATGCCTCTACATGGAAGGAATCGAAAAAGGACGAGAATTCATAGAAACAGCAAGCAAAATCACGCAAACAAAACCTATACTAGCACTAAAAGGCGGAGCAACCAAAGAAGCAGCCCGAAGAGCACGATCTCACACAGCCTCAATAGCCGGTTCAGACACCATATTCGACGCAGCTTTCAAAAAAGCTGGTGTCATCCGCGTCAGCGACATGGAAGAACTCCTCGATGCAGCAGTGGCGTTGTCAAAACAGCCTCCCATGCGCGGAGACAACATCGTAATAGTCAGCAATGTAGGTGGACCAGCCATACTGGCAGCAGACGCCATAGCCAAAAGCGAACTAAAACTTGCGACGCTATCAGAAAAGACCAGACGAGAAATTGAACAACGTTACCCAGGCGTTGAAGCGATAAACCCAATAGACCTGATCGCTGACGCTCGAGCAGAAAGATACTCCTACGTTTTAGATAAAGTCCTATCAGACCCTAATACAGATGGAGTCATGGTCATAAACATGCTTAAATCATGCTATTTCAAACCAGAAGACGCCTTAGCCATCGCAGAGACAGCAAGGAAACATGTGAATAAACCGATAGTTGATATTCCTGCTGGTGGAGAAGATTTCGAACTTGTCTATGCAATTTTGCGAGACACTAGTATACCTGTCTATAACCTGCCTGAAAAAGGTGCAAAGGCATTAAGAGCACTGCGAGCATACTGTAAGATAGTGAGAAATATCTCGAAAACTTGTTTCTAAGCCTTTGCTCTTGAACTTTACTCTTCTGCTATTCTCTTTCCGCATTTCTCACAAAATGCAGCGTCCGTTCTATTCTCTGTTCCGCAGTATCTGCAGTATTTCTTTTCCACTGGGACTGAGACAGTAGGCGCTGGTGCGGGCGCTGGTGCAGGCGTAGTTGTTGGCGGAGGCGTGGTTGCAGGTGTTGGACCTGTCGGTATTTTGATTGAGAAGAATCCTACCGCAGCCAGTATCCAAGCAATGAACTGCAATATTGTACCTACTAGGATTATGGTCAAGATGGCACCTATGAGTAACAGCAAACCTGCAGTGTCAAACATTTTCTCTCCGGACTTATCTGAAAGTATCGTGAACGAATTCCTGTAGAATACAGCCTGAAGCAAAAAGAATACGAACATAATAACTAGACCCATAATGACCCATGGAACAAAAAAGAAAAATGTGAAGATTCCAATGAACAACACAGCTACAAAGGCTGCGATACCTATTATGCCAAAGATAAACCCATAAAGCGCGTTCTCAAATATTCTCTTTTCATTGTAGTATTCTGCTAAACCTTTCATAGCTATCAGCACAAGTATTATGCCTACAATATTCAGAACTGGGATGGCAAGCAATATAGCCCCTATGCCACCCAAGGTTTTGTTAGATTCTAAGCTCATCTGAGAAGACCTCAATGCAGCGTTTGCACATCTTTAAGATAAAAAGTTTTCTGCAGTGTCAGGAGAGGAATGGCAAAAGCCTACTTGCTCATCTTACACTGGCTGACCCTAAAATGGAAAGACGGTTAAATGTCCATGAATGGGCTATTCTATATTTAAAAAAGGGAGGGTCATGGAGGTGATGGTAGTGGCTCAACCGCTGTGGTTTTCATTTGAAAGAAGGCGATCGCGATTAGTAGGAAAGAGATCCAGATGAGGAGGAATCCTATCACGATTATTGTGAGAACTGCTCCGATCAGGAGCAGCAGGCCTGCTGTGCCAAATAGGCCTACACCTGACTTTGATGCAAGTATTCCCAGTGATTTTCGATACAGCAAAGCTGTTAGAATCGCAAATGCGAAGAGGATGACAAACGCAATGATGATTCCTCCGAGTAGCGTTAAGAGAGAATCGAAAGCAGTTTCTGCGCTTATTATTTCTGTCCACTCCGCTGCATTGGTCCAATCTGTGATACCTAGATCAGAGACGACGGTAAGAGCGGTTGCTACAAAAGCCCCCAAAGCTAAAACGATGCCTACAATTGTTGTGATGAAACCATAGAGGGCGTTGTTGAAGATACCAGCATCGTTGTAATGGTCGGCGAAGCTTTTCAGCGCTATTAGAACCAATATGAAACCGATCAGAGGAATTAGTCCAGCGAGAAAGTGCCCAAAAGAGAGCAGGGGACCTATGAAAAGCAATAGAGCTCCTACACCGCCAAGATTTTTGCTCGTTTGAAGATCCATTATGACCAACCCTAATAGGGTGCGATTTTTCTCGATAAAAGCATTTCGATGCGCGCGCTCATTGAACATGAGTATCAGGTAAGATGAGGTAAACGCAAAAAGAAGGGAAGGTTAAGGGTCTAGGTTTTCTTGGCGGTTGACGTTTGGGCTTGGAGTTTCAGGTGTTCAGCGGCTACGGATTCCCAGAGGCGCTTGTAGAGTTGTTTGATTCCGAGACTTGGTTGTATTAGAGTTAGGAATGCATCCAAATCTACTTCAGGGTTGATGCGCTTACGTTTCTCGTGTTCCTCGTCGGTTCCTATCTGCTGAAGAACGAGCNCTTCAGATTNATCGTCTANGCCGATAGCTCNCCACGTTGCTATGACCAAACCTGCTACATCTTNAAACCCAGAAAGTGATTCAAATCCTGCCACGACTGAATCTAGTCCGATTATTATNAAAGCGCCGATTGCGTCGAGTATTCCACCAATTAGCGATACAATGAATCCAGCTGTTGCCTCCATGGTATAATGCAGTTTTGATTTAGGTTTTCCGTAAGTAATCCGTCTCAAAGATTTTTGAGAATCTTCATGAGTAGGATGCTTTTAAGGAAGGAAAGTCTCTACTAAACGAGGAAAGGTTGGAAAAGAAAGACTATGAGCCTCTTCTTGACTGAGAACTTCAAAGACAACTTGTCAGAAGTTTGCGAGCACATTGCTGCCTCTCATGATACTCATACGGTTGCAGTTTGCCTCTACGGTCCCCGAGTTTGCGGATACGCTGAAGAAAAAAGCGATGTGAATGTTTTAGTGGTACTACGTAGATTTCGTTTAGGCTTGACAACTCATCGGAAGTCAGTAGGCGACATCGACACGCTCATTTTAACTGTGGATTCTGGAGCCTTAGAAAAGGATGTGAAACAAGGATGGCTCGGCGAATTCGGTGCAGAAAAAATTTTGGTCCCATACGAACCGTTGTTCAACAAAGAGTATCTCTGGCGTCAAGAAGTCTTGTTAAAGAGGAGGATTATCTGGGAGCTTCTAGAAAACATTGTTTTAGGATTTCCAGAATTGTCCCATGAGTTAATTACTATGCCTGAATATTTCCTTTACGAAACCATTCTGCGGAGATCTAAGCTTTTTCCACCCGTAACTTTCCGCTTTCTGAACATGTTAAGAAAAGATGTGAAAGAAAGAAATGTCAAACGGATGATGCATGGGTTTTCCGAAGCTCTCAAAGAATTGGCAGAAGAAAAGTGGATTAAAATTTCTGATGACCAAGTGAGAATTTCGCGTAAATTCATCCATGCTATTAGGAGTAAGAGGATTCGAGTTCCATCGTTTTTACGGTCTGTTCAACGCGCCGCATTTTTCCATGTTTTCAGTGTTCTACCAAAAATGACGAGTCTTCTACAACGCGAAGAAGAAATCTTCATGGAAACTCATCGAGAATTCAGAAATGAAGACTTAACGCTTCAACTTGAAGACCCAAAGAAATACCTGTTTATGCCAACGCCGCTTGGTCCGGTACCTCTCTCAGATGAAACCACAATCGAGGAGTTTGTGAGAAAAAAGGTTCCAAGCGGAGAAATGGCAAATATCCAAATCAGCGAAATGGGCGGAGTCTTAAACACAGTCTACTTACTTAGCTTTCGCAGAAACCACGAGAAACACAAAATTGTAGTGAAAAAATTCAAAGATTGGCTTGGCTTCAAATGGTTTCCACTGGCACTTTGGGCTTTGGGCACAAAGTCTTTCGCCGTTTTGGGGCAGTCTAGGCTAGAGAGAGAATATGCGCTTAGCCAATTTTTGCATAGTCAAAGCTGGCCTGTTCCCCGAGTTCTTTACATAAGTCCGAAAGAAAGGTTGATTTTCAAAGAGTTTGTTGAAGGCGAAAAACTTACCAAGATTATCCGTCGTCTCCTAACAGACAAGGAAAAGACAAATGAGGAAATCGCGTTAGCTAGGATTGTGGGAAGGAGAATTGCTGAGGCGCATAGGCTTGGTGTAGCCCTAGGCGACTGCAAACCTGAAAATATCATAGTAACCAAAGATGGAACACCCTATTTCGTTGACCTTGAACAGGCCTCGCGAGATGGCAATCAAGCATGGGACATAGCAGAGTTTCTTTACTACTCTGGTCATTACGTTTCGCCAATTGCATCTGCAGATGCCGCTGAACTCATCGCTGAAGAATTTATCAAAGGATATCTAGAAGTTGAAGGCAAGAAAGAGACAATAAGAAAGGCTGGTTCTGCACGGTACACAAAGGTGTTCAGCATTTTTACTCCTCCACACGTCATCTTGGCAATATCTAACCTCTGCAAGAAAATGGGCAAAGAATAAAAACAGAATCTTAACAAACGAAATGAATCATAAAGCCAGACGAGGTCAAAGCAAAGGAGATCTTTTAGCGAAGGAACTTAACTCAATTGAACCAGTTGATTTCTCAACTAATTTCGATATCGCAGTAACCCTTATGTCTTATTTTCACTTTTTATTAATACTCTTAAAGGGAACAACTCTTTGAGGTCGCGTCTGAATGAAGAGGCAAAAGATTGAATATTACTATTTCTTGGCAATATTACTTACAATATCAGTCTTCTGCAACATCAATTTTAAGCCCGTTGGAAAAGCTTCTAAGCAACCAGCCCCTCTCTTAAACGACGCTTTAATTCCTCCCGACATTCCGCCAGAGCATAACAGTCCAATCACTCCAGGCTACTATGAAACCAGCGAATATCTAATTGGGAGCGTAGCCGTCGGAATTGTTTTCTTGGAGAGTAACGGTACCATTGATTTATCGACAGAAGATTGGACTTCTCCGCGGGAATCTCAAGTTGTCAGCGAGATTCGTGATAGTGGCTTATCTTGGTTAGCCGACTACAATCCCGATGCTAATGTAAGTTTCGTCTTCGACATCCACTACGGGGTTCCGACAAGTTATGAACCGATAAATCGTCCAAGTTATACAGGAACAGGAGACCAAAAATTATGGATTGGTCAAGCGATGACTTATCTTGGATACCCTGGCACGTACTATTTCACCCAAGTCCGTGATTATGTTAACGATCTGCGAGACACTCTCGACACAGATTGGGCCTTCTCGATATTTGTAGTTGACAGCCTCAATGATGGTGACGGTATGTTTACAGACGGCAAGTTTGCATATGCATATCTGGGAGGGCCTTTTCTTGTGATGACATACGACAACAATGGATGGGGAATTGGAAAAATGGACAACGTTGTTGCTCATGAAACCCTTCACATTTTCTATGCGACCGATGAATATGACGGAACCCCAGAATACAGTGGCTACTTAAATGTTCAGGATGATGACGGAGCATTTTGCATAATGAATCCGAGTGCATCGATCTATCCAATATGGACCATTTGCCCTGCTACCCAAGGTCAGCTTGGTTGGCTAGATACTGATGTTGATGGAATCCTTGACATTGTTGACACATTTCCGGATACCACGTTAAATCCATATATCCCTGACCCAATCAATAACGCCACTCTTGTGTACACCGGGTCAGTAACCGAGGTTCCACATCCTAACAACAATCCATGGTATTGGAATACAGGTAGAAATATAACAATAAATGCGATTGCTGGCGTTCAATTTAGAATAGACTATAGTGCTTGGGTCAACGCAACTGCAACTGATGGCGTTTTTGACGAGGCAGTAGAAGATTTCACATTCACTACCGCTTCACTGTCAGCAGGCACTCATACAATTGAAACAAGAGGGATCAACTCTGTTGGTAACGCAGAAATGTCGTATTCCAGTGATACTGTTTCGATTGAAGACTTTGACGCTCCAGCAACCAATCATGACTACGACGGTTTATGGCAAACAACAGACTTCACTATTAACCTAACAACCACGGATGACATCAGTGGTGTAGCCGAAACCTACTACAAGATCAACGACGGCCCAACTAAGAATGTGAGCACTGACGGTCAACCAATGATTACAACTGAAAGCGCCAACAATACGTTAGAATACTGGAGCATAGATAACGCTGACCACGAGGAGCTTCCCCACAATATCTTAACAGGAATAAAAATAGACAAGACGGCTCCCACCGGTTCCATCACAATTAACATCACAGATGTTTACACAACCTCAACTTCAGTAACGCTTATCCTAACTGCAGACGACGAAATTTCAGGCGTCAACCTAGTTAGATTTAGTAATGATGGCATGTGGAACACCGAGCCATGGGAAACTCTTTCATCAACTAAGGTTTGGACTCTAAGAATCGGCGATGGCACGAAAAATGTCTACTACCAGATAAAAGACAACGCAGGACTTGTCTCAGAAACATATTCAGATAGCATCATTTTGGATATGACTTCACCTGCAGGTTCTATAACAATTAATGGCGGAGCATCGTACACATCAACAAACACAGTCACCCTGGACTTATCAGCAACAGATACAACATCAGGCATAGCTGAAGTTCGGTTCTCTAACGACAATACTACGTGGACACCATGGGAAGCCTACACAACCTCTAAGGCTT
>JGI2172J19969_10000703_pt1 | contig 14681 bp, 12 predicted proteins | sample DeeMarSWOR230_32_FD_19969 | JGI IMG/M metagenome (IMG submission 19969)
CGGCAAATACCGAGACGAGTACAGAATGGTCCTTTTCCTATAACCACAAAATCTGCTTTTTGAACTTGTATTCGGTAAACTCCTTAAGTGTTCTCTCACCATTAATTGTTTGGTATGTCAGCCGTTGATATTGCTGTGCGAGCCTTTCGTGAACTTGAACCAGAAGACCTAAAGATACTGCAAGCCATCGAGCAGCAAATGAAAAATTATGAACATGCACCAAAAGACGCCATCCACAAACAGGCAAAGCTTCCACTCTCAGAAATAGAGTATCGGTTACCAATTCTCATAAAAAAGGGCTTACTGCAAGGCTGGCGAGAACACTACACCGGCTACAGCCTCACAACAGCAGGATACGACACCCTAGCCATAAACGCCCTCGTAAAAGATAACATAATCGAGGCTTTCGGCAAACCATTAGGCGTAGGAAAAGAATCAGACGTCTACGACGCCCTCACACCAAACCAACAGCAAGTGGCACTCAAATTTCATCGCCTAGGCAGAACAAGCTTCAAAAAAACCAAACAAAAACGAAACTACACAATCAAATACAGCTACACGCCCGACTGGCACCACCAATCCAGAATCGCGGCCAAAAAAGAATACACAGCCCTGAAACTGCTCTATCCAAAGGGCGTAGCTGTCCCAGAGCCCATCAAACAGACCCGCCATGTCTTGGTCATGGGCATGATAGAAGGCGCAGAACTTTATCATCACCCAAAACTGGCAGACGCCAAAGCTGTATATAACGAGATACTGGTTAACGTGAGAAGAGCTTACAGAGACGCCCATATTATCCACGGAGACCTCAGCCCCTTCAACATCATCCTCCAGCCAAACCAGCACATTCTCATAATAGACTGGCCACAAAACGTCTCCACAAAACACCCAAACGCTAAGCAACTTCTAGAAAGAGACATACGAAACGTTATAACCTTTTTCCAACGCAAACACGGGCTGAAAAAAAGCCTGAAAGATGCCTTAAACTATGTCCAAGAGAATTCCAAAAACTAAGTTGGCGGCACGAGATTGAACTGGAAACCTGAATACTTAGTTTATTTTTCGCGGGGCACGTCTGTACAGATGTATAGGATATTGTTTCCTCTGAGGAGGATGCTTCCGTAGTTGGCAATCAATTGATCTTTAACTCGTTCGGTAGCCTTCTCCAGCAACAAGTTCATGTGGCTGTCACAGCGAACCATGGTGCCTCTATATTCAACTCCGTTCTTTAAGACAATGGACACGTAATTGTTCAACTGTTTTGTTAACGCATTCAAAGGTTTTCTACTTGGCTCCAATGAATCACCAGCAATAAAGCTACTAACGCCAATGAGTGTTTATAAAAGTTATGAAGAAACAATAAAAAGGAGAACCAGTCAGCCGGGAAAGAGAAAGCTGCAATTCTTGCAGGAATAACCTTTTTTTCGTCTAGCCCAGAATCTCCCTAAAAGTTTCATTGACAAGTTCAGGATCCAATTTCTCGTAGGCTTCGGTGCTGAGAACGTCATACCAAAAAGCCTTTGAAACATAGCCGTAAACTGGTTTGCCAACTTCTAGAAGATGAGAGAATACTTCTCCCATCAGATCTAATTCCTGCTTTTCTCCCTTCAAACGTTTCATATCCTCAAGCATCTCTCCCTTCAAAACAGAAATTCCCACGCTCACCGGTTTCTCCAAAGTAGGCTTCTCCTCAAATCCAAGAATCTTCCCATCACTGTCCAGATTTGCCAGCCCAACTCTAACTTTGAAGCCTGAGGATAAGGCAATCGTTCCCCAAGCCTGTTTGGCTCTGTGGTACTGTAACAGGTCTGTGAGGTTCATGTTTGTTATGATATCTCCGTAATACACAAGCAAAGTGTCCGTGATATTCACTGCACCCTTATTGTAGGCGTTCAACACGGCACCGCCAGTTCCCTTTGAAGAGGGATCATCCTCCACGTAGGAGATTTTTACGTTAAATCTGGAACCATCCTCAAAGTAGTTCATAATCTGCTCTGCCTTATAGTTGACCAGAAAAACCAAGTCTTTGATTCCGTGAAAATTGAATAGGCGAACCACATATTCTAGCAGCGGCTTCTGTTTCACTCCCAAAGGAACCATGGTTTTTTGTATGTAATGCGTAAGGGGACGAAGTCGTGTGCCTCTTCCTCCACAAAGCACTATTCCTTTAATTCTATTCAATCTAAACACTACCAAAATATGAAAGAAAGAGGAAAAGAATAATTGTTTTTCTCTTATTCTGTTGTGCTTTCGGATTCAATCTCTTCGATTGGTCTCGGAGGCGGAGTAGTGCCCATTGTCCAGCCGATCCATGCTCCTATCGCTAAAACTGCAACAAAAGCGATCAGTACTGGAACTGCAACCAGCCAGAATTGAATGTCGCTTGCTGGTCCCAAGTCAAGAATTGGTTGAATTACTTGTTCATATCCGAAGAGCGCGACAACGTATCCAACGATGACTACTGCGCAGACCAGAAAGATTAACCATCCGATAGCTTGATCTTTACTAACCATCTATTATTCACCACAATGTAGCCAATTCTATCTAAAACCCTATTATAAGCTTTATTGTCAAATCAGATAGTTCCCGCTTCCCAAGTAGCCAAATACCTTTTCTGTTCTTCAGTAAGCTCATCAATTTCCACTTTCATAGCCTTCAATTTCAGACCTGCCACAAGCTCATCTATCTCTTTGGGCACTCGGTAAACCTTAGTTTCTAGTCCTCTATGTTTCAACAGGTACTCAACAGACAAAGCTTGATTCGAAAAAGACATATCCATAACCTCTGACGGATGACCCTCTGCCGCGGCAAGGTTCACCAGTCTCCCCTCAGCCAACAAATAAACTTTTCTTCCATCCTTCAGACTGTACTCTTCCAGATTTGGTCGCACAGTTCTCTTGGAAGACGACAGGCTCTCCAAATCGGGTATGTTAATCTCAACGTTGAAGTGCCCACTGTTTGCGATTATGGCGCCATCCTTCATCTTCAGCATATGCTCCTTCCGGATAACGCTGATGTCTCCGGTGAGCGTTACGAAAACATCTCCGATCTTCGCCGCCTCATTCATGGGCATCACACGGAAACCGTCCATAATAGCTTCCAGAGCCTTTGTTGGATCAATCTCTGTAACTATAACTTGGGCGCCCATGCCCTTGGCTCGCATGGCTAAGCCTCTGCCACACCATCCGTAACCAGCTACAACAAAGTTTTTTCCCGCCAACAAAAGACTTGTAGAACGGAGAATCCCGTCTATTGTGCTCTGTCCAGTGCCGTATCGGTTGTCAAACAGGTATTTAGTGTACGCGTCGTTTACGGCTATAATGGGATATTTTAGTGCCCCGTCCTTTTCCATAGCCCGCAAACGTATGACACCTGTGGTGGTTTCTTCTGTTCCCCCAGTTACATTAGCTAACAGTTCCGTTCTTTCCTTGTGGAGAGTGCCCACCAAGTCAGCTCCGTCATCTAACGTAACTTGGAGCTTATAGTCGAGTACCTTGTTTATGCACCAGAAATATTCGTCGGTTGCTTGATCGCGCCAAGCATACACGTTTATTCCTTTCTCGGCAAGGTATGCTGCCACTTCGTCTTGGGTAGAAAGGGGATTGGATCCGCACAGGGCAACTTTTGCGCCTCCAGCCTTAAGAGTCTCTGCAAGAACAGCTGTCTCCTTGGTCACATGAAGACATGCACCCACCGTGACGTTTTTTAGGGGTTTTTCTTTTTCGAACCGGCTTCTGACCTGGACTAATACTGGCATGTGCTTTGCTGCCCACTCAACGAGCAGTGCTCCCTGAGGAGCCAATTTCTGATCTTTAACTTTATAATCTGCCATCAGCATCTCCTTCCTGCTTCTACTGCATATTAGTTCAGTATTATTTGGTTGTTGCGGTTAAGTGAAATAAGAGATTTTGGTGATTAAATGCTGTGCTATTCAGGTCTCTTTATTATGTGTTTACCAAATAGTTGGTTTGGATATTATTTGGGTTAGCGGGTTTAGACTCTTCGTGAACAACAAAAATCATCTAACAAATATCATTTTCTGGAAATTAACAATGTAAAATGTGGGGGTTAAAATTTAACTCGACCAACCAACGACGGACGACCTGAACGACGGACGGCGACGGGGGCAACCGAAACGACTAACGACGGGCCAAACGACTACCAACGACGAACGGCCTGTGAGGTGTATACACGGTTTAGGTACTACCTATATCCTATATGGAAAAGGAAAGGAAGGAACCATATAGAGTATAGAACACTATGTGTATGCTAAAACGAGTTTATTTCGTTTTCTTCGTGTCAAGAAACTAACTATGCCTATGATGCAGGTGACTGCAACTGCTACGATGATTGCCAGTTCTGTGCTGGGCAGGGATGCTTCTGTGTTTTCTGTTAGTTCAGGCGCTGTCTGTTCGGTATTGGTTGGTTCTTGGTGTATAGATTCGGGTTCTATCTGTTCTGGTTCGGTTGGTTCAGGCTCGGTTGGCTCAGGCTCTGTAGGTTCAGGTTCGGTTGTGTCAGGCTCTATCTTAGTTGTTTCAGTTTCGTTTATGGTAAAGTAAACTGTTTCAGAAGCACAAACGCCACTCTCATTTTGTCCAGCATAAACCGTTAGTCTGTGTGTTCCTTCTGCGAGATTCTCTAAGACAACCTCACCCTGAACAGTTACGTTTTGTTGGCTGTCCAAACTGTAGCCCATCCATAATTCAGGAGCAGTAGAGAAGAAAACAAGAGGCAGCGTGTTTGATTCGTAATTCTTGTTTTCTGGTCGAAGCAAAGTAACTTGATACGTGAGGTCAACTGGCTTAATGAGCGGGTAGCGATCTACGTTAATTTCGTTCATAGCAAGAGGGGTATCCATTATATTCGATCCTTCTACTTCTTCAGCCATGGGGTATCGCCGTTGGTAATCGCTCCAGAAATTGCCCTCATTACCGTCGTCCCATGAGTTGCGAGTTTTGCTTCCTGGATAAGTCTGAAATGTCCCACCCATGTTATTGACGAAGTCGTTATGGTGGATTTTGTTGTAACCCACCGAACCAGTTATCGTAATAGCCCAGCTTCTGCTCCAAGCAATATTGTTACCAGTTATGGTATTACCGGTCGATTCTCCGATATGAAAGGCGGTCTCTTTGCTATAAATTATCGAGTTTCCAGTAACCAAATTGTTGCTGCCTCTATTTAGAATAAAGCCTTTCCCGCTATGAGCTATGTAATTGTCCGAAATGGTGTTATTGCTAGAATCTTCAAAATGAACTGCGGAATTGGAGTTATATGTGATTCTGTTTCCAGAAAAGTTGTTTGAATGTGAAGCTTCAAGATACACTGCTTCGGAGTTATTTTCTACAAGATTTGCTTTAATAAGGTTATTCGAAGAGCTCTTCAGGATGATGCCTTCACTGTTGTTGGCTACAATATTTTTTGTGATTACAGAGTTAGTGAGTCCCATTAAGAACATGCCTTGTCTCCGGTGACTGATATTTAGATTCTGGATGGTAATGTTGGAGCAACTCATAAGCACGACATAACCAACGTTTGTCGGAACAACCTTGTCACTTTTCCAGATCCAGTAGCATATGGGTTTACCATCAACAATATTTGAGTAATCGAACTCGTCGATGAAACGATCCTCAAAATTTATATCGTATGTGTTGTTTTCCAGATAATTATTTTTGAAGCTGTTTTTGGGAGAATAGGAAAGTATTCCATAAGTACTGTTTACAATATTATTTGAAAGGAAGCTATTGTCTTCCGACCTGTAAAGAACTAATCCTCTGTTGTTACCTACTATATTGTTGTTTGCGATTTGCGAGTTTGAAGTAAAGAGCAACAATACACCCTCACCGTTATTGGTAAGGTTCAAGTTCTCTACAATTATTCCACTACAATTGATTAAAGCCACATAACCCGCAGTGGAGGGTACAGTACGATTGTGCTGGTTTATCCAATAACAGATTTCTTTACCATTTATCGTGTTAGATGCATCAACATCATTGACAAAGTCGGACGCCGATTCCACATTTTCACATGCAATCGAGAAATGGAGTCCATCGCCTTTCATAGAGTTGTCTCTTAACACATTATTTGTGGAATAAATAATTGAAATCCCACCAGCAGATATGAAGTTGTTACCAGAAATGTAGTTACTGGTAGCGTGATCAGCTAAAACTACGCCATAGCCGTTGTTCAAAAAGCTGTTCCCGCTGACGTTACAGTTGGTGGACCCACTGATAAAAACTCCATTAGTGAATCCGCGTATTTCCAAGTTACGTATGGTTACGTTAGTTAGGTTAGTTAAGGCAATTCCATTTTGGCTGCCATAAGCAGGCCGCGTTTTCTGAAGTGTGTAGCCTGCCCCATCAATTATGATGTTATCACGCTTAACGTTGATTACATAATCGGTTATGTTCCCGCTAAAGGAGTAGACATTACTAACCTGTTTTAGGGGTACGCTGTCTGGCGTGATGCTTCCATCACTTTCAATGCAGATTACTTGCAGGGGAGGAAACAAGAAATTGGCTTGTACGACATTAATGGACGGGATACTTATGGTGAACTGCAACATTAACACTAAAATCAATGTCAATGCAATTTTTTTACTCAACCTGCTTTCCTCCAAAATGGATACCGAATCTTTTCTAAACGAGCGCTTGGAGCAGACAAAAGCAATTGGCGTATCAGGAATAACCTTGCCCTGTTTTCTTTTAATGAAAGTAGCAACAGTGAGAACGGGAATTGTTAATATCACGATCATTATGATATCTATGAACACTGAATTAATAGCAAAGTCTGCTGATGAAACCTCTCCTGTTTGAGCAAACTCACCACTTGCAGGAGATTCTAACAAAGGTGATGACGAGTTTAATTCCATATTAGACTTTGGAACTAATGGTTCGTATGTAGGGAAAACTGAACTGTCCAGATTGAATCTCCATCGACTGTCACCCAACGAAAAGATATGAGGCGGATCAAAGAAACCTACTCTAAGCAGTCTATAGTCTTCATTTTCGAGTGTGTAGCTCCAAGAGAAATCCGGCACTTCTTTATCTGATACTGTAAACTTAATATTACCCTCCGTCTTCGAGCCGGGTTGTAGGTCACTGTTTGATTCCAGCAGTTCTTTCATTTCGCCAACAATCGGATCTTTTGTGAACTCCTCATATCTTTCCATAAATCTTAGCGTCAGTTCAAAAAAGTCGTCTGAGGGCTCCTCTGTGTAAGAGATGGGATTCTCGTTGTTGGTATCATAATATATCAAGCACCATTCAAGATATTCACCTTTGAAATTGAACAAGGAATCTACAGTACCACCTTCGTTGAAATGTAAAGAAATTTTTCCTCGCTTTTCTCCTCGAATGCCCAACTCAGGACTGTTGTCTCCGTCGTCGTGAGAAACACTCACTGTACATTCCGAAATATCTATCCTTAATACTTCTTGGAAAAAATCAAGCAACTGATTCACTTCAGGAGAAAACTCAGCATGAACTTCTGGAGTCTGATAGGAATAGGATAAGGCGAGAACAGATACTAGAAAAACAGCCAGAAAGCCCTTCAGTTTATTCAGGTTTACCATCCAGAAACACTTCTATGTGTTACAGATTTTATTATTACATTTGAAATTCTTTACGCACTAAAAGTCTATTATAAACGCATCTTTTAGGGCTTTTTGTCAAGAAACCTTGACCAAACCGCGTCACTAGCAGGTCAAGAAATATTGACTAGACATTCTGCGTCGAATTGAGGACTAAAATTTAACTTTTCCAAATAGATGAAATAGGTGAAGTGTTTTGTTTGAGGAAAATTTACCAGTAATTATGTCGGTTTTATTGGTAGGTACTAAATTTTAACGCGCGCGGACGACGGGCGAAACGACGGAGACGGTTAACGGGACGGACCATTACCACTTTTCACTCCCTAATTATGGAATGGTACCTAATGGAATAGGAATGTACAGGATGGTACCATAGAGATTCATATGAGTGAGGGGCAAAAAACGGAGAGAGAGTAACCCTCAAAAATATACAATACTATCTTAAGCTCTATTTGATTCCTTCTGGAAGCCTTAATTGAATTCTGAAGATCCTTCGATAGCTCATTTGATTCTCAAACAAAACGATCGGTATATCTAGAAATCCGAAAGCTTGACCGCCATAAGTGCTCTCAATTGCCCGAATAATTTTCTGGGACGTTATCCGAGGGAGGCTAAAACTAAACCGTTTATCGTTAAAACGAAATTGAAAATTAACGTCTATTTCACTTTCTATTCTTCTCTCTTCTTTTTACTTCCTGTTTCTATCTCTTCTTCTCTACCTCTATCTACTCTTTATTGGAAAGTTCATTAGGTAAAAGTTTCCCGTCTCTTTGAGTTAGTAAGATTTTTTCACTCAAGAATTTCGGTATAATATATAGTTTAATGATTTTTGATTGTTGCATAAATGCTAAGAAGTTGAAGTGCGAATATTAGGTTCAACAGATCCATGGAGGAAGAGCTATAGAAGATAAACGTTCTGCAACAAGAATTGCCATTGTAATCCCTACCTTGAACGAATGTAAAGCTGTGGGAAAAGTGTTGAGCGGTGTGAAATATGTTATGGATGGCTATGAATATCGAGTGCTGGTTGTAGATGGGCGTTCCATCGATGGCACAGATGCGATTGCTAGGGATATGGGTGCCCATGTCATTTATCAGCGGGGCAGAGGTTATGGGGATGCTTTGAAAACTGGTTTTTTTCATGCTAGAAAACGGCTAGATGCTAAAGTGATTGTGATGATGGATGCCGACTTAACTTATGATCCCAAAGATTTACCCAAATTGGTAGCACCTATTTTGGAGGATGAAGCTGACTTGGTGGTGGGTAACAGGTTTGCTGGATTGCAGAAGGGGGCAATGCCTTTCGTTAACAGGGTTGGGAATAGAGTGCTTTCTCTAGTTGCAAAGTTGGCTTTGAGACTTAACGTGTATGACACTCAAAGTGGCATGAGGGCCTTCAAATCTGAACTCCTAGATAGTATGAATTTAGTGGCTGTGGGTATGCCCTTTGCCATGGAAATGTTGGCAGAAGCCCTTTCCGTTGATGCTAGAATATGTGAGGTGCCGGTGAGTTATAGGCCCAGGGTGGGGAAGACAAAGCTTAATCCTATAAAAGATGGCGGCAGGATACTTGGAATCACTGTGAGTTTAATGTTTGATATTCGACCTCTACTTTTCTTCGGGAGCATAGGAACAGTTTTGGGGGTAGTGGGTTTAGTTCTTCATTATATCATGCTTCCCATCGAGCTCGTGCATGTTGTGTTTCCGTTTTTATTTATAATTGGGGGCATGCTATTGTTTTTGTTTGGTTTTGTGATAGTCTTAATCAAGAAGCTTAGAAGACGTAAGTGATGTTGAAGCGTAATACCAGAAGATATCATGCTGATTGTGAAATGATTATGCTTTGGTAACGATTGGGGTTTTTGTTTTTATCAGGTATGCTTTTTAGTTTATAGCATTTGGTTTTGTGAGAAGAAATAGGTGGGGTAGGTAGGGAGATAGGTGCAAGAGCAAGTAGGAAGAGAGAGAAGGCTAAATTTTAACCCAAAACCCAAACGGGTACGAGAAAAAAGCCTTTTGTTAAAAACTTAAAAAATTAAATTTTTCATAAAAGACACTTCTGTGCGCTCAATTAAGCGACCAAAAAGTAGTGCTATTCAATCCTCCGGATTATGTGATATCCAAACTTGGTTTTTATAATTGACGAAATCTGTCCTTTCTGAAGTGCGAAGGCGGCTTTTTCGAATTCCTTCACCATTTGTCCTCGACCAAACGTTCCAAGGTCTCCGCCGCGCTTTTTAGAGGGACAAAGTGACAGTTCTTTGGCGATTTTTGAAAACTTTTCTCCCTTCTTCAACCGTTCCAAAACCGTGTTTGCTTCTTTTTCTGTTTTCACGAGGATGTGGGCACAATGAACCTTGTTTGACATAACAACAACTAACAGAAAACGGTTTATAACAATTATGGGCTAGCATCTACTTGATGTCAAGATTTCTTCTTTACAAGTTATTCTGAAACTATTCTGTTCACTAGTCTTCTCGCCAATGGAATGACTACGAGGCTTGTCGGTAAAGCTACAGCAAAACCGATTAACCATCCATTAACAAATCTATGAAAGAACTCTGCTGTCCATCCGGTATTTATCGAGGTCATCGTGAAGGTCATGGTTGAATCCAAAGCTATCGTCATGATTATCGCCATCAATAAACCAGAATATTTCTTATCAAGTTTCAAAGCTGGCAACCATCCTCTAGGCATTTCTCCATATCATTATTCTTGATATCGTATATCCCTGTTGGTTTCTTGTAATCTTCACTACTTGGGATCTTAAAATGAACTTGTTAATCAGTCTTAAATATGAAGAACGTACTCCATTACTGTAAGGTGCATGGGGAGCTGGGTTAACCCGGCTGAGAGGACGACTGGTTGGTCGTCGACCCTAGGAACCTGATCCAGGTAATGCTGGCGGAGGGAAAAAAGAAGTGAACAAAACTAAACTTGAGTTTTCAACAAAAATAATAGCAGAAACCGTCATGTTTGTGGCTCTTGCCACAGTTTTAAGTTACCTTAAACTTTTCAGTCTACCACAAGGAGGATCAGTAACCGCGGCTTCGATGGTGCCGATTCTGTGGCTAGCCCTGCGAAGAGGACCAAAAGTAGGACTGTTCGCGGCTACAGTCTATGGTGTAGTCCAGTTTGCGCTTGGACCATACATCTATCATCCCGCACAGGTGCTGCTCGACTATCCCATCGCGTTTGGGTTGCTGGGGCTTGCAGGGTTCTTCCAGAAACACCCCTTCATCGGCGTAACCGTTGGAATATTCGGGCGATTCTTTGCGCATTTCCTTTCTGGCGTAATCTTTTTTGCTAGTTACGCGCCAGAAGGAATGAATTCTGCAGTCTACTCTGCTTTTTATAATGGCGGCTACATGCTGGTCGAGCTTGTGATAAGCATCTACGTTGTGTACCTGCTGCAGGAGAGTAAAGTGCTGAAAATCTACATGTAAACGGCTGATGGGTCAACTTTCAAGTAAACTTAGAATCCAAGCTTTCAGTTGCGTTTCAGGAATTCCTCTAAGCCCTGCTGGTTTCTCCTTGTTTTTCCAACAGTAATTCGTTCGCGTACTCGCAGTTTCATTCCGTCAAAGGCGGCTACTGTGGGGACTCCGGTTTTTTCTTCGATCAGTTTAACTTCGTAGGCTGGTCCGCTGAAGAGCATTTTCATTCCGAAGTGGGTGGCTACAGCCATCTCAGGCTTTACAGCATCAACGATTTTGGCGGCGTCTTTCGGGGTCATGTGTCCTGTCCAAGGGCTTCCTAGGGGTCTCATTACGGAGATGATGAGGATTCTGACTCCCCTGTATTCTTCTTCAATGCCCTCGAAATATTCTGTGTCTGCTGTGTATCCTATGGCTCCGACCTCTGGGATTTCGAATCTGAAACCAACAGCTTCGGGATCAGTGTGCCTAGCCTCTGTGGTAACTATTTTGGTTTTACCGACTCTGAAGTTGACTCTGGGCTTCACTGCTATCACCTTTTGTACCATCTGCTGATGGTACGTGGAGATTGCTGGTCCAGTTTCCTTGTTTCCAATTAGAATGTTGGGGGGTGCGGCTACGATTCCCCGCTTCTTCAGCATGCCTCGGGTCATGGCTTCGACTAAAATCTCTGCGTTGGTGTAGTGGTCCGGGTGCCTGTGGGAAACCAGCACTGCCTTGATTTTTTGGGGGTTCAAACCCGCTTCTAATGAGTGTATGAGGGCGCCTGGACCAGGGTCAATGTGAAGGTTGAGGCTCTTGGATATGATGCGGATTCCTCCGGTTCTTCTTTTTTGGGTTATGGTGGTGAATCTTCCGCCTCCTGTTCCCAAGAAGACCACTTCAACTTTGTTCATGTTTTTCACCGAGGATGGGGTGAACAGTATTTTTTGTTTGTTAATTTATGGTGGCGAATCGTTATAAGGCTTTGAATCTGAAGAGGTAACGAATGTTATATTATCAGTTACTGTGAAGTTAAGATGGAGGATTCAATGATGCGGGTTGTGGTTCGTGTTGGCGGTTCAGTTGTGGCTTCTCCTCTCAACGCGCCCCTGATAGGCAGATACGTTGATTTGTTGAAGGATTTGAGAAAACAGGGACATGAGGTTGTTGCCGTTATTGGCGGGGGCTCCTTGGCTAGGGAGTTCATTCGAGTGGCTGCCGAGCTTGGTTTGGAGGAGGCAAGGAGGGATTGGGCTGCGATTCACGTTTCGCGTTTGTTGGCTCAGTTGTTTGTGTTGTGTTTGGGTGAGGCTGGGTGTGGAAGTGTGCCCGTTTCTTTGGATGAGGCTGAGGCTTGCTTGAAACGCGGCAAGGTTGTTGTTGTGGGGGGTTTACGTCCGGGCATGACAACTGATTCGGTGGCTGCATTGATTGGCGAGAGGGTTAAGGCTGATTTGCTGGTGAAGGGTTCGAACGTGGATGGCATATTCACCAAGGACCCGAAGAAATATTCTGACGCAGAAAAACTGGACGCTCTAAAATTTGAGGATTTGACTAGGCTTTTTGAGGCGAACCAGCATAGGGCGGGGATTAACCAGATTCTGGATCCCGAAGCCGTCAAGATTCTCCGGAAAAGCAGACTGAAGACAGTAGTGGTGAATGGTTACGTTGCGGAGAATGTGTTGGCTGCTGTGAAGGGGGAACCTGTTGGAACCGTTATCGAGTAAAATTGTGTGCGATAGGTAAGGCTTAAATTAAATATAATGTTTCTTTTGAAGAGGATGGGGCGGCGGTAGCGAAGCCAGGTCAAACGCGGAGGACTCAAGATCAGCGTTTGATGAGCAATCCTCTCCCGTAGGGGTTCGCAGGTTCGATTCCTGCCCGCCGCACCACCATCATCTTAGGTTTTGTTGTGCGAATTTTTATATGAACAGTCGGCATATATGGTACTTTTATGGTGTTGAATAGAAAGGTTTTCTTTCAGGCAGTCAACATTGTTGCCTTCATAGTTACAATTACAGTGAATATGCTGGCTGGAAGCACAACCCTGCTGAATGGCGTGACGAGTGGGGAGGTTTCTGACCTGTACCCAACGTTGGTTACGCCCGCGGGCTTCACCTTCGCGATTTGGGGCATCATCTACATGCTTCTGCTGGTTTTCATCGTTTATCAAGCCCTGCCCAAAAACAGAGACCAGCCATTCTTACGTCAGATTGGTTTGCTTTTTGCTTTGAGTGGCGCATGTAACGTTTCTTGGCTGTTTCTTTGGCACTACGAAATGGTCACTTACAGTTTGGTTCTGATGTTTGCGCTTCTGGCAACACTGATCCTCATCTATTTGCGGTTGGGCATTGGCAAAACTGCTGTTACGCTTAAAGAGATGGCTTTTGTGCATTTGCCCTTCAGCGTTTACTTGGGGTGGATCAGCATCGCCACGATAGCTAACGTGTCTGTGGCATTGACGGCTGTTGGCTGGGATGGCTGGGGCATTGAGCCGGTGACGTGGGCTGTAGTCATAATCTGTGTGGCACTGCTTCTATCCTTGGCTATGCTTGCAATAAGAAAGGACATAGCATACAGTTTCGTGGTTGTCTGGGCTTTGATAGGGATACTGGCAAAACAGAGCGGAAATGAAACCATAGTTTTGGCTTCTGAGATAGGTATTGTGCTTCTTCTTGTTGCTGTGGGCGTGACAGTTGCTGGTTCAAGGCTTAAACGCTGAAACTGCTCTCATCTATAGATGGTGACTGTTGGTTGGGGAAGAAAACCAAGATTGTGTGCACGATTGGTCCCGCTAGCCTACAGGCTGAGATTTTGGAGCGGATGTTTCATGCGGGTATGAACTGCGCTAGAATAAACACTGCCTATGGAGACTTTGACCGTTACAGGCTGATTGTGGATAATGTTCGGGAAGTAGCTGATGTTCCGGTTATGGTTGATCTTAAGGGACCGGAAATCAGGCTTCGAACCGACAAAGAAAAAGTTGTTAATGAGGGAGACGTTCTGGATGCTAGCTTCAACGGAGAATCGATCAGTTTTAACCACAATTTCATTGACCAAATGAATGTTGGCGATGTGCTTTTCATTGATAACGGCAGAATCAGAACAGTGGTTACTGAAAAGAGTGATGGGACTCTTCGTCTGCTGGTGAAAAACGGCGGGGTGATAGCCAACGGCAAAGGTGTCAACGTTCCCAACAAGCAGCTTACTGTTCCAACTCTCTCAGCGAGGGACAGGAAGATTATCGAGTTCGCGAAAGAAGTTAACATCGAAATTTTGGCTCTCTCATTCACAAGAAGCGGCAAGGACATACAAAACCTGAGGTCAGCTGCTGAAGGATTTAAGGGGGCAGTGGTTGCCAAGATCGAAAACTTTGATGGAATCAGAAACTTTGGCGAAATCTTGGAAGCATCAGAGGGCATCATGGTTGCGCGGGGCGATTTAGGCGTTGAGATAGAGCCTGAAAGAGTTCCTTTGGTTCAGAAGTCTCTGATTCGCAGATGCAATCAGAATGGAAAAACGGTTGTGACAGCCACGGAGATGCTGGAATCCATGATGCATCAGCCCAATCCCACCAGAGCCGAAGTCAGCGACGTAGCAAACGCGATACTGGACGGAACCGACGCAACCATGCTTTCTGGAGAAACCGCAGTTGGCGAGTATCCGGTGGA
>JGI2172J19969_10000710_pt1 | contig 14643 bp, 10 predicted proteins | sample DeeMarSWOR230_32_FD_19969 | JGI IMG/M metagenome (IMG submission 19969)
CCATTCCCCGCGGGGGCGTTCGGCATGAGCGGTCTTTTTAGTTTTCGTTACCGGCTGGCGACGCAACCTGGGTTCGACACGATACTTTCTGAACTGGTGCATCCTGCCAATGTAGACTTCGTTCCTCAACATTACTCCAAGAGTGCTGGCTCGCCACCTGTCTCCATTTCTAGGAGGCGGAATATGCAATGAATTTAGCCTTTCTGCCAGCCGTTGAAGGGATATGCTTTCATTGGCAAAAATGTAAAAGATCATCCTTATTACCGGGGCTTTATCAGGGTCCTCTTCCAGCGTAGCCTTTTCCTTGTCATAGAAAAGACCGTAGGACACGGTACCGGCGCTGACTACCTTGCCCTGTCTGGCCTTCTCACGGCTTCCTCTCATGGTGCGCTCTCTTATCTTTTCCCGCTCATACTCAGCTACCAGTCCTCTCATGTTGAAAAACATTCTGTCTTCTGGTGAATCACCCATATCTTGAGTAATGAATTCCAGTTTGATTCCCTGTTTCTCAAACTCTTCAGCCAGAATCATCTGATGAAAGAGCTTTCTGGATAATCTATCAGGGTCATAACAAAGAACTATGTCCACTCGGCCTTCCTTGACTGCTTTCCTTAAACGATTCAAAGCCGGCCTATCAAGTTCAGATCCGGTGTAGCCATCATCGATGAAAGCATCTTTATCTCCATCAAAGACTAGCTCCCACCCTTTTTCCAGGCATCGTTTCTTTAATGCCTCTAGCTGACTGGCAATGCCATACTTTTCGGCTTGTTTATTGGTGCTTACCCTTGCATAGATTGCTACTCTCATATTCATATTTATTCTCCTTGAAAAGACTCTTGCTTATGAACTGTTCACAAGATGCTCAATTTCTTCAAACCATATACCTGCTAGCTCACCCCACCTTTCCACATAGTGGAACTGTGTGCTAATCTCAATAAAGGGGCGCCAATGGAAGGCCCGGTCAGGTCCCGGAGGCCCTTTCTCTTTTATGTCCAGGCTATTAAGTGTAGAAAGGCTCGGCCTTTCACCGCGGAGCCAGTGTTCTCTTAGGACGTTGATAGTAGGCTCAGGGAAGATAGATTTCACGGTCGGGATTATCAGCTTGTTTAATATTTCTATGATTCCAGGGTAACGGATCAACTGTTGGATAACCAACCCATAATTGGTTCGAGTAAACTTAAATCCCTCTTTTAACAGCCAGGCATAATTCTGTCTCTGATTACCCGGCCCCAGTCCCCACATGAACCTATCGGCATTCATCAGATAATGCTCTAGTCTCCGTTTCTGTCTCTCATCCATCTGAACTAACCTCCCAGATATGTATTTGATAGCAAAGAACAGGATATAAGTATCCTAGCATAATTCATAGCGGTTGTCAAGATATTTCTATTATATATGCCATTGGTTAATATATATTTATACCTAACTTTATATAAGCTAAACCATAAAAGTGCCCATTATTACCTAGTAAAACTGATGATGAAGGTTTTGATGAGTATAGATACGACGAAGGGTTCAATAACTGAAGAATTAAGGTTTTACCGATGCTGAGAGTATTCGCATTAATGCTAATTTAGCTTTGATGTAACATTCCAAGCTCTTGTTACCCAACAATTTGCTTGATTGTGACTTGATAACGGAAAGTTTTTATTTCTCCGAGAGTGATGAAACAAGCAAATGCGATATCTTTAATGTAGATGATGACCTTCCCCAGTGCTCACAACTGAAGATTCTGTCTATTATACAGTACCACCTACTATTCTTGCCAGAAAGGTGATACCGTACCCGGTAAAGGTAAAACCCTAATCTCTTTGGTAGTCGTGGTTGTAGCATCCTCAGTATCGGTAAACTTCATCGTGACTGAGTAGGTTCCGGGCTTCTGGTAAACGTGCGTAGCGGTCGGGCCACCTACCGTGACGGGAGTCCCGTCTCCCCAATCCCAGGTGGTGCCTGCCCATTCAGGCAGTGCCGGATAATGAAAACTCGTTTTGTCATCATAGAAGCGAGTTTCATCATTCCACACCTTGACACTATCCCCTGTCCTCACTGTGTCTGACAATACCGCAATACTTACCCGTGGAGGTGTATTCGGACGAGTCTTACTGATGTTATCATAGAAAAGGAATCCCTCCGGCGTACGATCGATATTTTCCAGAATTTCAATATGTGCGTCGTAAGCACGCTGTATCTGGTTAAGTGTAATTTTGTCCGGCGTATCCAGCGTGGAATGGTAATATAGGGGGATACTTGCCACGTTAACCCACGGACTGGTTGTCGGCGCCATACCCCACTGCGGTCCGCTTCCAGACGAGCCGAAACGGTTCTGGGTGCAAACAAATCCGTGCTTATCCATGGTAAAGGCGGCAAGCCTGCTGAAAACATAATTATTCGATATTATATAGAATTCACAGGTTTCGCCTTCGACTGGAACGATTTTATCTTCGGTTTCGTCGAACACATACCTTGTACCACCGACTGCATGGTCGACATCCCACACAATTGCCCTGGTCAGTTGGTCTTTATGCGCCTCAGCAAACTGGTAGTGTCCCGAATTGAGGTCGAAATCATGTCCCAGACACCAGGCGAAAATCATGTCACGGTTCCTTAACTCGGTAGGTTTAGAGGCGAAGTATTCTGCCCACTTTATCAATAATGCTACGCTGCCATTGTTATCAACGGCACCGGTAAAATAACCGGTATCATAGTGTGTACCGGCAAGAACAACCTCGCTGGAGCTGCCGTTCCCCGGCAATTCAAAGACCACGTTGAAAGCATCGTATACTACATGTGGCACATCCAGTTTTATTGTAATAGTATGAGGTATGCCTGACACGGCCAGATTTCTTAAATAATCACCTCCGCTCTTGCCAAAACAAAAAACCGGAATCGGGAAAATATTATTTGCTGTTCCTTCACCCTTTTGTTGTTGCGGGCTATCCACTTGCAGGTTGGCCCGAAATACGGCCACAGCCCCCTTATTTTTTGCAGTTACAGTCGCATCTCTGGCACTCGCTATGTAGCCCCGTAAGAATTTCTCATCTATCAGGGCAATCTTGCCGGCAACATCGATGAGCTCAAAATTTGATGCGGACCCGACTCCTAAATATGCTAGTTCACCTGTAATGCCTTCAGGAGGAGTGCCTACAGTCCAGTGCAAGGGACTGCACAATTCGGATAACGGCGTTTCTTTACCATTCTCTTCGACCATTACTTCGTAGGTTTCGGGGAACGGACTGTTTACTTTAATCGGTTCTAATCTGGCGTCTTTCAAACCGGCCGCATGGAGTTTGCCGAGGATATAGTTTGCCGCCGCATCTCCCTTCTCCCCGATATTTATCCCGGAATGTATACCGTATCCGGCGAGGTCGCAAAGAGCCTGAATGATCCCCATGATCTCCTCGCCAACAGAGGATGTATTAGAATTTCTCCTATTCATCTTTTTCCCTCCTCTCCTCCTTATCAAGGGCAAATCAGGCATCACCTAATAATAGCAAAAGAATAAGAGATAATATAGTATGTTTAAATCGTACAATGGGAGCTGGACCGGCTGGCTTGAGATACCTCTTAGCCAATTGTCACAAAATACTATTTTGTTACCTTAGTACAGCCATGGGGATGTTTGTCACATAATCCCTGAATCTTCGGTACAAGTACAGGTTATGCTCTACAGGTCTTCCTTCATGTGGTCTTCAAGCCATACCGCCATATCGTCGAATACCTGAAGATGTTCCGGTTCGTTAAATATCTCGTGCCGCAATCCGTCATAGAGTTTTAGAGTTTTATCCTTCGACCCGATGCGGTCAAAAAGAGTCTTACTGCGAGTACCATCGGCAACAGCATTACCAGCCATAATGAGTACCGGCAATTCGATGAGGGGTACCATGTCCGAGACAGCAGTCATCTTTCCGCCAAGTCCATCCGGTACCGGACCACGATACACGAGAGGGTCATTCACGTATGCTTCGATTACCTTGGGATCTCGACTTAGAAAGTTTGTCGGCAACGGCTGGCCAACCGGTCGCGGAGGTGGGGCCGGCTCACTGCCGCTGTTGATCCCTCCACCGGAAGTTACCAGACCCGCCAGCTCATTCTGGAATCTGGCTGCGTACAGAAGAGCAATTGCCGAACCCATACTGTGACCGATAAGGAATATCCTTTTCCCGGGGTTATTTTCACGGATAATGTCGAAGAAAGTTTTCAAGTCATCGACATAGTCAGAGAACCGTTCAACGTAGACACGAACGCCGTCCGATTTGCCGTGTCCACGGTGATCCAGTGCGTATACCGCGTAACCGCGAGTCTCAAAGTATTCGGCCAGATGGCCGTAGCGTCCACTGTGCTCGGCAAATCCATGGGCCACCATTAATACCGCCCGGGTTTCACCGGAAGATATCCAGTACTGGTAATATAGATTCAGATTTTCCAGACCTTTGAAATACGTTTCCTTATGCATCTTTACCTCCAGTTTTATTACAGGTAATAAGAACATAATAAGAACACGTTATCACAGATTCGTTATAAGGAATACCTACTAAATCACCACCGCAATCGCCAATATGGACAACTGCAGGGAATTCTTCGTATTGTTATGATACTCTAGCAATTCCGAGCGAAGGAAAACGAACGTGACTTCCCGATCTAGGTCCATCCAGACGTGCTACCCAGCCCGAGTACTACTGAGCTATTTTCGAAAAGCCTAATTTTACTTCCGGTGTTCCCGTAATATTTAGATACATGTCCGTATCGACAGTATATTCAGGCCAATCAGGCACACCTTCTGCCGAGGGTCTACCGTTCTTCGCGAAACTGGTCCATAGTGCCATCATCACCTCCGAAACATTCCTATCTACCACGCTCAGTTCAGGAGTGACCGTTTTTACTCCCATCTGCTGCATAAACATACCAATGGATTTCCACCACCCAGTCGAATCATCCCAGTCACCAAAGACGTAGGGAAGCTCGATGGAGTGTACGGATACGCCACCTTCATTTCGCCAATTAGCGGGTACCTGGTCGAAAATGCAGGCATATCCGTTGCATCCATGCTTTATAACGGAATTAAGCATATCAATGTAGGCCGGGATAAGCTGCGGTATGACCAGCCCACCGGGTCCAACCAGCTCACCCAGGTTTGCCATCACTATGAGTGGCACGGGATTGCAGGAACCGGACTTGAACATCTTCGTGGGACTATCTGGCAACAGCCAACCGTCCGCGGCGGCATCCCATACGAATGCTGGGGGGCTACCCGGAGTAGTGCGAGGCGGCTCCAACGCCTGATTAGCTTCGAGTATCTTTGAAGATGACAATGCACGCGCCTGCATCAACGGATCATCGGATGAGTCTATTCCCAGCTTCTCAAAAAGCTTTTTCCCGCTTTCTTCGACATCCGCCAGCGATTTACCGGTCAGTATCGCCAGTGAGGTACCGCTTTCGCAGATAGCCCGATGGAATAATCCTTTGGCAAGGGGTGACAACATCATGATGGACACTTTGGCTCCGCCACCGGATTCTCCGAAGATAGTGACATTATCCGGATCGCCGCCGAACGCAGCGATATTGTCCCGTATCCACCGGAGGGAGGCAATAAGGTCGAGGAACAGGTAATTGCCCGAAACGCCCTCCGGTGATTCTCTGGAAAGAGCCGGATGAGCCAACAAACCGAACAGTCCGAGCCGGTGATTCAGAGTAACAACTACGACACCGTTTTGCGGAAGCCGGTAGTTATTCCATATCTTATCGTTACCGCATCCCTCTGCATAGCCTCCGCCGTGCATCCAGACCAGTACCGGAAGTTTTTCATCAGGCTGCCTGGCAGGGGTAACCACATTGAGGTAAAGGCAGTCTTCACTCCGGGGAAATTCGTAAGACGAACCGGGGAGTTCAGCCCGTGGCGAGATATTACTGAATTCCGTGCATTCGCGGACGCCTTCCCAGGGCTCCGCAGGCTGCGGCGGTTTCCAGCGCAGGTCTCCAACCGGAGGAGCTGCGTAGGGGATTCCGCGGAAGATAGATACTTCTTTCCCGGGCTCACCGATGGTAGTACCCGAAACATAACCTTTATCCGTTTTTACATTCTGTATCATATGCCCTCCTTATAATTACGGACTCATCTCAGCGACCTGATTTTGTCAGTGTGGCTCCTTTTATTAATTTAGTTTTATGCGCTGTGCGGAAATACGACATTCCGAAAGAATAGCCCGGTATACTTCCGGATACGACAATATGAATGTCTTCGGGGTTTACGACCGGAACCATGCCTCCCGGTCTGAGGGATTCTTTTAACACCGGCAGGCGATTCTCTGGAATAGCGTCGTGCGGAAAGAATATGTCTATATCGGGAGCTATGGTATTAATCCTGTCATTTATACCCTGTATTTCACGTTCGGTGAGTTCTTCATAAGGTACCTTCGTGGTCTCATACAGGTAATCTCGCAGAGATTGTTTACTGGTGTAGCTGATACGCTGCAACATGATAGCTAGTTCCGGGTGGACAACGATAATATGTTTTCTGAGATGGGCAGCGGGGTTGGCCACACCAAGCTTGTACTGACCAAACGTGCCGCGGTCGGCAGCCACGTCTTTCACAATGTAGTCAAGGACCGCATTTACGTCCCAGGGCTCGACAACTCCCCCGCCGTATATCCTCGTCATACCGCCCATGACGGTGTCCACCGTCACGCAGTTGTCTTCCGGCTTATATCCCAAGCCTTCATTGAACGTTTCCCATGGACTCTCCTCCATATTTTCGGCGAACGTGTAGAAGGTGTGAGGGGACGGGCGGCCAATTAGCGCCATGTCGATCTCTCCTGGCCAGAGGTAGCCGATGTTAATCAGGTTCAGCCTTACGGCACGGCCGATGGTGTTATTAGCCTGCCAGCCATGGCCCAACAAGCCTACGCCGTAATTCATGTTGATTTCCTTGGCAAGAGGTCCACTTACCATTATCATAAGGGTAAACGAGCCTTCTGAACTCATCATGTGAGTGTAGGTCCCCTCTTCCGCGAGGCACTCCATGGCTGAAATTATTATCGGAAAATACTCAGGCCTGGCACCCGCCATCACCGCATTAACGGCTAACTTTTGAATGGTAGCGATACCATTTCTATAAGGTACCCGACCTATTACTTCGTCGGGAGAACGACTTGTTCCTGCCAACATCCGTTCAACAGCAAGCTCTGTAGGAGGTATCAGAGGCAAGCCATCGCCCCAGTGGTTGTCAAGGTACAGCTTGTTGAATGATTCCAGAGCGGACTCATAACTCTCCGCGGTGATCTCAACCATTTCGGCTGTCTTTGATCTGGCTTTTAACCCCGGATTTTTCTCCTCAGGCGTAAGGGGTGTGGTGAGTGCGTTGATAATTCGGTCGATGGATGCTTCGGCAACAGGTCTGATACTCTCCACGGTAGACCGGTTTGGGTAGTAATCTATAGACGGTAGACTTACGATACGTATCCCCGGCATTCCCGCGTCCTCAGCTGACATTTTAGAGGTGTGAATAGCATTATCACCAATCACGAAAACGCCCGGTTTACCGAGTTTTTCCAGAGCGATTACCTGCCGGCATTGAATCCATCCTCCCATCCCGTTATCGCCGACGCCGTAGATGAAAGTGTCCATCTCTTTCTTGGCCTTCTCCGCCGCCTCTGCATCTCCCCAGACAAGCCGAAATGTCGTTGCCGTCGGGAATCTTTCGTTCAGTAATTCCTCGACCGCGGCACAGTAGTTATCGCCACCTTTCTTGCCGTCCCAGATTATTCCTATTTTCTTTCCCGCTAAATCCTTCATACGAGGGTTGGTAAGACCTGAAGGGGCCGGGATATCGAGAACACCCTGCGGATTAAAACACACCAGTGACACTTTTTCTTTTGATTTTTCTTTCAATTGTTATTCCTTTTTGCTAACCGTTTATTATTTATAAACACCGTATTCCTGGGCTGCCTCGATAATAGCATGCAGGCATGCCGGATCGCATTTATCCGGACCGGAACCCAGTGACAGGATGTAACCGCCGCCTTCACCGCATATCTCGATGAGCTTACGGCAGTATTTCTTTATTTCCTGCGGTGAGTGCGTGTAAAGTTGCGCAGCGGTAACATTACCGGTGATACATGCAGAATCTCCTAGTATCTCCTTGGCTTTAAACATGTCCGTTTGTTCCATCGTCCACACCACTGAAGCACGCGGCAGATCGCTGATAATTCTCAGGCGGTCTTCGTTATATTTGCCGTCGATTACCATCATCGGAACACAGCCTTCGTTAATAAGGCCCAAGAGGAGCTTGCGGAAGGTAGGCCAGTAAAACCTTTCGAACTGTTCGACGGACATGAAGCTGTCGTCGCCCTTGTGCATTGGGATAAAGACGACAGGACTGCGCGCCATATTGGTCATACTCACAGCCGATTGAATGGAGCGGTCGACGATAACCTCTAAAACCTCCAGCAGCTTTTGCGGCTGACGATACATGTCCATCACAGTGCCACGGGTGCCCCGCAGCGAATCGGCTATCGTATCGAAAGGTGCCTGTGATCCGCTACCCATGAAAGGCGGAAAGCCCGATTCTAGCGATAACCTGGCACACTCTCTGATTACCTGTTGATATTTAGCGTTTTCTCGGCTGGATTTCCGGATCGCTTTAAAAAGCTTCTGAAAGGCAGGATCCTGGCACATCGCCATAAGGCGTTGGGGAAGCCCCTGGTAAGAAGACAACGGGGGGATATTTGCCAGAGGTTCGAAGGCACCCCAGGTACGGGGAGTAAAGTACCGCACACCGAAATCGAAGGGATCGTTCATTAAGAAGTCGTACTCGTTTGCCTGCATGTACTCTTTTTCAACGAAATTCTGGAGGCTGGCATTATCCGGCAGACCGTGACCGGGCCACTTGAGTGTCTTGTAATCGAGGATCTCATAAACCCGGGCGGGGAAAAACCCGGGAATGTCGTTGGTATCCTGATCATAGTCCTGGAGCCATTTCATCCATGCAGGCATAATCTTGGAGTAATCGTAAATTACGTCCTTCAGAGTAAATCCGGCGTTATAAGCAATGATAGCACCACTGGTGAGGTGGACAGGAACACGGTCGGGGATTTCCATTTTAATGGCTTTTATCATACGGGTGGCGCGGTCCTGATATTTCTTCTTCGCTACCGGACTGTTGAATTTAATATCATTGGTAAAAAGCCATTTTTTAAAACGTTCCTCACGTCTTTCCTGCCAGGTCATCTCAGACCACTGCTTTTCTGCTTTCACGATGCAATCTCCTGTTCCGAACTATTGTAGCCAGGAAATAATCATCAACTTAGACCAACGATTAACTCAGGTCCAGCAATTGGGTGGGATTCACTTTAACCATTAGTTCTATCTCTTCCGGTGTAATTCCGTGGTGGAGTAAGGTAGCAATGAATAATCTCATTCCTTCTACCGGGAGCGGATTCTGAGGTTGACCTAGATCAGTGCTGACAATGCAGTGTTCCGGACCGATACTCTTAATCACCTTGACCAATTGTGCCGGATCGTGTCCGAACTCATTAGGCAGTATTCCTATAATGGTGAATTCCATAAACGCCCCTGCTTTCGCCAGTCGCTGCATCTCTTCTATGGTTAATACCTCTTCCATAAATTCTTTATCCATGGGATGAGTAATAATTATTTTCTTAATCCCGACTTGCTGTGCTTCTTCAACCAAAGCAAAGATTTCCCGCGGTGATATATGGCCAGTAGCGAGTACCATGTTATTCTTTTGTATTAGAGACAGTATTGACTCCATTTCAGGCACCAGTTTCCCTGTCTCATCGATTACGGAGAATCCTTCACCTTTTAGAGGAAGCCCCTGCGCTCTCATCATGTTTATAGAGTTGGCTGAAGAAAATGTGGGCATCCATACCACTTTGGCACCAAGCTGTACCGCGTTCTCCAGGGCATGAATGTTAAGTCCGCCGATTTCATAATCAAGGCAAATACTGCCGAACACTTTTATGTCCGGAACCAGTTGATTTACGATAAGGGCTACCGCGGCAGTATAGTTGTGACTCTTAAGGACGATAGCCTTCATTCCTGCCTGTTGCGCCTGCCTGGCTGCTTCTATCGCATCAATACGACTAAATCCCATTGGAAGACCCGGGTGCATATGCATGTCTATCGAGCCTGCAACAAGCTCGTCTATATTGCTAAATTGCATATTTACTCTCCTTAAAGTAACTTGAGAACTATTTTCACATTTACATTATTAAATTGGTTAATATATGATCCTTGATTGTTGCCCTGGTTCACGTCGATTGCTATACACAGGCTATTTTCTCGCTCTTGCACCTTTGGCATAATTTACCCTGCCTACATAAAATTCCTCATCATCCTCACGCGGTGTTACTCCTATTGCGTTCAGGCCTGCCCTCATTGCGTCTTTGGCTCGCTGAGTCAGTCTGTTACCCGGCTGCCTTAGCATACCGCCGTTGCCGCCAGCCAGCCAGTCCAAGTACTTGATCCCGACAAAACCGCCACCCTGATACAGAGCTATCTTCATAGCATTCATATGAATCGGGGCAAGCTCCCAATAGAGTTCCATTGCCTTATCGAACTCCCCCTGCACGAACAGGTTGAACATCCTGACTATGCGGGTATTCTCGGAGTTCTCGTCGTCATAGATGACGTACTTGCCGGGACCTGCCCACTGCTGGTGGTATTTAGGAATGGTTATACACCACTCTTCCGGCTCACCCGATTGCTGTAAGATCTGATCGCCCACAAGGTGGTGAACCTGTGCCATCTTGCCAAAGCCATCAGCTATATATATCTTAGCCGCCACTACGTTCGGTATCTCAGCTACCCGGGCTATAAGTTCGGGGTTAAATGCACTCGGGTGAAACCTCCCGAAGTCAAAGATGGGCTTAGGCCAGAAGTCTATACATAGGTTAACAGAATCACATATTTTTTTGGTTATCTGGTAGATATCCTCCTCTGATCTGGCATAGAAGTTACCAGGATAACCAAAAAGGGTATGAGTACCGCCTACCTTTTCAAAATGCCTGAGCATCTCTATATCCTGCTCGACATCATCGATCCCTGTAGTCACCGACACCAGTATCTTACCTTTAGCTTCGTCACAGACGATCTCCATGAACCTTTTCCGTTCCTCGAAGCTCATCGAGGCCATCGATGTTTCACAAAGAACGCTGAACATACCCTTGCGTATATTATGCTGGACGTCCCATCTGATACCTTCCTCATCCAGTTCCGAGAGGTCCGGAGTAAAAGATGGAGGGATAGTGCCATCCAGCCCCTTGTAGTTCTTCCTGGCCCATTCTTTTGCCTCTGATTTGGTGAACTCTAAAGCCACTTTATTCTCCTTCTGTAAAAATAGATTTCATTATCTATCTTCTGAAATAAATTAAAGCAATTATCACCCCTTGTTTCATAAACCGGTTACTTCTTACTTCGATTTACCTCAGTTGTTATACGATGGTTAGTATCGTTTCATTCTTGCTCCTTTAGAATAATTAACCCTGCCTACGAAAAACTCTTCCTCGTTATCACGCAGCGGTACTCCCAAACCCTTCAGGCGAGCCCTTATCCCATCCTTTTGATAGTCATGCAGTCTCTGGCCCATTGGCTGTCTCACCATGCCACCATTGGCACCAAGGCACCACTGTGCATATTTGTCGGGCAGGGCACTGACTATTCCTGTATTAAAATAGGAATCCGGTCCTCCTCCAAGCGAAGCGCCACCCGGTATACCTTTCATAAAATCCCAATACATCTCCATAGCTTCATCTACTTTGCCCTCTACAAACGCATTGAACATCCTCACCATTCGGGGGTTATCAGGAGTCTGAGAAGCATCATAAGGACCGGCTCCCGCCCACTGCTGGCCATATTCAAGGATTGTAATAGGCCAGTTGGTCTGCATGGGATCATTAACCAGAACTCTGTCGCCTATAAGCCGGAAAGATTCGAACATAAAACCGATGGGACCACCTCCGCAAAGCTTCATCCCTACAACGTTCGGTATATCGGCTATCTGTTGGAGGGTATCCAGCGGGAAATAGCTCGGGTGCATATTCCTTACATGGAGTCTGCCGGCATAGAAATTTACAGGCAGATTAGTAGCGTCACACATCATCTTGTACTCCCAGTATATTTCATCCGGTGTCCTTGGGTAAAACTGGACGGGATGACCAAGCAAAAGAAAGGTGCCGCCTACTTTCTCGAAATGCGCCATCATCTCCATGTCTTCCTCGACGGTGTTCTGCAATATAGTCATAGATACGTGGATATTGCCTTTAGCTTCGTCGCACACTATTTCCACAAATTGCTTACGCTCTTCAAAGGTCATTGCGCAAGCCTCGACTGCGCAGAGTATACAACTCAGCTGATTGGCTATCAAGTAATTAACGTCCCACCTGATACCCTCCTCATCCAGTCCGGACAGGTCCGGTTTAAAGGACGCATGAATAACGCCCTCCAATCCCTTCAGATTTTCCTTGGCCCACTGTTTTGCCTCTGTTTTAGTAAATTCCAATGCCATGCTATTCTCCTTTCATATACAAACAACATTCATTCTGTGATTTATTAGGAATCACTACCAGTTACCTCCATTTATCCACAGATGCATTCGCCATGTAACGAAAATCTCCGACCATCCAGAACGCATCCGTTCCCCCTCCTATTACCAGCATCTCAACCGGTGCGTTACTCGAGATAAGTGGGTGTGTTGTTTTCCCTTCCGGTGGAAGGTTTAACCAGGATGCAAACGGTTCAATCCCTGCTCTGGCAGATTCAAGGTCATCAGGCATAGCCGCCCAATAAGTCCAGGCAGTCATAAAGGCGTTTTCCTTGATCCACTGGCTTATCTTTTCCTTACTGTCGAAGCCTTCATTCTTAAGATCTTTTGCCGTCACCGGGCTTAATAAAAAGGTTGCCTGAGTTCCGGGACTTAGTCCGAGAGTGTGATGAGTACCGGCCCCGCTGGTTTCAAAACTAATAAGTTGCTCTTTCATAATTTCGTGATGCGGATACGGTTTATAGGCAGCGTAGTTCAGCAGACTCCACCCACCCAGTATACTGACAACGCTTTCTTCCGCCTTGTAGCCCTTTTGCACATGCAGGGGGTTCCATCCTTCGGGCAGTGCTTCTTCATTCTCTGCGCAACACAGATTATTATAGTTGGTATTATTACCTATATCGCCCAAATAACTTTCACCAAGTATAGAGCCTCCTAGATTCTTTGAAATGAGAGTCCATGCCCTTCCTATGACAGCATTGGCCTGATTAAAGGGTCCCAACGCACTCAGACCGCTGTTCATATTTATCTCTTTGTGTATCGGTCCGTTTGCTACGACCATCCTGCACATAGAGGTAGCGGAACTGAATAGCGAGGTTACCCCGGTAGATGCTATAGCCAGTATAACAGGTAAATGCTCTTTTCTGGCTCCTGCCATCACCGCGTTGATTGCTACATGCTCCACGTTATATTCCCAGGCTTCATGGGGAGGGGAGGGTTGCATGGTTATAGGAAGTTTCTCTATTTCACCTCCTGCCCTCGCACCACCACCAAGTAACCTCATCGAGCGCTCCCAGGCTTCGTTGGGAGGGACGGGCTGCATCACACCGATTATCTCATCAGGTTTATGACTGGTTCCTTTGAGTATCTCGGCTACTCGTTCTTCCGTAGGAAGGACTATCGGAAGACCATCGGTCCATCCTTTCTCAAGAAAGAGTCGTCCCAGGTTCTCGGGAGTATCAGGATCCATCAGCCTTGGTCTCGGTCTTTCTATTACTCCCGTTTTCTTTTCCTCTTCGGTTGTCGGTTTGGTCAATGCCCCGATGATTCCACTTACTACCGACCTTCCATTTATCGGGTCGTCACCTTCCAGATATCTCCGGTGTACTTCAAGCGATCTGTTTGCGAAGGGGTAAGGAACCCAGGTAAATCTTATTCCGGGTATTCCTTTCTTATAGGCAAATTTCCTTATGAGATCCGGGAATGCCTCGGTTACGACAGGCGCTGTAGGCAGCCCCATCGTTTCAAGTATCGAACAAAAGATGATGACCGACGGAGCACAGGTATCAAGCTGGCCGATGCCTATTATCACACCATGGCCTTTTTCTTTGATTTCAGCCCATAGGCCCGGGTCGTTATTGAAGTAAGTGCCTGTCTTTACCCTAAGCTCCCATGTCGTCTCGGGATACCTGGAGGACAACAACTTTTGCATTTCCTCAAAAAACTGGTGTGTTCGCGGGAAATTCATGTCAACGATGTATACGGTTTTCCCCTCCAGAGTATCGAGCCGGGGCGCCATTGGCACCAACTGTATCGGGGGGGCTTTACCCTGGGGATTCAACACAGATATTTTCTCATTCGCCATATCAGTTTTTCTCCTTTTCGAGCCTGTTACAGACACAAGTCATCATTTCAAGATAAATAACGGAGAAGCTACCCGTAATATTGAATCTTGTTGTTTTGCATATTTACGCTGCGATTCATGGTATTCCTGTTATTACCTTTAAGAGTATTAGTAACCTATTCTATAGAGCTGAGTCAGTTTAGCTACTTTTTCCGGATTGGTTTCGAGAAACACTCTTGCCCTAGTTATCTTGATATCCTTATCGTCGTTAATTTTGATGTTATATAGGACATTCATTTTCAAT